>SDBT01018758.1_pt1 | contig 10862 bp, 5 predicted proteins | sample 2277101 | NCBI WGS metagenome assembly SDBT01 (sample SAMN10404973, study PRJNA504765) | marine sediment metagenome | isolation source: marine sediment core GS10_PC15, 103 cmbsf | place: Arctic Ocean: Southern Knipovich Ridge | collected 2010 | reverse complement strand
TCTAAAAATATTAAAATAATCCAATTTAATTTTTTATAAAAATAATAGATCCGTGTATTTTTCCGTGTTAATCCGTGGTTAATACAGTCCTTTAGAAAGAGGACAAACTTTATCTTTATATTACAATCGTAAATGTTTTTTAAGATTCCCCACCCTAGGTGGGACAGAGGGACTTATAGAGCCTCTTCTTGTCATCCTGAGCGGAGTCGAAGGAAAGAAAAAGAGTCTGGGGATGAGTTTTAGTCACTATTTGAGGGAAATCAATTTTAACCGCAAATTTATCATGCAAAGAACAAAGTGATTTCAACGTTAACTATTTTATCGAGTGGAACTATGAACCATAAAATAAATACTCGTTTAGCCACAGCGATCATTGCACTTTTGTGCTTTGCAGAATTGGCCTTTACACAATCGCCAAAAGATTTCGATTATATCGATTCCTTCATGGCGGCAGATTCGACACAATTACGCTACAATACGTTGACCTATTTTCATGGCCGTAACCATTTCTTCCTTCGCAGTGGCCGGGCTTTGATGGTAATCCAGACGGATAAGGTCGATGTGGGTCCGGCGATCAATTACTGGCTATTTGATGCCGGGACTCCAAAACAGAGTGGGAAAAAAGTACACGCCTTTAATTTCAATCCGCAAACGGGAAACATATTCTCAAGTACACTAAAGGTCATTATAAGAAATGTGCCCTTTATGGCCTTTGGGGAGCAAACACCTGTGCATTGGGTGGAAGAGAATGGTATCCCCCATGTGGAGGGCCTTTGGTATGCTGATGGTATTCGTATCACAGAACGATTTACCGGTTTGCCGGAAAAAGAAACCTTTCAGCGTTCAATCATTTTGGAGGGGGACGATTTGAGCGGAGAGGTTGAGATTACCCTCCGATTGAATTTACCCTTTGGAAATTGTGCTGTCCATGATCAGGTACTTACAGGTCAGGCAGGTGATGCGCCTATTGCTCTGGCGATTTCTCCCGGACATCCTGTTCATTTTGATCCCATTGAGGGTTTTGTAGATATTGGTCCAATTCGGATAAACCCGAAGCAAAAGATCAATATAAACTCTTATTTACTCCTTCAACTTCCTGTTGAGTCACAAAATATTGAGCAACTTGTATCAAAGGCACAAAGATTGCTAAAAGATCAGGGCAAGGCTGACCTGGAGATGGCGAGCCAGAAATGGGTCGCCATGACAACCATACAGACTGATGATCATATTGTGAAAGATATCTATGATCATGCCCGTTATGCGCTAGACAACTTTGCCACTGAAGAAGGCCGAATCAATGCCGGTTATTTACAGTATAATTCTGAATGGATCCGTGATGGTTCCAATACAGCCCTTGGAGCATTAATGTCTGGAAATTTTGAAATGGCCCGGGCAATGGGAAATCATATGCTCACTAAAATGATTACAGATGCCGGGGTGACCATGATTGGAGGTGGATTTGCCAATCCTGACCGGGAACAGCTCGATCAGATGGGCGAAATGCTTCATTTTCTGCGCTGTTATGTGGATTGGACCGGGGATGAATCTTTGATTCGGCAAAACCGTACCAAAATTCTGGCAATGATCGAGAGGCCGTTAAATCCTGTGTTTCTGGATGAGACCGGAATGGTTCATAACAGACGTGAATTCTGGGAACGGACATTTGACGATGCTTACGAGTTAATTTATCAGACCTATGTAATCCTGGGATTAAGAGAAGCATGCAAGTTAGCCCCGCTGCTTGGTGCTGATGAAAAAGTGGAACGTTGGCAGGAAGCATCAGATCGGATGTTGAAGGCGATGCTCTCACATCCCGATCGGTCCCTGGTGCACGAAGGGCGTTTAATAAAGCGTCGTAATGTCACAGGAGAGATTGCTGATTACTTCTCCGGATATGCTGGGTATGTGTATGATTGCCCGCAAACTGTAACCTTTCATCACAGGTTGTTACCCGATGCCACCCAGGCCCTGCCGGTGGCTTTTCGCGTGGTTGATCCCCACTCAGATCTTGCCAGGAATACACTTGATGAGGTGGAAAAGTTATGGAATGCCCGTTGGTTCAGTGGCGGCTACAGTCGCTATAACAGTAGTAGTGAACCAAATCAGGTAGGACCGTGGGCTTTTGCCACATGTTTTATCATGCGCGGGCAGCATGAAGCGCGTTTGTTTGAACGCAGTCGACGTTCCTTAGAGTATTTGCACGGGCTGCCGGGAGGAACAAGCGGTGCCTGGTTTGAAGAAATACCGGCCACGCGGGGTACTTCAAAATGGGATGGGATTATTTGCTGGAGTACCGGTGAAATAACCCTCTTTATCATCAGGCATTATCTGGGTCTTCGTTTTGAAGGCGGTAATCTGGTAATTCAACCGGCTCTGTATCCGGATAGTCCTCCGGTCATTGCTGACCTGAGAATTCGGGGAGGAAGACTTCGTTTGGAAATTGAGGGGAGTGGATCCATAAAAAAGGCTATAATTAACGGTAAAACGATGATGCCCGGAGCAGATGGATCAATACGGTTAGGTCCGGATTTCATGTCTGGAACCGTTGTTATTAAAACAGATTAGTTAAAAACACACAGACGACAAAGATAATACAATCCAATTCCGAAGGAATTGAACAAGAATAACCCCGAATGTAATTCGGGGAAGATTAAAGTAGGGAAGATTTCAACTCTGACAGAGTTGAATGTTTAGTGGTTTTGACTTCGGGTTATACCAGAAGACTTGCATTATTGAACAACCATGTTGTATTTAACTATATTTCAATTAAAAAGGGAGAAGTCATGAATTTATTTAAATTAAAAACTTTTATCAGGATATTTATTGTTGCATTGTTTACCAGCCTTACATGCTCAATATTATTTGCACAGGGTAATGATGAATTTCCCATTTATAAGAATGAAAAGAAACCAATTGAAGAAAGGGCTCAAGATTTGGTGTCACGAATGACGCTGGAAGAAAAAATTGCCATGACTGTTGGCGATGGAAAATTTTTGCCCACTGTTGATCAAACAACGAAAAAAAATGTAGAAGTTCCAATAGCTAATCGAAATTCAAAAATGCTAATACCTCGTCTTTCTATTAAGACAACGGCACTTACCGATGGACCATCGGGAATAAACAAACATGCTCCTCCTGAAGGAGCCACAGAGTATACTTACACCACTTCGTTTCCAACATCAACATGTTTGGCAGCTACTTGGAATACCGAAATGGTTGAGAATGTGGGAAAGGCATTTGGTAATGAGCTTTTAGAGTACGACTATGACCTTGTACTAATGCCTGCGCTAAATCTACATCGTAATCCTAATTGCGGTCGAAGTTTCGAGTACTACTCTGAGGACCCATTACTATCAGGAAAATTAGCTGCTTCAATGGTTAATGGTCTGCAGTCCAATGGAGTAGGTGCTACACTAAAACATTTTGTAGGAAATAACCAGGAGAGTAATAGAAGAAAATACAACGCTGTAATCAGTCGAAGAGCTTTGCGCGAAATTTATTTGCGTGGATTTGAAATAGCTGTTAGAGAAGGACATCCTAAAGCGATAATGACTGCATATAATAAACTCAATGGTTTCTATACTCCGGAAATACCAGAAATGTTACAAGATATTGTACGGAAAGAATGGGGATTTGATGGTCTTTATATGACCGATTTTGATATGAATTATGGAGATGCGGTAGCCCAGGTGAGAGCCGGAATTAATATGATTATGAGTGGTAGTATGCGGGAGTATAATGAAATATCAAATGCATTAAAAAATAAAACTCTTGATGAGAGTGCACTTGATGAAAATTTAGTTTACAATATGAAACTCAAGCTAAGTTCACCCAGTATGAAGGGAAATACGCCATCTCTAAAACCAGATTTGGAAGCTCATGCAATAATTGCCAGAGATGCCGCTGGAGAGGGCATGGTACTGCTTAAGAATAAAAATAATACGCTTCCTATTAATACGGGGAAAACAGTTGCCGTATTTGGCAAAATATCATATTACCTGATAGCCTATGGAACAGGTAGCGGAAGCGTCAGAAGTATTAAGTATGCTAAATCTGTTAACGAAGGGCTCAAATCGGCCGGTTTCGATGTCTTAGAGGAGATGGAGCAATCATATCTTGCCTTTATTGAAAAAACAAAGAGAGAAAATCTTGTACCACCTTATTTTGATAATCCTAAAATGCGTGCTGATAATGGCATAACAGGTGACCAGGCGCCACCACATTTTAAGGAAAGATTAGTCGCATTTAGTAAAGAACAGCCTCTACCAAAAGCAGATATCGAAAAATATGAATCCGAATCTGATATTGCGGTTATTACACTTGGCAGAAGCGGCGGTGAGAACTATGAAAATGGATATCTTCCTATAACTCAAATTGAACTTGACCTCGTGCGCGATGTATGTGATGTTTACCATGCTGAAGGTAAAAAAGTAATTGTTGTACTCAATGTTGGAGGCGTATGGGAAACAGCAAGTTGGCGCGATTATCCTGACGCCATTCTTATGGCATGGCAGCCAGGACAAGAAGGTGGACATGCTGTCGCTGATATATTAACAGGCAGGGTTAACCCTTCGGGTAAATTGCCTGATTCATTTCCTATTAAATATGAAGACGTACCTTCAGCAAGTACATTTCCAGGAGAGCCGGCTGAAAACCCGGTTAACTCGTTTTATACGGATGGTATCTATGTTGGTTATCGTTACTATGACTCTTTTAATGTCCCTACGGCTTATGAGTTTGGTTACGGGATGTCGTACACTACATTCAACTACTCTGACCTGAAGTTGAGCAGCACGAATTTCTCCTCAAAAATGAAAGTTACTGTGATAGTGAAGAATACAGGAAAAATAGCTGGTAAAGAAGTTGTTCAATTATACCTTGCAGCTCCTAGTACAGAGATTGAGAAACCAGTACAGGAATTAAAGGGATTTGCCAAAACAAAATTACTGAAACCTGGTGAGAGCCAGCAGCTTTCTTTTGAATTGGATGAACGTTCTCTATCTTCATTCTGGAGCGGAATCAGCGCATGGGTAGCAGATAAGGGCGATTATGAAGTGCGTATCGGTGCATCGTCGAAAGATATTCGTCTTAAAGGCTCATTTAATTTGCCAGGAGATGTAATTGTAGAAAAAGTACACGACGTGCTATATCCTAATTTTGTAATGAAGGAGTTGAGTCGATTTGATAAATAATATATAATATTTTAAGATTTCAAAAATTCAATAATTGCTAAATCAGAAGGTTTGACAAGAACAAAATAATAATTTCTATAAGTCAAATCAAAAAGGAGAAGTAATGAACTTATTCAAATTAAAAAAATCTTTCGGGATATTATTCGTGGCATTGTTTACTGGTTTAACATGCTCAACATTGTTTGCACAGGAAAATAATGAGGTTCCTGTTTATAAGAATGAAAAAAAGCCTCTTGAAGAAAGAGCTAAAGATTTAGTTTCACGGATGACTCTGGAAGAGAAAGTTGGCATGACCGTTGGTGATGGAAGATTTTTAACCGCAAGTGATGCTGTATCCGAAAAAAACATAGAGGTTCCTATAGCTAATCGAAATTCTAAAATGGTTATACCTCGTCTTTCAATAAAGACAACTTCACTCATTGATGGGCCTGCTGGTATAAACAAAGGTTCTCCTCCAGAAGATGCAGAGAATTACTCATACACTACTGCTTTTCCTACTGCAACATGTTTAGCTGCTTCATGGAATACCGAATTAATGGAAGATGTTGGCAAAGCTTTGGGGAATGAACTTTTAGAATACGATTATGATTTAGGACTTATGCCTTCATTAAATTTGCAACGTAATCCAAAGTGTGGTCGAAATTTTGAATACTATTCAGAAGATCCCTTACTTACGGGAAAATTAGCTGCATCAATTGTTAATGGTATACAAATTAATGGTGTAGGTGCTACTCTAAAAGTTCTTTTGGCGAACAATCAAGAATCAAATAGAAGAAAATATAATGCAGTGATTAGTCAAAGAGCCTTGCGTGAAATCTATTTAAGAGGATTTGAGATAGCTGTTAGAGAAAGCCATCCTAAAGCGATAATGACAGCATATAATAGACTAAATGGTTACTATACTCCAGAAATACCAGAAATGCTGCAAGATATTTTACGGAAAGAATGGGGCTTTAATGGACTTTATATGACCGATTTTGATATGCAATACGGAGACGCGGTAGCTCAAGTGAGAGCCGGTATTAATATGATCATGAGCGGTAGTATGCAGGAGTTTAATGAAATAACAGATGCATTGAAAAATAAAATTCTAGACGAAAATACCCTTGATGAAAATTTATATTACAACATGAAACTCAAGTTAAGTTCACCCAGTATGAAAGGATATACTCCATCTCTAAAACCGGATTTGGAAGCTCATGCGAACATTGCCAGAGAAGCAGCTGGAGAAGGCATGGTACTGCTAAAGAATAAAAATAGTATACTCCCACTTGATGAAGGAAAAACAATCGCCGTTTTTGGTAAAATATCATACCATCTTATAGCATTTGGAACAGGTAGTGGGAGTGTTAGAAGTCATAAATATAGAGTATCTGTTAATGATGGTCTTAAAGATGCTGGCTTCGATATACTGGACAAAATGGAAAAAAAATATATAGATTACATTAAAAAAATCAAAAGAGAGAATATTGTACCACCTTACTTTGATAATCCAAAAATGCGTAAGGATAATGGTATTGTTGGAAATCAAGCTCCTCCTCATTTCAAAAATAGATTGGTTGCATTCAGTAAAGAAAAGCCTATCTCGAAAGAAGAGATTAGAAAATATGAGTCTAAAACTGATGTTGCTGTTATTACACTGGGAAGAAGCGGTGGTGAAAACTACGAAAACGGATATATCCCTATTACACAAATAGAACTAGATCTTGTGAAAAATGTTAGTGAGATTTTTCACGCTGCTGGTAAAAAAGTAATAGTTGTTCTCAATATTGGTGGTGTTTGGGAAACTGCAAGTTGGAGAGATTATCCAGATGCAATTCTTTTAGCATGGCAGCCGGGACAAGAGGGTGGACATGCTGTTGCTGATATTTTAAGAGGTGAAGTTAATCCTTCTGGAAAATTACCTAATTCGTTTCCTATTAAGTATGAAGATGTACCTTCTGCAGGTACTTTCCCAGGAGAGCCGGTTGAAGAACCTATTAACTCATTCTACAAGGAGGGTGTTTATGTAGGATATCGTTACTACGATTCTTTTAATGTCCCTACTGCTTATGAGTTTGGTTATGGAATGTCGTACACAATATTTGACTATTCTGACTTGAAGTTGAGCAGCACGAGTTTCTCCTCAAAAATGAAAGTTACAGTCACCGTGAAGAACACAGGAAAAGTAGCCGGTAAAGAAGTTGTTCAATTATACCTTTCAGCACCTACAACTGAGATTGAGAAGCCAGTACAAGAACTAAAAGGATTTGGAAAAACAAAATTACTGCAGCCCGGAGAGAGCCAACAACTTTCTTTCGAATTGGATGAACGCTCTTTAGCTTCCTTCTGGAGCGGAATCAGCGCATGGGTAGCAGATAAGGGCGATTATGAAGTGCGTATCGGTGCATCGTCGAAAGATATTCGTCTTAAAGGCTCTTTTAAATTGCCAGAAGATGTCGTTGTAGAAAAAGTACATGATGTGCTATATCCTAATTTTGTAATGAAGGAGTTGAGTCGATTTGGTAAATAGAGTTTTTTGAAAGTATCACTAGTTGCGTAAAAATATATATTTGAAGTAAAGTATAGACTATTTGTTCAAACACGGAGTTTGCAGAGGGTTCTCAGCGTTTCTGCGTTAAAGAAGACTTGTGTAATTTAAACACTATGTTAATTTGAGTTTGTTATAAAAGAATATTTGTGACTTTCCCAAAATAAGGTAGTGTCATCCCGCATCTGCGGGATATGAAAAAATGAAAAAGAGGTAAGAAGGCACAGACAATAAAGATAAATCAATCCAATTCCAAAGGAATTGAACATGAATAACCCCGAATGAAATTCGGGGAAGATTAAAACAAAAGAAACTCCAACTCTGAAAGAGTTGAATATTTATAGGTTATTAATTAGCAAGAGGGTATTGTAACAATTATCATTGAACTGCTTCGCAGTTCGGAGGTTTCGGGTGATTTATGTCTTCGGGTTGTACCCGAAGTTATTCATATTTAACTGCTTTGCAGTTTAACGTAAGTTCATGAACAATATTGAGTATTTGTTCACGGTTAAAGTGATTACAAATCCAAACGACTAAGCGTTGTACTTTTTTCTTGAGCAATTTCATATGATGAAATAACGAAAAAAACGACCCATTATAGGGGGCTTTTAAGATAAATAAAATATTTTAACACTACCTAAAATAAGTGAAGGATTAGAGAATGACATCTTTACAAAATACTATTTTAAGTTTTACCCTATCCCTAATAAAAACGATTAAATTTGCTACAAAATTTATGCTCATTTCATTCGTGCTATTGATTGCATCGGGTTGTGGTAAAACCGATTCTCCGGAGAGCATTGATCTATCAAAAAATTGGCGTTTTTCTCCGGATGAAAATAATATTGGTCAATCTGAAAAATGGTATGCTCCCAATTTTGATGATTCGCACTGGGATAAAATTGATGCTGGAAAACGATGGGAAGATCAGGGGTATCCAAATTTAGACTCTTTTGGCTGGTATAGAAAAACTGTTGACGTTCCATTGGACTGGAAAGGGAAAGATATTTGGATAAAATTTGGCGCTGTAAACGATGCGTACGAGCTGTTTGTAAACGGTGAAAGTGTCAGCTCTTTTGGCAAGGCAAATATTACTTTTGCGGCCAAACCGTCATTTACAAAGGTCAGCGACAATTTAAAATACGGTCAATCCAATCTGGTTGCTGTAAAGGTGAATGATTGGGGAAACAGCGGCGGACTGTGGCGTCTGCCTGCGATAATAACTACAGATAAAACTGAAACAGACCTGTTTAAACCGCTGTCAGAGACTCCTTTCGTTCCGGAGAAAGTTGGGTATGAATTATTTTGGCAGGATGAGTTTAACGGCGATAAGCTGGATACAAAAAAATGGTTTGTACGTGGAGTGGGACCACGTGGCGTTGGTTATGTGTCACCAGATGCAGTAGAGTTGAAAGACGGTTTCCTAAAACTGCATGCTTTTATTGAAAATGATTCACTCAAAATCGGAGCAGTAGGTACTTCAGGACTTTTTATGACCACTTACGGATATTTTGAGTGCCGCGCGCAACTTCAAAAATCAACAGGTAACTGGGCTGCTTTCTGGATACAGTCACCCGGAATTTCACAAGGTGAAGATCCTGCAAAGTTTGGCACAGAAATAGATATTTTTGAATATTTCAAAAAACAGGGCGGAGATTTTGTCTCGCACAATCTGCATTGGGCATACGGTCCAAATCAGAAGTCTACGGGAGCATTTCTGAGCAAAGTTGAGGGCGTCGGCGAGGGATTTCATACATTCGCCGTTGAGTGGACGCCTGATAAATACGCTTTCTTTGTGGATGGGTATAAATATTACGAGATAAAACAGGCCATTTCGCATATCGATGAGTACGTTATCCTTAGCTTCGAACCCGCGCACTCCATGGAAGACTTGAAAGAGGCGGTACTGCCCGATGTTTTCATCGTAGATTATGTAAAAGTGTATAAAAAGAAATAGCTTATTATGAAAAGACGACATTTTCTTCAAACCATGACACAGTCGGGTATGGCCGTTGGGTTGACCCACTCGTTGGGTGCCACCAATCAACCAGATGCTTCACCGTTCGCCAAACCCGAAGGTGAACTAACGTTTCGGGATCGGGGCTGGGCCTGGGAGGGACAGGGCATCGATCCGGGTGTACCGCCTTCCATCTACGGCTTGGGACAGGGTGCCCGTTACTTCGGCCTGTCCCGTGTCAACTACCTGTTTCATCCGAACGATGAACATGCCTTGCGGTTACTGGCGGATTACACTGAGGTCACTTGCGACATCAGCAAGTGGGGATGGGAATGGAATGACGATGGTCGCCCGAAATGCGTCGCCACGAGCGACCCTGCGACAGTCAAATCGGAAGGCGAAAAAGTCGCGCGAATGGCCAAAAAGTTTCAGAATATTACCGGCGTCTACTGTGACGATCTTTTTGGGCTGATGAAGCGATCCAAATATGGTCCCAGGGAATTTGACGACATCCGCTCCGCTATCCGGAATCTGAATCCCGACCTCAATCTTTGGACGGTGGTGTACACCCATGAGTTTGAGAAAGTGGATTTCTGGACCGGGATGAGACCCCATATCGATGTTGTAACCCTGTGGATCTGGAATTTTGAAAACATCGGTCACATGCACGACTATGTGGATCAGTGCCGCGAGCTGTTTCCCGATAAACCAATCATCATGGGTGTGTACCTGCGCGATTACACAACAAGGGCGCCGGTTCCCGTCGACCGTGTTATCGCACAGATGAATGGTATTGCTGATCTTATCGAACAGGGCAAACTGGCCGGTTATTCGATCCTGGGCGCCGTCCTGATCGACGGCCACCGCCCTCAGGCCGACGCAGTCCGTGACTTCATTGAGAGTCAATCATGAATCAGATAGGAGTGTTCAAGGGCAGCCAATACTTTTGATTGTCGGATGTTATTTAGTGTCTGTCTTTAATGTCATAATAGACCTCACCCCGACCCTCTCCTGAAAGGATGATCTTTACCCACACTTGACACCGTGGGTCAGGGGCCTAACTGTAATGGATGAGGCAGCGGCGGATGATTTGTAAAAATTATATACATTTCAGTTGCTACATCCAGACGCTGCAGTCCACGCCAAAGAGTTTGAGTACCTGGCATACCGTCGCCTTTTCTAC
>SDBT01018757.1_pt1 | contig 10862 bp, 26 predicted proteins | sample 2277101 | NCBI WGS metagenome assembly SDBT01 (sample SAMN10404973, study PRJNA504765) | marine sediment metagenome | isolation source: marine sediment core GS10_PC15, 103 cmbsf | place: Arctic Ocean: Southern Knipovich Ridge | collected 2010 | reverse complement strand
CAAGATACGGTTTTTTACGATGGCTGCCGGTATTGTTAAAATGCCTCAAAGGATGATGGTCGTGAATTTACTCGTCTCGGCAACCTCTACGATGACCTTGCTCGCAACAAGGTGGATTTGGAAGAGTTTGAGGTTGAGCTTGAGTACGACGAAAACCTGAAATTTGAATTAAAGCTCCATCACGCTGGCCGCTACATTTGCCTCATACAAACAATGACAAGTGGAAAAACAATACACGCTCATATTGACATTAAGCAAGCTCCAGAAATACACCAAAAGCTCGGCCAAATGATAGCTTACGCATTACGGGAACAGGCAAAAAAGAAAAAGTAAATAGTCACAGGGCAGGGGTAAATTTCTCCTCTCTCTCCCTCCGCTGCTCCTGTCCTGTACTTTTGAAAGGAAAGTAAGATGCATATTGAATTTGATTTGAATATTCGTAACGGATATTACAGATTGAAATAGGCTGTCATCAATTTACGGAAGTTAAGATTTGTACTAAATGCTTAATAAGCACTACTGTTAGGTATCGCAAATAATGCGTGAAACCACTTTATCACTTTTGCTCGGTCTAACCATTATCGTCCTTTGTGGCGTGATATGTTGGGCTGTATCTCCCCAAGAGGAACCCCTACCTACCTTCCGCCAGCTTCAGCAGCAGCTTGTGGATTTGGGCGAGGATATAAAAGTTGACGGTAGAATGTGTGAGGGCTGGAATAACCCCGAACATAGCGAAACCCTGACTGCTTGGGGCAGGCAAATATGCCGCCAGCACGGAATTGTAGATTATAGAAAGTGGGTAAGGAAATGAAATGGCTAACACAAAAACAGATTAAAGAAGCTGCTAAAAAATCGCCAAAAGCAGCCAAAGACTGCGTAATTGAGCATTGGACACAGCTTGCAACTTGTACTTTCAAGGAATTTGTATGGGCGGTTAAGCAAGGGAAAGCAAGTATTTGGGGTGGTTTTTGTGCTTTTTGTATAAGAGCACGGAATGAAGATGATGTACTTTTTTGTAGTACGAAAAAATGCCCTGTTTTTTTGCAAACGGGATGCATAGGATGCTCAGAAACTCCTTGGCATCGTGCTTTTGCGGACTTTAACAACTTTGAAGAAAACCCAACCCAAGCCAACTACACCAAATTCCACAAAGCAGCCAAGAAAGAACTGAAGTTTTTGAAAAGTCTTAAACAATGAAAACCTGGACAATAGACATCAACGGCTGGCATAGTGAGTGCAAAGCCGAGACCAAAGAAGATGCCCTGAACATCTTTATGCGGCGCTCAAAGAATAGTGTGGAAGTATATGAAGCAATCAGGTCTATGCTGGCAGAACATATACAGGAGAAGAAATGAATTACGACACACTTCTAAAATATACAGCCGAGTTTTTACGAGATGAGCTATCAGAAGACTTGGAATTATTACTCAAAACTGCACAGGAAAAATACTATGAATTGCGGGTTGCAAGTTCAGGAACTGGCAGGGTAAAGTTTGTTGAGAACCCAGATTTATGGAAAAAAGTCCGCAAAGATATTGCCCGTATAAAAACAATTATAAGGGAACGACAATGAAACCCCAAGCCACCAATTTATTTGAGACAAAGCTGATTACTCATAAGCAAGACCCTGAAACCTCTTTTGCTGCCGCAGAAAAGATGATTAAGTCCGGTGCATTGAGCAGGCAGGAACAGTGGGTTTGGCAAAGTATCAGGGAATTTAATTGTGATTACGGTGGTTGTGTTCAAGGGTTTACCGCTAAAGAATTATTAGAGGAGTATGGCCTTGATTATCATTTAATACAACGCCGGCTCTCCGGCTTATACCGCAAAGGCAAAATAGAACGTGTTACAAAAGGATATGGATTTGTTAAGCGTGACGGTTGCTGCGTCTGGCGAATTGTGAGGTAAAAAAATGGAACATACAAAAAGTGAATGGCAAATAGCAGACGAAGATAAGAGATTTGTATTTGCCACAGACAAGGACGGCTATAACGCATTTACTTGCTTAGTACAGGGCGGCAGTGCGTTCATTGGAGAATTAGAAGCCAACGCCCAACTCATAGCTGCTGCACCTGATTTGCTGGCAGCGTTGGAAAGAGATGCTGGACTTGCTAACGCAGCAATTGCAGCAACCCCAACAGGTAAGTATCGCAACAAATTGACAGAGCTAAATATATTAAGATTAGAAGCCATAGCAAAGGCCAAACTATGAGAAAAGACAATCGTAAAATCTGGGATACTTCAGCAGAGATATTGCGTCAGACCTACCGCAACGGCCAGTACACAAACGAGTTTGAAGAGATTGAGGATTTGGGCTTTCCTTCAGCCCATCCCACAGGCAGGGAACGAGGCTTCGCCTCAAACCTGCCGTCCGTAATCCGAGCTAAAGCAATGTTCAGGAAAAGATTGGAGAGAAAATGAAGCGATGTATAGATTGTAAATGGGACAAGGTAAAACATCCCCCTCGTTGTTATGAAGAAACCAAAGAATTGGGTATCGTTTGTTGTAATTACTTTCGCAAATGGTGGAAATTCTGGAGAGAAAAATGAAAAAACATACTTGGGTAAAACACGAAAATTGCTGGGATTCGAGTTGTCCAATCTGCGTTGGGGGGTTGGGATTCTGTTCTGTTTGTGGTGGTGCGGAAGGAACATTAACAACGGAGTGCTGTGGGCGACAAATAACTAAGGAAGAAGAACATAGAATTTATGAAGTTGGCGACCTTGATTTTATTGATGGTGAATGGAGAAAAAAATGAAAACCTACAGAGCAAAATGTAGTTATTGCCCTAAGATATTGAGGTTGAAAAATCCACCGCCGGAATGTCCGATAGAATGTGAGGACTGCGATGCCAAAAACCAAAAGAGAGCCCAGATGTCCCGCTTGCAAGAAGCCAAACAGATTCGGGCTTGAAAATATAGTCTGTGATAGTTGTGAAGAAAGCCATAATAAGGCTTTAACGGAATTGGAACAAAGACAAAAAACAGTACAAGAAATCGAAACCTTTTTTGAACAAGGAGAAACGAAATGAATGTGAATGACCTAAAATCAAGCAAGTTCTTAACCAAGCACAATGTTGAACCACCTGTTTTGGTTACAATCAAAGCTTGTGAGGAAATGGATGTGTCGATGGAGAGCCAAGCCGCCGAACTAAAATGGACTTTGACTTTCAATGAACTCGAAAAACCTATGGTTTTGAACTCAACCAATGGTCAGCTTATTGCTGCTATAGCCGGTAGCGGAGAATCAGAAGATTGGATTGGTCGAAAAATAGTTCTGTACAATGACAAAACCGTGAGTTTTGGCGGTCAAATTACAGGCGGGATTAGAGTCAGAGCGCCAAAAACACACCAAACCAAAGAAGATGCCGCAGCAGAAGCAATAGCAGAACCGGAAAATTATGAGCCACCGGCACAGGAGGGCGACCAAGACATACCCTTTTGAAGAAAAGTACAATTTATAAGGTGAATTATGGCAAAAGAGACACACGCAGAAATAGCCAGTGATATGAACAAGATAATGCTCAAAATGGGCAAATTGCGAAACGAATTAGAGAAGTTGGCAGGCGAATGTGCTATCACAGAAGTTGATTTTGACCGTGCAGTTGCCCTTGCCATTGTAAGATTAAAGATGGGCAAAAAGGTTATAGTCAAACTGGACGAGACTGATATAGATGAGGTTTACGAAAGTAGTACCACAGCAGGCGTTGAGAAAATTGCTAAAGGCGCTTGCTGGAAACAACAGTTGAAAATGCTGCAAGCCGAGAAGAAGTATAAATCCCATATTACTTCTCTTACTGTTCTGCAATCAACCTTAAACGCTAAACAGTCAATTTTCAGACACCTTGAGCTTAACCCTTAACAGTAGACCAAAAATGAATAAATCGGGCTGTGCCGTGATGCTAAGTCCGATACCGGCGGTAAACGAAAAACTATAACGGGGGCTACTGTGTAGGTAGCCTCCCAACCGCCGGAGAAAGGAAAGTAAAATGAGTATTGATGATTTGATAGACCAATTTGTGGAAGATTTAGACTTTGATGTACTTCTTTGTTGGGCCGATATTCTGGGTATCGGACACGAAGAGGAGACGTGGCTCAAGGACGAATGGCTCGACAGAGAAGATGAATTGCGAGTTCTTGTCGCCGAAGCGATGGGAAAAGTTGGAAAGCCGCCAAAGAAGGAATAAAAGATGAAAAAATATAATCCTAAAGCGATATGCGTCAAATGTGGTGGAAAAGATATTTGCTCATTTTATGAAGGGGGATGTGGAATGGCTTGTCACCCAGAACACATAAAGCGAGCTTGTAGAAATTGTGGTTATGAATGGGAAGAAAAACCATTAAACAAAAAGCAACCGCCGGAGAAAGGAAAGTGATGTCGAGTAAGCCAGGAATGTTCAGGACATACAGGCGGTTTTTAGGGCTACTTTCTGTAGCCATCATATCTTGGATTGCAGGGGTGATAGTTGCAATTCTTATTTGGCTGTGTTTGAAAGGATGAAAGATGGGAATAAACGAAAATCCCCCACAAAATGATTGCCGCTTAAAAGAAACCAAAGACCAAAGAAGTTGGAAATATGACATTTTACACGAAATCGGACATCTTGTATGTGGTGATAGTTGTTGCAGGGAACACGCCGAATTTGAAGCGCACGGGGCGGCCAAAACACTATGTTTTGTCTTAGGCATTGATATAGGCGATGCCGAGGAAAGAATGAATGGTTACGCAGGACGCTCGGCTCACGATGCTTGCGGTCGGATTGAAAGGACGAATAATGCCTGATATGAATAAATTAACCAAACCCGTCTTCAGATTACGATTATGGTGGAGTCGTCCCTTAAAATGTGTTTTAGGGTTTCATAAATTTGATTGGAACGAATGGAGCTATCCGATGTGTGGAGGATTAGTTTCTTTTCACTGTGCAGATTGCCAAAAGACAATCAAGAAAATTCCTTTAGACGATTTACCACCAACAAATTGCGAACATATTTTAGATGTTCTAAAAGAAATCCAACCGCCGGAGAAAGGAAAGTGAAGATGAGTTTGAAATCACTAACAAGTTGGATAAAAGATTGTGGTATTGCTAATGAAATCCCCATATCTACTTATATTAAAATGGTCAAAGAAGCAGTTGAAATTGCTAACCAACTTCAAGCCGAACTCGACAAGCATCGCTGGATACCTGTAAGCGAAAGATTGCCGGTGAATATAGCAACTGTTTGGATTTTATTAAATGCCAAAGCAACTGACTCTTTAAGTCCCAGTATGGGTTTTTATGGTGAAAACGAGAATGGATGGGAATGGGAAATATTAGGAGTTGGAATTTTAGATGAAGTTACCCACTGGAAGCCAATAATTTTACCAAAGGAGTAAGGAAAGTATGAGTAACGCTTGCAAAAACTGTGGTATATCAACTAAATATAAGTATTGCAAATTTTGTGCCGAATGGCTTGCCCGCATAGACGACCATAAACTCAAGTTGCGCAAAGTACAAAAAAGACCAGCCGGTGCAAATAAAAGCCAGCAGCTTCGCTGGCACAGAAAAGCCATAGCAAATTACAACTATATGCTCAACATCCGCAAGAATCCCAAAAAAGGCTTGACTGCAAAAGAGTATCGAATGGCGGAGGCCAATAAGTAAATGAAATACAAAAGAATAAAACTTACTCAAAACAAATATGCCCTTGTAGATATTGAAGATTATGAGTGGTTATCTGAATACAAATGGTATGCAATGAAGATGGGCCATACATATTATGCCACAAGGAACGCATATGAAAATGGGCGTTGTAAAAGTATTTTAATGCACAGAGAAATACTGCACACACCAAGAGATTTGTTATCCGACCACAAAAACCGCAACGGCCTTGATAATAGAAAATCCAATTTGCGTTCGTGTACCCGCAGCCAAAATCAACACAATAGACGACCCGCTCACAACGGAATATCCCGATATAAAGGTGTTTCTTTATATAAAGCAACTGGCAAATGGTATGCCCGTATATCTATTAACAACAAGCGCATCGCAATAGGACACTATATTAAAGAAGCCGAGGCAGCAAAAGCTTATGACCAAAAAGCAAAAGAATTGTTCGGTAATTTCGCCTTTTTGAATTATGGATAATTTACCCTCAAACTGCATCATACAAGGAAGTTGCGAAGAAGTGTTAAAGACCTTTGATGATAATTCGGTTGATTTAGTTGTTACAAGCCCTCCGTATGACAATTTGCGGGATTATCAAGGCTATGAATTTGATTTCAAGTTGGTTGCTCGAGTTCTTTATCGTGTAACCAAAATAGGCGGAGTTGTTGTTTGGGTAGTTAATGATGCTACTGTCGCTGGTAGCGAAACAGGCACAAGTTTTAGGCAGGCATTGTATTTTAAGCAGCTCGGATTCAATCTACACGATACGATGATATATCAACGACATACTTTGCCTCATACACATAACCGTTATCAATCAGACTTTGAATATATGTTTATATTCTCATCGGGCCCACCTAAAACATTTAATCCATTGCAAAGCCGTAAGATTTACAAAGATAATCGGACAATAATGCAATACGGAAGAAATGTTAATGGCGATAAGAAATTAGGAGGAAACCCACAATCACTTACAAAGACTCTGGGCAATATTTGGGCGTATAATGTTGGCGGAGGACATTGCGCAAGTGATAGCGTGGCACATCAACATCCTGCAATATTCCCTGAGCAGCTTGCAAAAGACCACGTAAAAAGTTGGAGTAATCCAAACGATTTAGTAATTGACCCGATGTGTGGTTCAGGCACAACCTGCGTAGCCGCCAAGATGTTAGGCAGGCGTTACATAGGCATAGACATATCCGAGAAATACTGCGCAATCGCCAGAATGAGATTAAAGGCAGTTGAGACTGGCGTTCCAGTCAAAGAACAACAGAAAGGCCAAATGGCTCTATGGGGTAAGTAAAATGCAAAAACCAGGAATGTTCAGGATGCATTGGCCGTTTTTATGGCTACTTTTGGCAGGTATATTGTCTTGGGTAATTATTATAGGTCTTATTTGGTTGTGTTTGAAAGGTTGAAAGATGGAAATGAATAATTGGAGAAACGGGAAGCGGATATACGGCACTTGGGGGGGCAACCCAAAGGGAACACCCGAAAATACTACTCAATGTGTAAAAGAAGTTTGGCCCAGCACTGGTTGGATGGCTTATCAATGCTAGCGTAAACGTGGCTACGGTCAAGACGGTTTGTATTGTAAACAGCACGCCAAGCTGTAAGCCCTCAAACAGGCCAAGAAATGAATGTACTAATGTGCATTAGGTAACTCGTTTAAGGATAAATGATTATGAAAGTATTGGTGGCTTGCGAATTTTCAGGAATTGTTCGAGACGCTTTCAAAGCAAAAGGCCACGATGCTTGGAGTTGCGACCTGTTGCCTACCGAAATAGAAGGTCAGCACATCCAAGGTGGTGTTCTCAAGGTACTTAATAAAGGCTGGGATTTGATGATAGCACACCCACCGTGTACTTATTTGAGCAATGCTGGAGCAAGATTTATGTATCCCAAAGGTGTCTTAAATCAAAAAAGACTAAAACTGGCATTAAAGGCCAAGAAATTTTTTATATCTCTTTTTGATTCTTGCATCGATAAGATTTGCATTGAGAATCCAGTACCTACTAAAGTTATTGGACTTCCACAATATAACCAAATTATCCAACCTTACTATTTTGGTAATATGGTTCAAAAGAAAACTTGTTTGTGGTTAAAAAATCTTCCAAGATTAACCTATGACACACCGCTATCTAAGCCACAAAGTACAAAAATTCCAGGCAACTGGTTTAACAAGGGTGGTAAGAATAGACAGAAAAAAAGAGCCGTTACTTTTCAAGGCATAGCCGATGCAATGGCAGACCAGTGGGACAAGATTATACAAAATGAAAAAGTTCATACCCCCAACAATTGAGCAGGCAACCAAATACGCTCGTAGCATTGGCTATTGGACGTTTGACTACAATGTTTGGTATGCCTATTACGAGACAAGGAACTGGTGTCCGTCCGGCTCTAATAAACAGATGTCAAGCTGGAAAGCAGCCATAAGAACCTTTTTCTACAGAACAGACGAGTACCGTGAACTGAAACGCAAGCAGGCTAATGACAAGGCATACGAAAAACAGCAACGTGAACAGTACGAAGATTATCTTGCTGGCGCAAGTGATATTAAGCTCAAAGAGATGCGCAAGGCAAAAGAATGGCAACATATATGGTGGTTAATTGACGAGAAACGTCCCAAGCCAAAGCCATTACCTACTGACATTCCCATACCCCAAATGAAGGGGGTTGGTGGTGGAATAAATATAGGTAACGAACGGAACAAACAAAAGGACAAATTAGGAGTTTAATAAAATGGCTATGGTTGGCCGCAGAAACTTCCATAAATATACAGGTGAAACCCCAGAAATAAGCCACAAGGAATTAGTAGATAGGGCATTTATGTATTTGCGATTTTCTATGATGTGTTCTGTTGTATTCAAAGAACGTATTACTTCAACTTCTGAAAATCCTGATGCTATAGGATTTAGGAGTGGATTTAGTTATTTAATAGAGTGTAAGGCATCAAGGGCAGATTTTTTTGGCGATAAGAAAAAATATTTTAGGAGAAAGCCAGAATCGGGTATGGGATGTAAAAGATATTTTATGTGTCCTGTTGGAATGGTTGAACCCGATGAGTTACCGAGCGGGTGGGGGCTTTTGGAAGTACACGAAAAGCCACCGAAACAAAACAGGAGAGTAACGAAGGCTAAGGAAAGCGTATCGTTTCCTGAAAGAAATTTGCAGTCAGAAGTTTCATATTTAGTATCGGCCATAAGGCGTATAAATATATCAATGGCTGTTTTTGTAGAATCTGATGTTATGCCCGAAAGTGTTAAGGAAAAATACAGTTAGGAGTTAAATGAAATGGAAACAATTCGGTGTGCGGCAATAAAGCGTGTAGATGGTATTATAATTGCAGGGCGAAATCATTCTTTTATTATTCAACATTCGCCAAAAGGTACTTGCAAAAAGAATAGTGAACAAGGATTTATTACATCCGAAGCAAGATTTGTTGGTAGGAGTGAAGCAGCAGAAATTGCTTATAAAGCCGAGCAAATTAAAAAGCCAACTAATTTATTATTCAGCGAAGATATAACACAGGACAATCCTTGGGCGGGAGAGGTGATAGATAAGCTCCAAGCTGAAAGAGACGAATACCACGACCAATACCATTTATGCGAAGCCAAGTTATTGTCACATAGAAGCCTAATCAAACAGGGGGAAGAAGCATATAGGCGGCTGAAAGAGAGGCAACTCACACAATCCCAAACAGAATATCTCGTCAAGTTCTTGAAGCTCCGCTTAATGAGCAAACCAAACCAAGCTATTGAGGGAATTTTAGAAGCTCTAAAGGAGAAATGATTATGGGAAGACACCACGGCATAGTTTGCAGGAAATGTCCAGGACTTCAATCCGAGAACAAACGGCTGAAAGAGCTATGGGAGAGCATAGGCAAACAGATAGCATACTTAAAAACAATGGATGAAGTTGTCGAAGTGGCTTATGAATTGGAAGAAATACAAAAGCAAGCCCTAAAGGAAAAGGAGGACAAGGATGAGTAATTTCGGCCACGTACATACGATAACAAGAAAGGTTGGTGGCAAGGTCTATACTTTCCGCTCAAAGCTCGAATACAAATGGGCTGTTTGGTGTCAACTGCGGAAAGAGCAGGGTATTATTATTGACTGGTGGTTTGAGGATGAAGAAACTTTGCTTGAACTGGAGACGAGATATTTTAAGAACAAGAAACTATATCTGCCGGACTTTACAATCCAAACCACTGATGGCTATGAATACGAGGAAACTAAGGGCTGGTTTCCGCCCAAGGACTATACCAAAATCAAATTGGCGGCAGAGCAGTACGAAAATCCTATCACCTTGATATTTGCCAACTTGACTAATTGTAAGAGCTTGCGACCACAGTTTAACCGAGCAAAAAAGTTAGAGCGCCATATTAAAAGGGTTATATATGACGCTGACAAAACGATATTCAAAAAAATAAATTATATGTTTGACTTATGATTATAAACAATTTACAATTATGTGCGGATAGGTTCATTACCGAAAAGGCGATACATCCTGAATCGCCCTGCCGCACAATAATTTCAGGAACTATTACAGGAGATAGTAGTATGGAAGATTACAAACACATTAAAATCAACGGCAAACGGAAACCTTTACATAGACACTTAGTGGAATTACATATAGGCAGGAAGCTAAAATGTAGCGAATTGGTTCACCATAGAGATGGCAATAGGCACAACAATATTTTATCGAATTTAGAAATTACAACAAGGGGTGAACATATAAGGATTCACAAGCTCATTTTTGTTGACAGAGAAAAATTGGTTAAATTATTCATAAACAAAAGGCTGCCATTGTGGAAAGTAGCAGATAAAATGGACATTTCCCGAAGTGTGCTTTTCCGAGCATTAAAAAGATATAATATAATTCGCAAGCCACAGCCTTGTAAAATATGTTCAGCTCATAGTAAATCCAGAACAGCAGATTTATGTAGGCGATGTTATAACAGGCTTTACCATAGGAATTACAAAAGGATTATTTGATTTGTAAGGAATTGAAAAATGACTAAGAAACTTAAAAAATTATTTAAGGCCTATAAGTATGAAATTGGCTGTGGAGAGTTTGATAGGATTTTCCCCAAGCGACATTTTGACAGACAAGAATATATAACATTCCTTTTTATGGGCTATTTCCTTGCTATTGTGGATATGTTTTTCGTGGTTTTAGTAATACAAAGTTTTATTGAGGGTGTATGGTGGTTTGG
>SDBT01018756.1_pt1 | contig 10862 bp, 5 predicted proteins | sample 2277101 | NCBI WGS metagenome assembly SDBT01 (sample SAMN10404973, study PRJNA504765) | marine sediment metagenome | isolation source: marine sediment core GS10_PC15, 103 cmbsf | place: Arctic Ocean: Southern Knipovich Ridge | collected 2010 | reverse complement strand
TGTTCAGCCAGGAGTACTTGAACCAGAACACGAGCAACGATGAGTTCGTCACGACGTCCTACGCAGCGTTCTTCGACCGTGATCCGGACGCGGGCGGCAAGGCCAACTGGCTGGCCGCCATGGCGGACGGCGCAAGCCGCGTGGATGTGCTCAAAGGCTTTACGGACTCCATCGAGTTCGCCAACCTCTGCGACCTGTACGGCATCCTGCCGAATCTGGCATAGGAAGGCTTGGTGTCGCCGCTACGACGGCGGGCATATCGCGTTTCAATACGCCCACCAGGGCGACAAGACCGCCCGCCCGCTTGGCCAGCCGGTGGTTGGCCGTCGCCCCATCCTAGTCATCTATCGGCGCTTGCCCACAATAGGCGCCGTACCCCGAGTCACGTGAGCAGGCGACATGAAGTTTTCGATCACGGTTACACTTTCTCCAGGGAGCGTAACGTCTCGAAACGCTCTCTGTCCGAACTAGGCCTGCCGCAGTGCCGCGATGGGCCGTTTCGTTAGGTTGCACGCCCACAGGGCTTTCGGGGATTGAGTTTGCGCTATCGGCGCCTACTACATCGGGACCTGCCCTGCCCGAAAAACGCCCGCTGTGTTGACGGTGCTCTGTGCGGCGTGAAAGTTGCCTGAGAATGGGAGTTGTCATCCACGGATTCAGGGGGGGCGGCAAGTTTCAGCACGCTGTCCTTGCCGTATTGCCGCCGGCATTCTTGGCTCTGTAGAGGGCCGCATCGGCACGCTCGATGATCTCCTCGATACTGCCTGCGTCCGCCGAGTCGGCTACGCCCAGACAAGCCGTTGTGGTGATCGCCGGCTCGACCACGTCGATACGAATCTGTTCTATGGCCCGGGCACATCGCTGGGCAAGGGTAAGCACATCTGCGGCTGCTCCAGCGGGCGCGACCACGGCGAACTCATCCCCGCCGTACCTGCCCGCCAGGTCGATCTTACGGCACTGGCCGGCGATGGTGTTTCCCACCTCTTGCAGCACCTTGTCGCCGACGCTGTGTCCATGGGTATCGTTGACCTGCTTGAGCCCGTCGACGTCAGCTATGATGAATGAGAGTATCCCGCCATGCCGCTGGATGCGGGCCCATTCCTCGCCGAGGCGCTTCATTATGGCCCTGCGATTGGGCAGTCCCGTGATCAGGTCGATGTGGGCATGTTCGACCAGCAGGTCCTGGAAGCGTTTTGCCCGCAGAGCGGCCCGCACCCGCGCCCGAAGCTCGAAGGCGTCAAACGGCTTGGTGACGTAGTCCGTGGCGCCCAGGTCCAGTCCCTTGACCTTTTGCTCGGGCTCGCACATTGCCGTCAGGAAAATGACAGGAACTGCTGCCGTTTGCGGATCGGCCTTGAGCTTCCGGCAGACATCGAAGCCGGACATGTCGGGCATGTCCACGTCCAGCAGTATCAGGTCGGGCTCTTCGCTCGCTGCGGCCTCCAGGCCCGTTTGCCCGTCCTCTGCACAAACGACCTCAAGGTCGTCCTTCACCAGGCGCGCCTTGGCGATCGAAAGCAACTCTGTGCTGTCATCTACGATCAATACCTTCACTGTTCGGATCCTCCAGGTGACTGGTTCTGCGGGTCGTCTGAGCCCCCCTGTCCCGAGCTTGCTTGCTCTGAGCTTGTCGAAGGAGTCGAGGTGGCCGAAGTCCGCCGGGCGGCAACGATGGACTGGACCAGTTCGGCCAGGTCCTTCAGCGCCAGGGCTGCGCCCTCAGCGTCGCAGGCCTTGGCTGGAGCATCGAGGCGCGCGGCGGCGTCGGCCAAGGTCGGGTAGCCGTAGCTGGCGCCCGCCCCCTTGAGACGGTGGGCCAGACGCCGAAGCTCCTCAAAACACCCGTTGGCCAGGGCCGCACGCATCTGCTCGGCCTGGCCAGGCAGGCCGGCAACGAACTGATCGAGCACTTTGGCAAGGGCTGGATCATCGTCGAACTCGGACTGAATGGTCTGCTCGGCTTGATCCTCCTGGCCGCCTGGGCTCTGCCGGCCGGCGTGCTGCATGACCGTCTCGATCAACTGCCGGCGGTTTATCGGCTTGGCGACGTAGCCCGTGCATCCGGCCGAAATGCACTTTTCCCTGTCGCCGCTCATGGCGTGGGCGGTCAGCGCGATAATCGGTACGGAAAGTCCCTGTTTGCGGAGCTCCCTGGTTGCCTGATATCCATCCATTACGGGCATCTGGATGTCCATCAGGATCAGGTCGAAGTGGCTGTCCAGGGCCTGCTCGACGGCGATGCGTCCGTTTTCTGCCAGCGTGACCTCGGCTCCGCCCCTGGTGAGAATCGTTGTGATCAGCCGCTGGTTGTCCGGCCCGTCCTCTGCCACCAGCACGCGGATTCCGGTCAGGTTCCCGGTGTCCTCGACGGGCGTGCCCCAGCCGGGTTCCCGGGCAACTTCCTCGGGATTGCGGAGCATGCTGACGCCTTCAAGACTGCCGGTGGGAACGGTCAGGGTGAAGGTGCTGCCCTCGCCGGGGGCGCTTTGGGCGGTCAACTGGCCGCCGAGCAGCTTGGCGATGTGATTGGTTATAGTGAGCCCGAGCCCGGCACCGCCGTGTCTTCGGGAGTAAGCGGCGTCGCCCTGAGCAAATGGCTGGAACACCTCTGCGAGCTCTTCCCGGCCTATCCCGATGCCGGTGTCGATCACCTGGAACCGGACGGCCGGCCGATCGCCGCGCCATTTGGGCAGGAAGGTTATCGCGATTCGCACGCTGCCTCTCTCGGTGAACTTGACGGCGTTTCCAACCAGGTTGATCAGCGCCTGGCGGAGTCTGGCGCTGTCGGTGAGGATGGTTTCGGGCAGTTCAGTGGCGTATTCGACCGAGAGGCGGATGTTCCGCTCCCGTGCTCGCACTTGCATAACGCTGCCAACGTCCGCCACAACGGAAATGATGCCACACCGCTGCATCTGTACGTCGAGCTTGCCTGCCTCGACCTTGGACAGATCGAGGATGTCGCTGATCAGCATCAGGAGATGCTGGCCGTTGCGCTCGATGACGGCCAGGTAGTTGTCCCGATCGCTGCCGGTCGTCGTGGGATCCTTCAGCAGTTCCGTGTATCCCAGGATTGCCGTCATGGGCGTGCGAATCTCGTGTGACATGTTAGCCAGAAACTGGCTCTTTGCGTGACTTGCCGCCTCGGCTGCGCCCTTGGCCTCTTGCAGCGTGTCTTCCGCCCGCTTGCGCTCGATGATTCTCCCCAATCGCTCAGCCACCGCATCGATCAGTGCGCGTTCTTCCTTGAGGAACGGGCCTTCGTCCGCCTCCGGTCGGGCCTCGCGATAGCATACTTCGACGGAGCCGGCTTTGAGGCCGTTAACCTTGATGTCGGACGACTGGCACCACGGGCTCCGCGGGAAGACGTCTGTCTCGAAGACCCGCCCTTCAAAGCGAATTCGGCCGCCGGCGATTTGGGGATACTGCCAGGAAGGCGGCAGCAACTGGGCTGTCTCCTGGAATATTTCTTCGAGCGAGGTTCCTTTCCTTTCGGCGATCTTGCTCAGGCCATAGAGGCAGTTGAGTTCCTTGATGCGTTCGCCCATGTTATGAAGAAGCTGTTCCTTTTCCTTCCGGCGATTTCTTTCCTCGGTGATATCCCGAAAGACGAGTACAACCCCGACGGTCCTGCCCAGGGGATCCAGTATTGGCGCGGCGCTGTCGGCAATTACCCGTTCGGTCCCGTCCCTGGCGATAAGAACCGTATGGTTGGCCAAGCCTTCGATTTTGCCCGTTGCGATTACTCTGGCCACCGGGTCTGGTGCTTCCTTGCGCGTTTCCTCGTTGATGATGTGGAAGACTTCCGCCAGAGGGCGCCCGTGTGCCTCTTCGAAGCTCCAGCCGGTCAACTGCTCGGCGGTGCCGTTGAGATTCACCACGCGCCTGTCGGTGTCCACCGCGATGACGGCGTCGCCTATGCTCGCCAGCGTGATGCGAAGATGCTCCTCACTGGCGCGCAGCGTCTGCTCGGCGCGCTTCCGTGCGGTTACCTCGTCTCGGAGCTGTTGGTTTGCTTTTTCCAATTCGCCGGTGCGAGTCTCCACCAGCTCCTCGAGGTGCCCCTTATACTCAGCCAGCTCCTTGTTCGCACGGCTGTGGTCTGTGATGATCCGAATCTGATAGAGACAATAACCCACCAGCGGAACAATGTAGCCGATCAGCTTGTACTGGTGGGCAATGTCGAAAGCCGGATCAAACAACGACCTGGAAAATGACATCCGCACCTGCCCAATAGTGTGCGCGCAGATCGATAGCAGGACCCACCAGCAGAGCGGATCGCCATGCCGGCGGTATTCCCAAATGAAGACCATCAGCGCTGCCAGCAGCAGGCCGGCGGATATCAGATCCACCGGACGCGAAATCATACGTTGAGGGTAGATGAACTGCGGCAAGGGGAGGCTGAACGCGACGGCCGTGACCGCCATTGTGCCCAGCAGGACGATGGCCGATGCCCATCTCGTCTCGCGCCTTGGATCCCGGCTGGCGCCGAGAAGGCGCGGTGCGAAAGGCGCCAGTATCAGCAGACCCGCCAGCAGCAGCCTTCCAGTGACATAGGTCCCGGGGATGAATGCCTCCAACCCGGCCTGATGGGCGCCTAGCCAAGCGTGCTCGCCGGCCAGCGAGAGCAGGCCGTGCACGAGATCTTCCGCGCCATTAACAAAGAACGCCAGCCCGATGAACAGGTACATCCGGTTGCCGAGGCTGTAGAAATGGGTGATCAGCGCAAATCCGGCAATAAGGGCGAAGAGGGCTCCAACCGATTCGATTGTCCCGTGTGCATCCGCGGACCCCACATACGCCAGCTTGGCAACCAGGGGATATGCAAACGCGAGCAGGGCCATCCACGCCGCCAGCGCGATGAACCTGCCGCGCTTCTGCTGCGGCGAATGTGTGCTAACAGTCAGGTCTGTCATAGGTCGGCCCCTTCCCCCCAGCGGCATGGATGGTGCACGGCTTGCCACTTGCGGTCCTGCTCGTCGATGTATGCCTGAACGTCCTGGAGGTTCTCGAACTCCTGGTTGGAGGCTTCTACCGTGCGCTGCACAAGCGGGCCCGCAGAGTATATGAGCCAATCGTCGATGGCGACGTGAATCGACCTGTCCACTTCGTCCATCATCTTGGCTGCCAGTATTGTGGAGCTGTCCTCGATGGAATCCTGCAAAGCCTGCCGGCTGACCGTAACGGCATAGAAGCCGACGACCCAGATCAGCGAAGCAAGCAGGAATGCTCCCAGGATGAACTTGTGCGCCAGTTTCATGCCCGTCTCTCCCGATTCCGGTTTCTTGTCGGCACGCCCTCAGGCGTCATGCTCGGTGTTTCCTCGGCATCATATTCCCGAACCGAAGAAGATCCGCCACGCGGCGCTGCGCGAGTTTCCTGGCGGATTTCCTTCATAAGCCAGTCCGTTTTGGCGAGTGACGCTTCTGCCCGGCGACTATTGCATCTACTATTCCCGACAGGTCCTTCATCGCCAGGGCTGCGCCCTCAGCGTCGCAGGCCTCGGCTGGAGCGCCGAGGCGCGTGGCGGCCTCGCTCAAGGCAGGATACCCGTAGCTGCCACCGGCTCCCCTGAGACGGTGGGCCAGACGCTGAAGCTCCTCAAAACACCCGTTGGCCAGGGCCGCACGCATCTGCTTGGCTTGGCCAGGCAGGCCGGCAACGAACTGATCGAGCACTTCGGCAAGGGCTGGATCATCGTCGAACTCGGACTGAATGGTCTGCTCGGCTTGATCCTCCTGGCCGCCGCCTGGGCTCTGCCTGCCGGTGTGCTGCATGACCGTCTCGATCAACTGCCGGCGGCTTATCGGCTTGGCCAGGTAGCCGGTGCATCCGGCGGACAGGCACTTTTCCCTGTCGCCGCTCATGGCGTGGGCGGTCAGCGCGACAATCGGCACGGAAACTCCCTGCTTGCGGAGCTCCCGGGTTGCCTGATGTCCGTCCATTTCGGGCATCTGGATGTCCATCAGGATCAGGTCGAAGTGGCCGCTCAGGGCGCGCTCGACGGCGATGCATCCGTTTTCTGCCAGCGTGACCTCGGCCCCGGCCCTGGTGAGAATCGTTGTGACGAGCCGCTGGTTGTCCGGGCCATCCTCTGCCAGGAGCACGCGGATTCCGGTCAGGTTGCCGGCGGCCTCGAGGGGCGCGTCCCAGCCGGGTTCCCAGGCGACTTCCTCGAGGCTGTGGAGCATCCTGACGCCTTCAAGACTGCCGGTGGGAATGGTCAGGGTGAAGGTGCTTCCCTCGCCGGGGGTGCTCTCGGCGGTCAACTCGCCGCCGAGCAACCCGGCGATGTGATTGGTTATAGTGAGCCCCAGCCCTGCACCGCCGTGCTTTCGGGAGTAAGCGGCGTCGGCCTGAGCAAATGGCTGGAACATCTCCGCGAGCTTTTCCCGGCCTATCCCGATGCCGGTGTCGATCACCTGGAACTGCACGGCCAGCTGATCGCCGCGCCATTTGGGCAGGAAGGTTACCACGATTCGCACGCCGCCTTTCTCGGTGAACTTGACGGCGTTTCCAACCAGGTTGATCAGCGCCTGGCGGAGTCTGGCGCTGTCGGTGAGGATGGTTTCGGGCAGATCGCTCGTGTACTCGATCGAGAGGCGGATGTCGCGCTGGCGGGCCCGCGCCTGCATGATGCTCCCAACGTCCGCCACGACGGAAATAATGCCGCACCGCAGCATCTCTATTTCGAGCTTGCCTGCCTCGACCTTGGACAGATCGAGGATATCGCTGATGAGCGTCAGGAGATGCTGGCCGTTGCGCTGGATGACGGCCAGGTAGTCGTCCCGATCGCTGGCGGTGGCCTCGGGTTCCCTCAATAGTTCCGCGTATCCCAGGATTGCCGTCATGGGCGTGCGGATCTCGTGTGACATATTGGCCAGGAACTGGCTCTTGGCGGCGTTGGCGGCTTCGGCAGCGGCCTTGGCCTCTTGCTGCGTGTCTTCCGCCCGCTTGCGCTCGGTGATGTCGCTGCCGTAGAGGTTCGCGTACCCCGCTTCGACCACCGGTACCAGCTCCAGCGACACAATCCGGTCTTCATGGGCGACCTCGACGCAGGCACTGGCCCCCGAGGTCAGGACCTCGGCGACTCTTTGATGCCATTCGTCGGCGACCTTGCCGCCAACTTTGCAACCCCACTGGGCCAGCAGAGCTTCGCCCGCGGGGTTGGCGTACAACACCGTCCCGTCCGATGCCAAACGCAGGACCGGGCAGGGATTCTCCGATGGGAATTTTGCGAGGTTGGCAATCTCTTCCTCCGCCTGCTTGCGGTCGGTGATGTCACGCACCAGGCCGATCATGGTCTTTTCCGGCCCCGCCTGCAGGACTCCAAGCCGGATCTCAACCGGGAATGTCGTTCCATCCTTGCGTTTCTGCGTCCCTTCAAAGGTAACCGGCCTTCCCGGAGCCACTGTCTCCCAGAAACGTTTTCGGTGCTCGTAGCTTACCGCCTCTGTGTCGATGTCTGATATGCGCAGCTTCAGGAGCTCCTGGCGGGTGTAGCCCAGGCTGCGGTACGCCTGCCTGTTTGCGTCCAGGATACGTCCTTCCATATCAATGACAAACATCGCGTCGGCCGCCTGCTCAATCAATGTGCGAAAGCGCTCGGTGCTCTTGCGCAGGGCCTCATCCGCCTGCTTGCGCTCGGTGATGTCCTGCACCGAATGGACTATCTGTCGTACTTTTCCGTGTTCATCCTTTATCGGTGAGGTGGCTACGGCGAGCCAGCACCCACCAAGGTGCTTCTCCTGGAACTCCCAGCGTCTTGGCTCGCCGGTCTCGAACACCTTGCAGGCCAGGCACGTTTCGGGAGGGCGGTCGGTTCCGTGTATCAGCTCATAGCAGAAGCCCCCGACCACGTCTTGCCCCTTGAGTCTTTCCTTCATGGCCTTGTTTGCCAGCAGGATTCTGTAATCCGTATCGATCACTGCGACCATGTCTTCGACGGAATCGAAGGTGCTTTCCCACTGTGATGCCGCAAGCTTCATCTTCTCTTCCGCCCGCTTGCGCTCCGCGACCTCGGACTCCAGCCGCTGATTTGCTCTCTCCAATTCGCCGGTGCGGGTCTCCACCAGCTCCTCGAGGTGCCCCCTGTACTCAGCCAGTTCTTTTGCTTGCGATGCCAGGCGCAGATTACTGTCCCTGAGCGCCGCCGTCCACTTGTGTGCAGTGCGGGAAACAAAGAACCAGCCGATGATGATCAACGGGATCAGCAGAACAACAGCCGCAATATGCGCGAAGGCCCGGCGCTGCTTCCCGGCCAGGCTTGTCGCGCTCGCCGAGGACAGCCCCCCCGCAAATTCCGTCATGCCCTCAGCGTAAATCTTCTTCTGCGTCTCATACTCATCGCTGAAAAGCAGCGATTTGGCCTCGTCGGGCCAGCCCTGGCCGACAAGCTCAAACGCGCGGTTTTCCATCTCCACAAGTTTGATATTGGCTGCGTCGGTCTTGCCGGCCGCTTTGCCGCTGTATGCCTCGGGTGCGAGTTTCATGGCCTCCTTGATCGCGGCGTCAAGTTTCGGCTCAAACCTGCGGTATCGCTGCTCCCATTGCGGATCGCCGGTGGCCGCCGCCATACGCGCGGACATCGTCAGTACCTCGTCCAGATGGACGATGGTCCCCCGCAACTCCACAAGCCGCAGATAAGGATCCCGCGAGTGAGCAAACAGAGTCATTCCCTGGGCGTAAATGTGCTTCTGCCTTTCGTACTCATCGCTGAACAGCAGTTTCCTCGCTTCATCCGCACGGTCCTTTTGGACCAGGTCGAAGGCGCGGTTTTCCATCGCCACAAGTTTCATGTTGGCCGCGTCGGTCGCTTCGGCCGCTTTCCCGCTGTACGCCTCCGGCGCCAGTTTGATGGCCTCCTTGATTGCCGCATCCAGTTTCGGCTCAAACTTGCGGTATCGCCGCTCCCACTGGCGGTCGCCCGTGGCGGCCGCCATCCGGGCGGACATGGTCAGCACCTCGTCCAGATGAACGATGGTGCCGCGCAGTTGCTCGATCCTTGAATGCCGCGCCCTGTTCGTCCTGATGTCGCGATAGGAACTGTAGGAATACCAGCCCAGCCAAACCAGCACCGGGATACTGGCAAACAGGGCGACCGTCAGGAGGGCCATCGGATTCCGCCTTCCTGTTGACACGCCCTCAGGCTTTATGCTCGGTGTCTCCTCGGCACCCTGTTTGCGAACTGAAGAGGGGTCGCCACGCGGCGCTGCGCGGGTTTCGTGGTGCATTTCCTTCATAGGCTGGGCCCTTCGCCCCAGTGGCATGGGTGGCGCACGGCTTGCCGCCCCTGCTTGTCGATCCGGTCCCAGCTAACGATGGACCCGACGGATATCCTCAGCGGGCGGACCAATGGGGATGTCGAAAGCAATGCTTTGACCACAGACAACTCCTGGTTTCCCGGATTAAGCGGTTCCTGCGTTTTTTCCTGCCCTCTCATAATCGGCTAATCTAAGTATAGTATTTGGCGAAATTAAAGGATTTACAGATTGTGTTTTTTTTAGGGGGATTAGCCGCTGGCTCCAATGTGGCCTTGGTGGGCCGATGGAGGGTGTTTCAATCTGCAAGATCGCCCTCGAATGGAGCCCGTCACAGGGGGACGCCCGCAGGCGAAGCGGGCCGTGCGCCGAGACCGGCGTCGAATCGTCAGACATGCACGGCCGAACGAGGTGGGCCTGCCGGATGCTCATTTCGCCTTGCTCTCCGGCCCGACCAAGTACGACCAGATAGCTTATCGACCTCAAGATAGCCGCACTTGATTAAGAACAGGGCGCGGTGAGTCTCTCGGCGAGAAGCTAACTGCTTCCGCCTCAGTTGGCTGCGAACTTCACAATTCGCATGGCCGTGCCACGAGAGCCCTTGTTCTTCTGGTCCGTCAGGCGGAGCGTCAGCGTGTGCTTGCCGCCGGTCAGGTCGGCGTCGAAGATGACCGACCGGGGATAGTGCAGCCCGCGGCTGAAGCGGTGGTAAAGGTCGGTTTTCCGAGGCGGCCCGCCGTCAATGCTCGTCTCCACGATGCCGGCGTCGGGCCCGGCAAGCACGTAGGCCCCGACGGCCTTGCCCTCGAACGTCAGGGTCAGCTTCGCGCCCGGCTTGTCGGCGCTGAGCAGCGTCATCTTGGCGAAGCGGGACCGGCAGTTCCCGCTGAGGGCTTTCCAGTTTGGCACGCCGAGGGTCCAGCCGTCGCCGGCCTTGGCCTTGGCCTTGGCGGGGTCGATCAGGCGGCCGTTCTCGTAGTTGTTCTCGTCCAGCGGCTTGTCGGGCGTCTTGTGGGCGGTCTTCTTCGCGTCCTTGCCCAGCGGCTTGGCCCACGCATCCGACAGGAGCGTTTCGATCATGGTCGTGCACATCCGGTTGCCGAACGGTTTGGGGTGGGTGCCGCCGTACTTTTTCCACGTGAGCGTCTCGGCCTTGATGCGTTGGGCCACCTCGCGGGCGAGGTGGATGGTCGAGATGCGGTAGTGCTCGGCGACGGCTTCGTGGGCGGCGATCGGAAGCGGCGTCTTGCCCGCGTGGTAAAGTCCGATCATGCCCTGGTTGACGAAGTAAGTGATGACGATATCCATGTTGGGGTTGTGCTTGCGGCAGTGTCGGATGATGCCCTCCATTCCGCGGATGCACTGGCGCCGCGCGTGGAGGGCGTCCTGGTCGTCGTTGACGGCGAACTCGATGAAGAAAAGATCCACCGGCCCCTTGGCCAGCACGTGGTCGGCCAGGCGAAACGCGCCCGTCGTCGAGCAGGTCGACGAGATGCCCGCGTCGGTGAAGGTAAACTTCGTCTGCGGGAAGCGCTTCTTGAGCATCTCGCAGACCATCGGTCGGTAGCCGTTCATCTCGGTGATCGACCCCTTCATCTCGGTGAT
>SDBT01018754.1_pt1 | contig 10863 bp, 10 predicted proteins | sample 2277101 | NCBI WGS metagenome assembly SDBT01 (sample SAMN10404973, study PRJNA504765) | marine sediment metagenome | isolation source: marine sediment core GS10_PC15, 103 cmbsf | place: Arctic Ocean: Southern Knipovich Ridge | collected 2010 | reverse complement strand
CCTTTTTTGGATGGATTCCCAAATCCTACTGTAAGAAGTAGGGGGGAGGCAAGTCACTTTCACTAAAACACTTGACAATAAAGGGTTTAGAACAAAATCATTAAAAAACTTTTGACAATACTAGATAATAAATAAGGAGGACCAATATGACTTTAGGAACAATGGCTGTGGATCGGGAAATTCGAATTGATTATGGTAAGTTGAGGGAAGATAGGTTAAGGAAGGCAAAAGAGAAGGTGAAAGAGTATCAACTTGGGGCTGTTCTGTGCTTTGACCCGGACAATATTAGATACATTACAAGTACGGCCCTCGGGCAGTGGACTAACAATAAGTTAGCCAGATACTGTGTCCTTCCAGGAGAGAAGGACCCTACACTCTTTGAAATCGGAAGTGCCATTGGAACAAAAAAAGTCCTTTCTCCTTGGATAAAAGACCGAATAAGACCCTCCACGAATTCTATGAGAGGCACTATTCCTCCTGCGGTCGGTGCCCCCCAAAAGTGTGCCGAGGAGATCATATCTTTGCTAAAGGATTATGATGTTCATAAAGAGCCTTTAGGGGTAGATATTACAGATATCTCTTTAATAAGAGCCCTTGAGGCTGGTGGAGTGAAGGTGGTGGATGGTCAACAAGCCATGTTGGATGCACAAATGATAAAGACCAACGAAGAAATAGAGCTTCTCAAACTGGCGACAGCTATGGTAGATGCGGCATACTGGGAAGTGGCCAATTTTGTTTCTCCCGGAGTAAGGGAAAATGAGGTCGCTGCACTTATTAGACAGGTTCTGTTCAATCTAGGAGCCGAGGAGGTTCAGAACATCAACGTCATTACCGGTCCGAGAACTCATCCCCACCCCCATGATTTTTCAGACAGAATAATTAGACCCGGTGATTTAATATTTATGGATGTGGTAAATGTTTTTAACGGTTATAAAACCTGTTATTATCGCACCTTTGTCTGCGGAAGCCCGACGAGAAAGCAAAAAGAGATCTACCAGCGATGTTATGACTGGCTCTATACATCGATTGACAAAGTTAAACCGGGAGCTACAACTCGAGATATTGCTGAATGCTGGCCGGGTTATGAAGAGATTGGACCTGCCTATAAAAACGAACACGAAGCATTGGCCTTGGAATTTGGACATGGAATAGGAATAAGTCACTGGGGAAAACCCATAATCAGTCGGGGCTTTTCTTTAGAGCATCCTGAGGAAATAAAAGAAAATATGGTTATTGCTCTTGAAACCTACGTTGGCGATGGAACCGATGGGGCGAGAATAGAAGAGGAGGTGGTAGTGACGAAAAACGGCTGCGAGATCATAACCAAATTCCCCAGCCAGGAACTTATTTCTTGTTGGTAGCATCCTATACTGTGGCTTTCTTCCGACTCGCTGATTTATGAGTAGCTGAGAAGACGGGTGAGGGTTTGGAAGACCAGCTAGCCAAAGGAGAATGAAAAATGAAAGCAGTAGTGTTTACAGAGCCAAATAAGTTAGAGGTGAGAGAGGCTCCCGATCCCCAAATAGGTCCGGATGAGGTCTTGGTGCAGCCCAAAAGATGTGGAATATGTGGCTCCGATTACGACCTTTTGGAGGGAGAATATATCCTTCCCATCAGTTATCCTGTAATTCCTGGTCATGAGTGGTCGGGAGTAGTTGTTGAGGCAGGTAAACAGGTGAAGGATTTCAGGACAGGAGATAGAGTAGTGGGAGAGTGCGCAGTAGGATGTGGGGCATGTAAACTTTGTAAATCTGGTTACGTTAACTGCTGCCCTGTAGGTGATCATTTTGGTTTTACCCTTGATGGTGCTATGGCTGAATTTGTTAAGGTAAAAGCTGCCTGGCTTCATAAGCTTCCCCATAATTTGAGTTTAAAAGAAGGCGCGCTGATCGAGCCATTCACAGTTGGTTACTATTCTATTTGTGCCATCGGGCGTGTAGATGGAGGAGATACAGTGTTAGTTTCAGGTGGAGGAACTATTGGCCTGTCAGCGTTGATAGCCGCTAAGGGAATGGGAGCTCGAGTTATTTTGGCTGAACCTCTGTCTAATAGAAGGAACCTGGCAAAAGAGTTAGGGGCTGAGGCTGTAGTTGACCCTTATCAAGAGGATTTCGTCGAGAAAGTGAAAGACCTAACCCGAGGAGAAGGAGCCGATGTGGTGATAGAAGCTGCAGGAGTTGATGATTCCTTGAAAACCGTCCTTGATCTTGCAGGGTATGCGGCGAGAGTTTCCTTTGTCGGTATAAATCTAAAGGAGACGTTACCCGTGGGCTTAGGTAAGATTCAGAAGAAGGGATTAAATGTAAAAGGAATTGTAGGGTCTCCCTATGTATGGGAAAAGGCTCTGAAATTCTTGTCACAAGTTAAGCCCAATCTATCTCTCGTAAATACCCATGAATTCACGATTGATGAGGCGAAGCAGGCTTTTGGATTAGCTCGCAAAGCTGACCAGTGCGTCAAGGTTCAGCTTGTTCTGTCTTAAGAGAGATGTCTTGGGATCCTTGGTGATAGAAAGGAAAATTAGGTGAGGGTTTGAAGGCCCTCTGTGTCTGGAAAAACCCAATACATTAAGAGAAAAAGAGGCCGATGAGCGGTTGTTTTCAAGAACACCTTGATTATTGCCGCAGTCACCACCCTCATTTAAACGACTCTATATATCCATTCTCTCAGGGAGTTCCTCATCGGTTATTGGCAATCCGCCAGAATCAACGTGCCGCGGTGCGTCCATATGAGCTCCTGAGTGACATCCTTCCCACCCGCAAGGGGTGGGACTTTCTGCCAAAGTTGGTAACTCAAAAGAATCAAACACCAAGCATCCTAACAGTTCTTTCCCGGGTTAGTTACTCAATTTGTCGTTGATCGATTCCCCACCAACATAGTCTTTCACAACCAGAATCTCTTTTATTGATTCTTCTAAAGCTGGCATAGTCACCTCATGGGGATTGGAGTCTACTCCTCAAGAGAAAGGACTCCTTAATTTACACCCGATAACGGAATACGCAGCCGATTCTCCTGTTCTGAATGCGGTTGTTATATCCTCTTGATCTTTATCTGTTATTGACGGTGGCAAAGGTACCATTTTATTCGAGCCACAGCTCGGGGGACGGCAGTAAATTCATCTTCCTCTCCTTCGTACTCGATCGAAATGGGTCCGTTATACTTTTTCTTCTTTAGAAGATCGAAAATGGCAGCATAGTCGATGTCGGATTCGTTGCCTTCCTTATCTACTTTGAGGAATTTTGCATGAATATGGGCTGCCAGATGCAAAGTTTTTGTGATTGAGACAATGCCATCGGTATAGTTTCCTGTATCAAGGAGAAGTTTCAGGTTATCCTGATTGACCTCTCGAAAAAGCTTAAGGGTCGTCTCTGCATCTCTTGGAAAACCATAACTCTCAGGTTCCATGAGTAGAGTAATACCCTCTTTTTCGGCAAGGAGACAGGATTTTCTCACATAGTTGATTGCTTCATCCCAGAGTTTGGGATCGCTCGACTGTGCGGCAAATATCCTCATGAAGGGCACACCGAGTATCTTGGGCACCGCAAGCCACTTCTTGAACTCGTCAAATTCGTTCTCTCGTTCTTCTTTGGTTGGCTTTCCATAATCATTGGATAATCCGATGTTAATAATCTCTAATTGGCATGCCTCAGCCTTGGACTTGAGCTCTTGAAGGTAGGTCAAATTCGTAGATTGAAAGTCTCGGTTCTCGAGTTCTACGGCAGATAACTTGAGCTCCCTTGCCACCTTTTCCAAGAATTGGAAAAGGTTAATTGTTCCACTGGATATTGCCCTGCGATAAGACTCGGACGTAATAGCTAACTTTATTTTTACCCTCCTCGTATGATAACTAATTGATATTGATGAACGGAAAGATAATTCCGGCAGGACCCATATCTAATAGGTGAGGCTGGCTGAGGCCTCAGCAAAAGGTCTTTAATCTAGTCTCACTTCCCTACCAGTTCTTGCTGACTCATAAATACCATCCAATATCCTCATCACTATTAAGCCCTTTTCGCCTGAAGAACCGGGCTCTTTTTGCTCCCTTACGCACTCAATGAAATGGGTAATTTCTCCTTCCATTGAAGGGGCAAGGTCCTGTGATTTTGCCTCTGGGATTATCATCTCCACTGAGGCATTTGCAACGTCCTTGTAGATTCTAAGGGGATTGGTTATCGCTCCTCCCTTTGTTCCAAAAAAGTTGAGGAAAAACTGGGGCTTGGTAAATGTCTCCCAGCTTATCTCCAAATTTATGACAGCCCCATTACTTAGCTTAACTAGGGCAGAGGCTAGATCATCCACCTCCATGAATTTATTATAGGTTACCCCATACACGGACTTAACGTCAAAATCATTAGCCATCCATAAGGATAAATCAAGCATATGAGGACCCATATCTACTAAACCTCCCCCTCCTGATTTCTCCTTATCCTTAAACCAGCTAGCAAAATTCTTGGGAAACGTTCTCCTTCTTAAAGTTACTGCCTTAATATAATAAATCTCTCCAAGCTCACCATTTTCGATGAATTTCTTTAGAACTTGCATTTGGGGAAAGTAGCGATAGTTCATCCCCACCATTAAAGTCCTTTTTTTCTTTCTGGCTACTATAACCATTTTCTCTGCTTCCTCATTATTTAAGGCCATTGGCTTTTCCACCAAGACATCTTTTCCCGCCTCTAAGGCCTCAATGGTTACTGGACAGTGGAGAAAATTAGGCAGGGCAACACTTACCACATCTAATTCTTTTAACTGGAGAAGTTCTCGGTAGTCCTTGAAGGAATGAGGAACGGAATATTCTTGAGAAAAGCTCTTTAGCTTTTCTTCGTCTAGATCAGCGATAGCCCATACCTTTACTCCTGGGGTTTTACTGTAAGCATAAAGATGGTGCTTACCCATTGTCAATCCAATTACTCCTGCCTTAATCATATCCCTGTCCCCTCGTATAATATGTTTTAGTTAGGTATTGGTCATACCGAGCTTAAGACACTCTCACCCGTTTCATCACCTATGTTATATTCCCAGTAGTCTTAGATGCTCTCTACTCTCTGTTATAGCCTGCAAGACAGGAATGTGAGCTACATCCTGTTCGTAAATGATATATTCAAGGTTATGTTTCTTAGCAGTCTCATAGGCACTTTTTAGGTCGACATTGCCTTTGCCAAGCTCTGTCAACGTAACTGCCTTTCTTACAGCATCCTGGGTTGTAAGTGGGGGATTTCCCTTTATTATGGCGTCCTTAAAATGATAATATCCGCACCTATCCTTATATCTTTTGATAAATTCTTCAGGTCTTTCTCCTCCAACCTGAACCCAGGCTACATCCACGTTGAACTTGACTAGTTCTGGATCTGTTTCTTTACCCAATAGATCTATTCCTTTAATGCTGCCAAACTGCTCAAATTCCCAAAAGTGATTGTGATAGCAGAAGATAAGAGAAGCCTCCTTGCATCTTTTCCCTATCTGATTAAATACAGGTATGGCTTCCTTAAATCCTTCAAGTCCTTTGCCTTTTCCCACGCCACTACAAATAAGGTATTTTGCTCCCACAGCAAGGGTATCTTTAATGAGTTTATCCATCTCTTTGTCTTTGCGAAAATCATCGAAGCCTCCGTGAATAGCTGTATATTCCAACTTATTCCTTTCACAGGCCTCCTGTAATTGCTCAGGAGAATACCTATCAAAAAGAAAACCTGTTTCAATACACTCATAGCCTGCCGTCCTGCAGTCTTTGAGCACTCCATCTAGATCCTCTCTTTCTTTTCCTGCAAAGACAATTGATTCAATCCCTACCTTTGCCGAATCCATCTCTCTCCTCCTCTTTCAAGTATTCTATCTTTTACAGTACAAATAACTTAAGATGCTTTAGGCCAAGCCTCAAGCCCTTATCCGTTTTGCTTCCTTCAAATACCGGGTCTTCATGCTCTATAATTATATCTCCTTCATATCCTATATCGTAAAGAGCACCGATGAACTTTTGCCAGTTTATCTTTCCCAAGCCGGGTAGACGGTATCTCCAGGCATGCAAAACCTTCCTTTTTAGCAAACTCTACCCTCTCTTCAGAATATTCGGTTAAGAATCCTATTCTCATCATCGTCTCCTGCCATAATCTTCACTATAAGTAAAGATTGTTATTTAACTTTCTGTCAGTTTCAAGGAACAAAGCCTTGTATTGACCAAAGTCAGGCTGAAAATAAAAAAAGGGTGGTTTCGAAAGATCAAAAATTTACCAAACCATAATAGCAGAAGGTTATTTCCATTTTCATCTCCTTCTCGCGCCTGTTTTCATTTCTTTTGCCAAACGCCTTTAGCCTTATATCTTTACTGTATTCTTTCAGTCATATCCTCGCTATTGTAACATAACCGTAAGAGTGGTCAAGGTCAATTTTGGCTTGCCCCTCCCAGTTTTTGGTTCAAAGATTGGAATTGGAGAGATAATAACCTGCCCTGCCGGGTAAAATTAGGACCTTGAGACGTAGACTGAGACCGAAGATGACAAGAGATCTTCAGAATATGACTCAGAGGATCTGAATTATCCCGATTTTAACACAATATAAGAGCAAAGACTAGATGGATAAGATTCTTAACTATTGGACGACAAAGACAGGTAAAATCCTTATTCAGAACCTCTTCAAATTCTATCTGCCATTTTTGATAATCTTCAATTGAGTCTACCTTCCTTTCTTCACCTTTTTCTCACTTTTCAAAAGAGTGAGATTTAGCTGACTGTGTTCTTCAAGTGGGGCCTTGAACTTTCTATAGTTACCAGAATATATGAGAGCCTCTGCCTGACGCTTCCTATCAACATAGACAGTTTTACTTTTTCCCTTCTCTTTATAGACTACACATAAATAAAGATGAGGTTCACCCCTGGTGCATTTACAGATAGCTTTACCACACCTCATCTCTCTAAAAATTGCCGAACCCTTAATCATTGGTCCTAACTTGCGCATTTTGGAACGCAGTCTCCTTGATTTAGCAGGCAATCTCTTCCTCTCACAATATTATATATGTAAGAAAGGAAAAGTTACATAAAAAAGGGAGAATATCGTTGCTTCAGAAAGCTTCTTAAAGGTAGGTCTATAGAGGAATTCTAAAAACTGGGAGGGGGCAAGTATTTTGTTACGCCCGCTAAGGGTTTATCAGTGTTCTCAAGGACCCGCACCTCGTTTATCCCGGCGGATTTCCCCTCTTTGAGCTGAGCCACGATACGGACAGCGCTGGTCCGCACCGGCTCGAAGTTAACACGGCTGAACCAGACCTGATCCGTGCAATAGTCAGACGGACTGCGCACGGTCTGCCAATTCTGTGAGCTGTCCAAATACTCCACACGCCAGGACTCCGGCGCCCAACAAGCAGAGTAGGGATCCCAATCGTGGCTCAGCTCAAAGTACCGGTCATACCAGTAAACCTCCACGGCAAAGATCTCAACCGGCTTCCCGAAGTCCAAACTGACCCATTCTTCGGTGCCGGTCCGGTCCTCCCACCTGAACGGGGTTATATCGGTGTAACTACGACCGGGCGCCGCAGGATATAACCCGTCATTAACCGACTCAATTTGGCTTTCAGCTGTCTCTACAGACGCCGCCGTTTCTGCGTCTAAGGCAATAGTAGGCCTGAGAGGATCCTCTGCCAGCAGAGTCGTTTCCGGTATCCACAACTGCATTTCACCCGGATGGCGATTATCCCAGGCATAGAATGGTATGGCCTTAAGCGTTACTTCCCGCTCAGGTGTAGTCATCCGATAGCCTTGGTCTTTCCACTCAGCGGCTGTTCGACGGCGGCCAACAGCGGAAAGTGTCACCACCCCGCCGAGCAATTCTGGTTCATAGGCCCACTTGACCTCGGCATCAGGTGGCAAGGCCAGGTCTGTGACTTTACCACCGTTATCAACAGCCTCAAAGCAATAGAGCACCGGCCCGCGTCTCAAGGCGACCCGGCCGCGGGCAGTAGCGATCTGCGGATTGGCCTCTAACCGCTGTACCGGCATAGACATCAACAGTTCCACTCTATCTCCAGCCTGCCATTTCCGACACAGGGCCAGATATCCATTGTTCACCGGACAATCGTCAATTTCTTTACCATTGACAGCTATGGCTACGCTGCTGCTCCATCCCGGCACACGCAGTTTCAGTGTAAAGTCCGCCGGGACAGAGGGGGATACCTCAAACTTGACCTGCGGCTGCCAGGGGAAATCCGTAGTCTGCCTGATCTTAATCAGCTGTCCTGAAAGTTTGATTTCGGCACGGTTGGCGGCATACAGATTTACATATATCTCATTGTCTGATACAGCGTAGAAGAGACCAGACACCTGCGGGATAAAACGGCACCAGTTTGTGGGACAGCACCAGACCCCTGGGCCACGATGCAGATCTGCCCGGCTGAAGAGTGTCCCCGAATAGAACAGATTTTCCCCGTCAAGCCCTCCCGCTACCAGCACACCATTGTATAGCGCCTGCTCCAGCACATCGATGTAACAAGCATCTGCTTTCCCCAGGAACAGGCGGTGCGAAAGGAAGACGTTTCCCATTGTTGCGCACAGCTCAGCGTTACTCTTCTTATCAGACAGCTCATACGGAAGATGGAACCCTTCCACGGTGCACACCTCGCCCAGGCCTCCGGTGATATACATCTTGCGGTTCACCATGTCGCGCCAGACGCGATCCGCAGTGGCCAAAAGCTCCTGATCTCCCGTGCGAAGCGCCACATCCGCCATGCCGGCAAAGAAATTGGTTGCGCGCACGGCGTGGCCCTCGCCCTGGGCATCGTTGATGTATTGGGCATGACGGCCGTACTCAACCAGACACCGCGCCAGGTCAATGTACTCCTTTTCCCCGCTGACATCATAGAGTTTGGCCAGGCCCATCTCTACACCCGGATGTCCGCTCCGGTCAAACCCCACTTCCCCAGCCTTGAATTTAGCCACAGCATGATCCGCCAGGCGAGTCGCCGCTGTAAGCAGTGTTTTCTTGCCGGTCAGACGGAAATGGGTGGCAGCGGCTTCCATCAGGTGTCCACCGACAAAAAGCTCGTGCCCGTCAATGTCATGCCAGCGCCGGTGCGAATGGATCTGGTGAAGGCTGTGCAAATAACCGTCATCATCCTGCGCCGCAGCCACGATGGCGATGCGGCGATCCAGCTCCGCCTGCAGTTTTTTGTCTGGAGTCAAGGCAACAGCCGCGGCCAGGGCCTCGGTAAGGTTATGCACAAACATGTCCGACGACGGACCTGCTCTTTCTTGCTGGTTTCCGCTAGGTCCACACTGGTCATTCGCAGACTGTTCACCAAGGCTTTCAAGGTCCCGAATCAGCCCGCGAGTCGTTTCCAGGTTATGCGGTATTGACACCTCGTGGTTCAGCTTCTGGCGCGAAGCCCAGAAATTGTCGGTGAAAGTGACGCGTTCAAACGGTACCGGCCGCAGTGGTAACAGCATGTTGCGGTGTCCCGGCGATATTTTTGTCATCTTCAGTCCTCCCTACTAATTTATAATGTATAACTTATTATTATGCAGAGTTCTATTATACACACAGAGTATTAATATGCCAACTGAATTTTTGGTGTAAATCCTGAGTTTAACCTCCGGTGAAGGTAAAGTTACAGTACAAATAGCGAAAAGTCTCATTCAAGATTTCTTTGCTCTTTTGGGAAGATAATAATCTGGCACCTTCAAAGTAACTATTTGCCTTACCAAGTAATTCTTTGTCCTCATAGATTATTCCTAGTATTAAAGGAATGGTGCTATCGCCAGGCTCTAGATCTTGAGCTCTTTTTTCCAAATTGAGAAGAAGATTCCCTATCTCATCCCCTAAAGTCAACATGTTTATGATTTCTCGGTCGGGGTAATCAATATTGGCAACATAATCTTTGTATTCCTCAATCATCTTTCTTAAGTTGCCTAAGGTCATCTTTTTATGCGGGAGAGCATATTTCCGAAGTTTTCCGCTTCAGGTAAGCTCTTAATAGTGCGGAAAGCCATAACTATGGAGCCTTTCTCTTCCAATACTTTCATAATACTTCTCAATGTTCTGGTTGTTCCGATCATTCGGGGGGTAACGAAAACAGCTATTTTTTGCCTTCCAGGCCGCTGCAGCTCCTAATATAGGAAGCAAGTGATTCTGGAAATTTACCTCCCCAGAATCCGAGAACCGGACTGCCCATATAGACCAGGTCATAGACATAGAGACTGGTTATACTTTCTCCTTGCCCTACTTTCACCTCGTCCACATCATTCCCTCCCTTTCTAATGGCTGCAGAGATGGCCTGCACGATCGTTTTCATCCTTCTTGTATGTTCCGAGTATATTATCAGCGCTCTCAATTCTACCTCCTGTTCTCTGCTGCCTTTCGTTTGTGATGAGTCTCCACCTGGAAGACAAATGTTCTTATCTTGTTTAAATAGTTAGCCTGATGAGAACCGTCATAGGATAAATTAAGAATAGGGAAGTTAGCATACTCTTTTTCTATTTGAGTACTCAAAGCCCAGGCTATATTTCCTGGCATACAGGTAAAGGGCATTATATTGACTACGCCATCCCTTCCTCTTTCTATGGAATGGAGGGTTTTTCCTACTGTCAAAATAGCTTCTCCTCTTAAAGACCTATCCAGGTATTTTTCTCCTAGTTGGAGAATTTCCCCAATATGCGGCTCTTCAAATCCTTTTATTATATCTTTGAAGGGCTTTTCCAGTCTTTTTTCTATCATTTCCTGAAACAAATTTCTTATCCTGTTAGTAGTCAATTTTACCAAGTCTTTCTCTTTCCAGGTTAGCTCTTTGTGCATCTGGTTTGTATACATAAACCATTCTCTCATTGAAGCGAGTTCTACTTTTACGCCCAGTCTTTCTAGCTCATCGATAATAAATATATTGCT
>SDBT01018753.1_pt1 | contig 10864 bp, 8 predicted proteins | sample 2277101 | NCBI WGS metagenome assembly SDBT01 (sample SAMN10404973, study PRJNA504765) | marine sediment metagenome | isolation source: marine sediment core GS10_PC15, 103 cmbsf | place: Arctic Ocean: Southern Knipovich Ridge | collected 2010 | reverse complement strand
ATTGATAAGAGGGTTTGTAGTTTTTGATGTTGTCCAAAATGTAGTTCTGATACTCCCTGGTCTTCATTTTCGATACCATCAGGGCGTTGTGAAAAATCGGTTACCACTTCAACTTCACAGCTTTGACCAAGCCGGGCGGCTATTTCCTGCATCCTTTCAGCATCCAATTTTTTTATGCCGGACTCGGCAGTCGGCCGCACAGCCGTATTGAGCTGGACCTTGTCCGGACGAATTTTCTCTACGGCATCTTTGATTTTCTCAACTGCATCGGTAGTGGTATTGAGTCCCTCGACAAGAAATACCTCAAGCCATACCAGGCCGGTATAGTCTTTTCGAAATGCGCATAAGCCTGAAATCAGTCTTTCAATACTGATATCGCCGTGCGGACGATTTACCTTTTCAAACGTTTGCATGTCACCGGCATCCAGAGAAGGCAGCACTACATCGGCCTTTGCACAATCGGCCCGCACATCTTCTCTGTACAAAAGTGTTCCATTGGTCAGTATGGCCAGGGGAATATTAGTAATTTTCTTTATGCCGGCTATAAATTCACCAAGCCGAGAGTTGAGAGTCGGCTCACCGGAGCCGCTAATAGTAATAAAATCGGCTTTCATGCCCTGGGCTAATCTCTCCTTCAGTTCGTCCAAAACCGGTTTTACAGCGAGGTAGTCTCTTCGCTCGACGGTTTTTTCGGTTGTTCTGCCGAGCTGGCAATAAATACAGTCGAGGGTGCAGGTCTTGAAAGGGACGATATCAATACCAAGACTTCGCCCTAATCTTCGTGAAGGCACCGGCCCAAATAAATATTTTTCTTCTTCAGCCACTTTTTTAGCTTCGAACGATTTGGAATATTTCTCTGCACACTTTGAGCAAATCTTCGAGCCAGTCAAGAGGCATAATGCAGGCGGCGTCTGATTTGGCTTTTTTCGGTTCGGGATGTACTTCAATAAAAAGGCCGTTGGCTCCGGCAGCAACTGCAGCTTTTGCAAGCAATGGCGACATTTCCCTGCGTCCTGCAGTTGCATTTCCGAGACCTCCCGGCTGCTGGGTGCTGTGGGTGGCATCGAAAACGACCGGACACCCGAGCTCTTTCATAGTTTCGATAGCCGTCATATCATTCACCAGTCGATTGTATCCGAAAAAGGTTCCTCGCTCTGTGAGCATTATTTTTTCATTTCCACAGTTACGAATTTTCTCAACGACATTTTTCATTTCAGAAGGCGAGAGGAACTGGCCTTTTTTTACATTTACAGGTTTTGAGGTTTTTGCACAGGCACAAAGCAGGTCGGTCTGCCGGCAGAGAAAAGCCGGTACCTGAAGACAATCCACCGCCTCGCCGGCTACTGCCGCCTGGTCCGGCTCGTGTACATCAGTCATAACAGGCAAATCAGTCTCACGGCGGACCTGCGCAAGAATTTTTAGTCCCTCCTGCAGACCTGGGCCGCGAAAACTGGAAATGCTGGAGCGATTTGCCTTGTCGAAACTGGCTTTAAAAATCATTCCGACACCTACCCTGCCGCCAATCTCAACAAGCCGATTTGCGATGTCCAAACAAAGCTCTCTGCTTTCAATAACACAAGGGCCGGCCATCACAAATAAAGGTGCGTCCAAACCAATTTCGACAGGCTTTGAAACAGAGGATAAACTGCTTTTGCCGCTCTGGTCCCCACCGCCGATTTTGAAATTCACTTTACTCATCTCTCACCTTATATAGCATATAGCGTATAGTTTTATCTGGTTATATGCTGTTGGTTTATTTTAATGCTCTTAGAATTCGGGTTCTTATTCCTGCCGGTCTGGCCCCTTCCGGCACGAGGTAATTGACCGCCTTTGGAATCACCTTAATCTGCACCGGCAAAGGCGGCCCGGGGTCGCCGTCGATTTCAGTCTCGACATCAGAGCTATCGGAAGTAACAGTTATGCTTTTACCCTGACGATAAATAACGTCGCGACTGTTGGCATGATGTTTGAGGATAGTCAACACAGACTGCTTTAACAATCGCACCTGAGATGCACATTTATAAACACAGACATCCAGCAGGCCATCAGACAAATCGGCATAGTGTAATATCTGAAGTCCCATTGCATATCTTGAAATATTTCCGACAAAAACCAATCCCCTGTCGTTAAAAATTTCTTCCCCGTCCACCTCTACCTTCATCGGGTCAAATTTATAGTCCCAGAATGTTCTCCATATCGGCCAAAAATAATCAAGGTGACTTATATGTCCTCTTCGCTGTTCGCTAACGCTTTTCACGACCTTTCCGTCAAAACCAAACCCTGCTACAGAGGTAAAACATTTACCATTTATATTTCCGAGGTCGAGAAGCCGGGTGTAACCTGCTTGAAAGGTTTTTATCGTCGTTTGAATTTTTTCATCAAACCCCAATTCGTTTGCGAGCAGATTTTCCGTTCCGCTGGGCACAATTAGTAACGGTTTGTTACTTCCTTCCAGGCCATGTGCAACTTCTCTGACGGTTCCGTCGCCGCCGACAACCACAACGGCTGCGCAGTCATAATCAACTGCGGCTTCGGTGGCCAATTCGCAGGCATTGTCCAAAGAGGCGGTCATGCCAACCCTGACTTTGAAACCTTTTCTGAGAAGATATTGTTCAAACTGCCGTCCGGCCAATCTGCCGCTGCTCGCACCTGACCTGGGATTTACAATATAAGCGATATAACCGTCACCTGGTTTCATCAATGCTACTCCAAGCTTTTTTGGCGGAGTTTCTCAGCCATCAGGACTGCATAACCTTGTGGGATGTGTGGCAAATCCGCCAGTCCCAAACTTTTCTGCAAATCAATAATACTTTTGTCATCAGGCCCTTCAATCTCCACAAAACTACCCAGCAAAGGCAGATGGTCCAAAGCAACCACACAGTTACCAAGCTGCCAGATTCGTCGTTTTTTTTCAAATTCGAGCACTTTCTCATACCCAAGCGCCAAAAGCAAGCTCCGGGTTGAATCAGCGTCTGCGAGCTCAATTTCAATTTCCTGTCTTTTCTTGAATTTATCTTTTTCTTTCGGTCCTTTATAAGTCAAAAAGATTTTTTCCTGCTTCTTTGTTATCTGCCGCCTCAGCCTAATGCATCTGTCGGTTTTTATCAAGTTTGCATCGGCATTATCAAAATAATAATCTTTCTGTAATTGCTCTTGTAAAAATTCAGCATCGAGCCGAGTCAGACGCTCTTCTATTTCCTCGGTCGAATCAACCTTTAATTTTGCTTCGATTTCGACTGTCATCAACAAATCATCGGGTACGGCTAAATAACAATATTGACCAATCGTGATTTAACAACGATAATTTTTTTTGGTTTTTTTCCTGCCATAGCAGCAATGACTTTTTCACAGGCCATCGCCTTTTGCTTTATCTGCTCTTCGTCCGCATCGGCAGGGACGACGATTCTACTTTTTATTTTACCATTGACCTGAACGGCCAATTCAATTTCTTTTTCCTTGATAAGCTCCTGGTCATACTCGGGCCAGGGTTCGTAAGCTAAAGAATCAGTATGTTCCAGTTTTACCCAAAGCTCTTCGGCGATATGAGGTGCAAAGGGTGAAAGAATCAGGACGAATTTTTCAATTATCCATTTGGGGCGGATTTTTTGCTTAATGAGGTGATTAAGAAAAATCATCATCGCACTTATGGCCGTATTAAAGCTGAAGCTTTCGATATCATCGCCAACTTTTTTAATTGTCTGATTCAACAGCCGCAATGTCGTCTCGTGGGCATCAGCTTCTCCTACTGCCTCGACAAGTTCGCCGCTTTCTTCATCAATCACCATTCTCCAGGCCCTCTGCAGGAACCGATACACACCCTCAACACCCTGCATACTCCACGGCTTGTCAACTTCCAGTGGGCCCATGAACATTTCAAAAAGCCGCATCGAATCGGCGCCATAATCGGCAACAACCTTATCCGGATTAATCACATTGCCGCGGGACTTGCTCATCTTCAGGCCGTCTTCGCCGAGTATCATTCCCTGATTGACAAGTTTATAAAACGGCTCTTTGGTACTTACGTATCCAAGGTCGTACAGAAACTTATGCCAGAAGCGAGCATACAAGAGATGCAGCACGGCGTGTTCTGCGCCGCCGATATACAAATCAACTCCCTTCGGACCCATCCAGTATTTTTCTTTTTCGCTGTCCCATCCCTGCTGACTATTATCCGGGTCGAGGTATCGCAGATAATACCAGCAACTACCGGCCCATTGAGGCATTGTGTTTGTCTCACGTTCGGCTTTTGTACCGTCGGGCAATGTTACATCCACCCAATCAACTGCATTTGCCAACGGCGGCTCACCCATCCCGCTGGGCTTATAGTTTTCAACCGCCGGCAGCTCCAAAGGCAAATCCTCTTCTTGGAGTCCGACAATTCTACCGTCTTCTGTATGGAGAATTGGAAATGGTTCTCCCCAGTAGCGCTGCCTGCTGAAAAGCCAGTCGCGCAGCTTATAGTTAACGGCCTTTTTGCCAAGGCCTTTTTCACTGAGCCAGTTTGTAATTTGCTCTTTGAATTCGGCTGTTGTCATCCCGTCGAACTGTCCAGAGTTAATCGCCCTGCCGTCACCGACGAAACACAACTTACCCTCCCCGGCCAATTCAGCTTCTTTGGGGTTGTGCGGCTCAACAACCTGAATGATTGGCAGGTCGAATTTTTTTGCAAATTCAAAGTCTCTTTCGTCGTGTGCGGGTACGGCCATAATTGCACCGGTGCCGTAGCTTATTAAAACGTAATCGCTTATCCAGATAGGGATTTTTTCGCTGTTGACCGGATTTATGGCGAAAGCTCCGGTGAAAACACCCATTTTTTCTTTTGCCAAATCTGTTCTGTCTAAATCACTCTTCCGTGCCGCCTGCCGGCGATAAACCTCCACAGCCTGTTTTTTGTCATCGGTCGTAATAACGTCAACAAGTTTGTGCTCAGGAGCCATAACCATATAAGTTGCGCCGAAGAGCGTATCGGGCCGAGTGGTAAAGACGCGAATGATTTCATCAAAGCGGTCAATTTTGAAATCAACGTCTGCTCCGATGCTCTTGCCAATCCAGTCGGTCTGCAGTTTTTTTATAGATTCAGGCCAGTCCACTTCGCTTAATTCGCTAAGGAGTCTGTCGGCGTATTTTGTTATTCTCAGCATCCACTGCCTCATCGGCTTTCTGATAACCGGATGTCCGCCGCGTTCGCTCACACCGCCCACAACTTCTTCATTAGCCAGGACCGTCCCTAAGACCTGGCACCAGTTGACGGGCACTTCGGCCTCGTAAGCCAGGCGATTGTCGTCTATATACTTTTGCTTTTCGTCCCGGTTTAAACCATCAGGGAGCGGCAACTGCTCGATTGGTTTTGCCTTTTGCTCTGTCTGGTCAAAATAGCTGTTGAAAAATTTCAGGAAAATCCATTGGGTCCACCTGTAATAATTCGGGTCGGTGGTATTTACTTCCCGGTCCCAGTCATAGCTGAACCCCAGAGCTTTAATTTGCTTTCGCATACTGTCGATGTTTTTTTGCGTTGTTTTCGCAGGGTGTGTACGGGTCTGGACCGCGTACTGTTCAGCCGGCAGGCCGAATGCATCCCAGCCCATAGGATGCAGAACGTTGAATCCCCCCATTCGTTTATATCTGGCGACTATATCGCTTGCCGTATAGCCTTCCGGATGACCAACGTGCAGGCCTTGCGCGCTGGGGTAGGGAAACATATCCAGCACATAATATTTGGGTTTGGAATCATCACAGTCATTCGCTTTAAACGTCTTGTGCTTTTGCCAGAACTGCTGCCACTTTTTCTCAATTTCACTAAACTTATAAGAACCTTTTTTAGAACTCATTTATCCTTACCACTTCCTCATCAAAAGAATAAAATCAGGCAGAGGGGACTCTAATTGCGGGCCTGCCTATTCCAAATACAAGCTGCGGCCTGCCTTTATCTCTTAACTTGCCTAATTACTTATTTTACAACAGATTCGAACATAATTCTAACAAAAATATCGATTATGCTGATATCAAGGAAAAAATTGTTTAGCCTGCCGTATTAAAAAAAATTACAAAAAAACTGCAATATCTACCTTGCCGGTAAATTGCTGCTCGTCCCATAAAACTGTTTCTGACAAAAAGCTACGCAGACTCAAAAACCAAAATAGAAAAGAACAGGTTGATTTCAAGATTATTTACCATATCAAATTTATTTTTAATTTTTTGCTTTTGGCGATTTTTAACTTATATTTTAAGTAATGACAAGGTGGTGAAAAGCAAGCTCAGCTCCCTAAATTTTGCGGCCGGCATCTTTCTAAAGAAAGAGCAGACACCGCCTACATAATTGTTTGCAGTTCATCAAGGTGAATACCTGATAAACAGCAACGAATTGATGAGATTGGAAAAATAATGAAAGCTGTACAAAATACCCCCAATACTCTTAGTCCATCGAGAGCAAATGGAGACCATTTCTTCGGCGAGTTACTGGTCTCAAAGGGGCTAATAACCCGCAAAGAATTAATCGAAGCACTAAACGAGCAGCGTGAGCACGGCGGTCGGCTCGGTGACGTATTGGTCAGTCAGGAAAAGCTCAACGCTGAGGACGTTACCCGCACCCTGGCCGAGCACCTCTCAATGGAATACGTCCGGCTCGACAATATTTCTGAAATAGATATAAATACTACTCGAATCCTGCCTGAGAGCATTGCCAAGCGATTCTGTCTTCTGGCTATCGGTGAGGAAGATGACAAGATTATCATTGCAATGGCAGACCCGCTCAACGTCATAGCAATAGACACAATCACGCTGAAGATAAAGCGTCAGATAAAAGTGGTGATTAGTTCTGCCGAGGAAATTAGCCAGGCCATAGAGGCAATTTTCCATGGTTCTGATGTCGAAGAACAACGGCTTCGCGACCTCGTAGAACTCGAAGTTGAGACCGAAGAGCCTCAGAAACAAGATGAGGTAGAAGAAGATGTCAGCAGTGCAGCTACAAAGGCGCCTGTAATTCGTTTTGTTGACCTTCTGCTTAGTCATGCGGTCAAAAGCAGAGCAAGCGACATTCATATCGAACCGCAGGAAAAATCAATGACGATTCGTATGCGAGTGGACGGGATGCTCCGTGAGATGGTTCCACCGGCCCGGAAGATGCAGGCTGCTGTAATCACAAGAATCAAGATTCTTGCAAAAATGGACATTGCCGAGCGCAGGCTGCCCCAGGACGGCCGATTCAAAATGAAAGCCACCGGCAGAGATATAGATGTGCGGGTATCAATGCTTCCGACAATATACGGCGAAAAAGTCGTGATGCGAATTCTGGATACATCTGCGGTAAACCACGACCTGGACCAGCTCGGTTTCGAACCCGAACTTCTTGTAGAGTTTAAGAGCATATTGTCTCAACCACACGGTATTATAATTATCACCGGGCCGACCGGCAGCGGCAAAAGTACGACTTTATACTCGGCACTGCGATACCTCAGAGACTCTACGAAAAATATTACGACGGTCGAAAACCCTGTCGAATATCGTCTTGCGGGGATTAACCAGACTCAGGTAAAGCCCGAAATCAACCTCAATTTTGCATCCTGCCTCCGGGCTATCTTAAGACAGGACCCAGACATAATTTTGGTCGGTGAAATCAGAGACAAGGAAACGGTTGAGATTGCGATAAAGGCGTCTTTGACGGGCCATTTGGTGCTGACCACGTTCCATACAAACGATGCGCCCAGCGCAATAAGCAGACTGGTATATATGGAAGTGGAATCGTTTCTACTGGCTTCATCACTAAACTTAATCGTCGCTCAAAGACTGGTAAGAAAAATTTGTGAAAACTGTAAAGAGCCTGTCGGTCTTAGTGAACAGGCCCTTAAGCATTTGAAGCTTGCCCCCGAAAAGGCCAGGGACGCTGTTTTTTATCACGGCCGGGGATGCAAAAACTGTGGAGACACAGGGTATCTCGGGAGATTACCAATATTTGAATTCTTAGTTATGGACAACGATTTCCGTGAAAAACTCATTGAACGCGCAAGTGAGTCGGAAATAAGAGCGATGGCACGACAAAAAGGATATGGCGGACTGCTTGAAAGTGGTGTAAATAAAGCCCTGCAGGGCTTAACCACCGCTGAGGAAGTGCTGCGAGTAGCATTTACGGAAACTATAAAAGCATAATAAAGAGGGGCAATAATACTTCCTGTATGAACTGTCTGAAACAGTAAATCCTCAACCATATCATCTTAAAGGGGGTAGCACTTTTTTCAACAAACAAAAAAGCGGGTTTTGGGTATATTAGGGATCCCATTTTGCAATAAGTCGCAAAATGGGAACCCTTAAAATAGCGGTTTTTATAAGCTGACTATCCATTTTTTTCTAAACCGAAGGTTTTTAGACACCGATTAAGAAAGCGGATAAAAGGTGTAAATCAACAGATTTGCTTCTCAACAATTGAAACGCAAAAATACGGTTTTTGGTTTTTTCCTGGGATGAGCTATTAAATGAAAAACTACAGTTATATTGCTCGTGATGTATCAGGGGCTCAAAAGCAGGGATTTCTACAGGCGATTTCCTCCAACGACGTACTTAACTGGCTTCGTGAGCAGGGTTTTACTCCGATCTCTATCAACGAAATTACGACGGCAAACAAAAAAGTCAAGGTAAAATCACAACGAAAACGCATTAAATCAGCAGAACTGGCGGCACTGTGTTGGCAGTTGACTACAATGGTAGAGGGAGGAATTCCTATTACCGAAGCTTTAGAGGCCGTTTCGGAAGATATCGAGAATTCCCATCTCCAGGACGTCCTGAAAAAGGTACTGGAAAAAGTGCTGAAAGGTCAGCCTTTTTCGGAGAGCCTTGGGGAATTTCCCAAGGTATTTGACAATCTCTGCTGTGCTATCATATTATCGGGTGAAACCGGCGGTAATCTTGCAGAAGCGCTTTACAGGGTCGCCGAGTATTTTGACACTCGCGACAAACTGAAGAAAAAAGTCCAGGCGGCGACGGCCTATCCCACATTTGTATTATCATTTATCGTGCTGATAGTTATATTCATAATGGCCTTTATTGTCCCACGATTCACCGCCATATTCGACCAAATCGGAGGTGAGCTGCCTGCTTTCACACGGGCGTTTATGGGTTTTTATGATTTGATGCGATTCCAGCTCCACTACATTATCGGCTCAATTATTCTGTTAATCATTCTGGGTATTTGGTGCTCAAAAACTAAAAGAGGCCATTATTTACTCAGCAGACTCGTACTTAGAATACCGCTGCTGGGCTCGATATTCAGCCAAGCCTTTGTTGCGATGTTCTCCAAGACAATGTCAATGTTAGTTGTTTCCGGGGTTTCAGTGCTTGAAATATTCGATATTCTCAGTGAGATGACTCGCAACGATATCATAAAGGATGCGATAAAACAATCCCGAGAGCATATTGTCGAGGGCGAGAGCATCTCCGCCAGTATGGCTACTACCGGCTTTTTCCCCAATATGCTAATCAAAATGGTACAGGTCGGTGAACAAAGCGGCTCGATATCCAAGGTTCTGGAGAGGACCTCCGATTACTATGAACGCAAGGTAGATACAACCATAACAACTGTAATGAGCCTGCTTGAGCCAATAATGATTGTTACGGTTGGAGCGATTGTATTGGTCGTTGTTCTGGCACTGTATCTGCCCATATTTACGATGTCTGACATAAAAGGGTAGTACACGGGACCCCATTTTGCAATAAGTCGCAAAATGGGAACCCAAAGATAAAAAGTAATACAGTCGCCAATAAGTTTGGTCGATTGTAACTATGATAAATTAAAGCTAACGGATACCTGCTTTGGCAGGTAGGTATAAGGCAGATAACTTCAAAACTTTTTTTAGGAGAAATTGAGATGAAAAGTAGAAAAGGCTTCACACTGATTGAGCTGATGGTAGTGATTCTTATCGTCGGCATTCTGGCTGCAGTGGCCATTCCGATTCTACGTGGTAGAATCGACGCTGCCAAGTGGTCGGAAGGCAAGGCGATGATGGGCAGTATAGGGACCGCTATACGTGCCTATCACGCTGAAAAAGGCCCAAGCGGCAACGCACCGACAACTCTTCTTCCGGCCGCCACAGGTTTGGGCTTTGCAGCCGGTGACCTGACGGGTACCTACTTTGTTGACGCTGACTTCACTTTCGTGGCCGCAATGAACCCGCTGACATTCACAGTTACCTGCACGCCGACTGTTACCACTTTGGTCCCTGCTACATACACTCTGAATCAGGCAGGCACCTGGACACCATAAGAACGCAGAAAGGTATAGAGGTATAATTGGGGGGCAGCAGGTTGCCCCCCTTTACTGCTTCTGTTAGTGGTAGTGGGCCGTCGGCATTGGCTGTCGGCCTGAAGTTCTTGTATGCTTCAAAACAAGGGTGTGAAGTAATTGAAGAACCACAAGGGAAATACTGATGGGGGGTTTACTCTAATCGAACTGATGGTAGTGATTCTTATCGTCGGCGTTCTTGCTGCAGTGGCCATTCCGATTCTACGTGGTAGAATCGACGCTGCCAAGTGGTCTGAAGGCAAGGCTATGATGGGCACTGTAGCCAGATCCATACGTGCCTATCATGGAGAAAAAGGCCCAACCGGCAACGCACCGACAACTCTTCTTCCTGGCGCTACAGGTTTGGGCTTTGCAGCCGGTGACCTGACGGGCAGTTACTTTATTGATGCTGACTTCATGTTTAACGTAACTTCTATGGACCCATTGACGTACACGGCTACCTGCACGCCAACCACTACCAGTCTGAGCCCTGCATCATATACCCTGAATCAGGCAGGTATCTGGACACCATAGACCCAAAAGGCATAATCGGAGCAGAAAAGCTCATTAATATGTTATACCGGTAAATACTAATAG
>SDBT01018752.1_pt1 | contig 10865 bp, 11 predicted proteins | sample 2277101 | NCBI WGS metagenome assembly SDBT01 (sample SAMN10404973, study PRJNA504765) | marine sediment metagenome | isolation source: marine sediment core GS10_PC15, 103 cmbsf | place: Arctic Ocean: Southern Knipovich Ridge | collected 2010 | reverse complement strand
ACTTGACACTGGACGCGACCCCATACTTTTTTTGGTTTTCCTGCTTGAGGTAGTTATAGAGTTATTTTCAAAATCGACATCGCTGATACTTAGTGATTCGACGTCACTTAGCCTAAGACCTGTGCCCAAAGCCAATAAGATTTTTATCTTCATTGTTTGATAAGGCTCAGCTGCCGACATCAATGTTTTAACCTGGGCATCGTTCAGCGATTTAACTGGCCTTTCCTTTTCCTTCAATTCTCTGATTTTTATGGTTCCATTTAAGTATCGTTTTTCTCGGCACCAATTGACAAATGTTCTTAGATTTCTGATATCTTTATTAAGCGTTGTACGTTTTATTTCATTGCCTCTTTGGAGAATGAATTTATCTATGCTGTTTTGAGCAATCTGCTTTGAAGTGCATTCTCCTATCAACCGTTCAAAATGTCGTAGTGTAAGAGCTGTTTCATAAAGGGTCGCTTCGGTCACTCCCTGAACCTTTTTGGTCTCTCGATATTCTTCAATCATCTGTTTCCAACTTATAGTTACGATTCCTGTAAAGACATCAGAGTTTAGTTGGCTGTACTTTAACTGGCAATAATGTTCAGCCAGTTTCTTGCTTGGCAACGCCTTTGCTTTACGCTTGCCGCTTTCATACCAACCAACCCACCACCCTTTTATACCCGTTCTTTTATATACCCAAACCTTTTTCATAATACTCATTCTATCGTAATTATGGGGGGCTGAATCAAGGCAAAAAGATGGCTGAAATTTGCTCAAATTGGTGACAAAATGGAGACATGCGACAAGAAATTTTAATCGCGAGAAATGTAAACATATATTTTGCAAGAAGTTATATGACGGAAGTGTTTCGTGGCCAACGTATGTTCAATACGTTGACCACCTTTTCTTTCAATTAGCCTTAAAATCCGCGTAACTTCTCTCATACACTCATTCTATCTGCATAACGAAGAATTTGAAAACAAAAAGGGCCTTATGACATCGCGAGTTACATTACATCAGCAACGAGTGAGTGGCTATTGAACTGCCGACAGAAGAAAACCTGTAAAAGAGAAAATGCAAAATAACCGCTAAAAACCGTGGCTACGCCACAGCCTTAATCATCGCCGTAAAATCATCTACTTTCAAACTCGCCCCCCCTACCAGCAGGCCATCCACATCCGCCCCAGCCATAAGCTCAGCCGTATTTGCCGGCTTTGCCGAGCCCCCATACTGAATCCGAATCTCCTGGGCCACGGATTTGTCATACATATCAGCCAAAAGCTGCCTTATCATCGCGTGAACTTCCTGGGCCTGCTCGGCCGTCGCAGTAACGCCCGTCCCTATCGCCCACACCGGCTCGTATGCAACCGTCACAGCCAGCACCTTGTCGGCACTCAACCCGGCCAGGCCGGCCTTAATTTGCCTGGTAACTACCGCCTCAGTCTTGCCTGCTTCTCTTTCCTCTAATAATTCACCAACGCAGAGTATCGGTAAAAGCCCGCCGCTGATAGCCGCCGACAGTTTCTTGTTTATAAGTTCATCCGTTTCGCCGATTTTGTGCCGGCGCTCGGAATGACCAACAATCACGTATGTACAGCAAACATCCCTGAGCATCTCGCAGCTTATCTCACCGGTGTAAGCCCCGTTTGGCTCGAAGTACATATCCTGCGCCCCAAGAGCGATATTCGAAGCGCTCAAAGCATTGGCCACAGTCTGCAGATATGCAAACGGCGGACAGACCGCAACATCGACATTCTCGACATCCACCAGTTGCTCTGCTAATCCGGACGCCAAATCCACTGCACTTTGCCGGTTGGTGTTCATCTTCCAGTTGCCGGCGATAAATGGTTTCCTCATACTAACTCTCCTGGTTCTCGAACGGGATTTTACTTTTCATTAAAGCCAAGCTTGCCCAATACCCAGCCATCTAATCGCCACAACCCCAGGCCGGTCACAGCAAACTTGTATTCCTCGGAAAGCTGCCTAACACCGAAAGCTGCAAACAGTGCAGGCGGACTTTATCAAGCACCTCTTTGACATTTTCATCGTCTTTGTGTCCAACAAAATCTACAAAGAAATAATACTCCCACTCTCTTTTCCTGCCCGGTCTGGATTCGATGTTGGTCAGGTTAAGCCCGAAATCTCTGAACACTTGAAGAACATCCACCAGAGCACCCGCTTTGTGGGCGGTGCTGAAAAGCAGCACAGTCTTATCATCACCGGTAGGCCTGGCGTCAACCTTACTGATCACCAAAAACCGCGTAACGTTGTTTGCAATATCCTCGATATTTCCGCATATTACTTTCAAGCCGTACAACTCTGCGGCCACCTTTGAGCCGATGGCTGCCGCTGTTGCCTCCTGGGCAGCCATCTGGGCGGCACGGGCGGATGATGCCACGGATATTGTCTTTGTTTCTTTGAAAGCCGAGCTTAGCCAGCCTCGGCACTGGGCGAATATCTCCGGCTTGGAATAAATCTTTTCGATTTTTTCCAGTGGACAGTTTGCTAACAGATTATGATGAATGGCCATGAAGACCTCGGCACAAATAAGGACGTCCGATTCTACAAAGGCATCGAGGGTTTCGCCGACGCCTCCGCCGGCGGAGTTTTCAATCGGGACAACACCAAGGTCGCTATGGGCTTTGCTGACCTCATCGAAGATACTCCTGATGTCGGTTACGGCTTCATATTCGACACTTTGACCGAATTTCAGCATCGCGGCGGTGTGGCTAAAGCTTCCCTGTGGACCCAGGTAGGCAATGCGCAGGGGTCGTTCGAGAAAAAAGGATCCGCTCATCAACTCCCTCCAGATGGCCTGCATGGTCCTATCCGGCAAAGGGCCTTTGTTGGCCTTGGCAATCTTTGCAAAGACCTCCTTCTCGCGGTCCGGTGCGTAAATGGGCCCATCCATCTGGCTCTTGATTTTGCCGACCTCTATGACGATTCGCGCACGCTCATTTAGCAGCTCGATGAGCTTTGAATCTATTTTGTCGATTTGTTTCCTTAAGTCTTCAAGAGACACGAGCACAACCTCTCACGGCTTAGCCGACACTTGATTTTAGGGACATAATAGCCCTATTTTGTAAAAGCTCCTTTATTTAACCTGAATCGGCCCCGGAGTCAATGAAAATGCGATGGATTTCGATTTGGACATCAGGATGAAATTGACGTGGCAGCTGAGTGGGTTAATATGTGGAAGGTCAGACGGTTTAACAGTCGGATGGTTGGAAAGGATATATGGGCCAGGGCTTAAAATATGTTATTTTTGGAACCCGGTGGGGTTATTTCGGCCTTTTGGGCGGCGAAAATGGGCTTGTGCGCACTTGTTTGCCGGTTGGGAGCAGCGGGGAGGCGAAGGAGCGGCTGTTAGTTAGTGGGGGGATGGGCAAGTCGGATGCTACGCTTTTTGGCGATCTGCAGGAGAAGATTAGGGCTTATTTTGAGGGGGGTTGTGTTGATTTTGCAGATACTCGCGTCAACTTTGACGGCTTAGGTGAATTTGGCGCGAAGGTGTTAACGGCCTGTCGGAAGGTTGGGTATGGTCAAACTGTTAGCTACGGCCAGTTGGCGAGATTGGCGGGCAGGCCAACGGCTGGGCGGGCGGCAGGAAATATATTGGCGAAGAATCCGGTGCCTCTTATTATTCCATGCCACAGGGTCATTCGCAGTGATGGCAAGATTGGTGGTTTCAGTGCTGAGGGCGGGCAGGGGATGAAAAAGATGATGCTGGAGTTAGAGCAGCCGTTTTGAGCGGTTATTTTGCTCGATTACTGCGTTATCTACCCGCCGGACAATCCTCGATGTGCACCAGCACGACTCCGGTTGACCGGCGGGCTAAGCCTTGTACTCGCACAATATTCCGCGCTCAAAAGAGGAAGAGATATATTAAACGCTTCCGATTGGTAGCAGGTTTAAAAGAGTTTTGCTTTTAAGCTGTTGTTGGCGGAGGCCGCGATGAGGGTCCGACAGTTTTGCGAAGGTGCCTTCAGGGCCGAAAGTTTGACTTTCAAGACAGATTTGATATTCTATTGGTAAGGTATAATGTTATATGGGAATTACAAATGAGTGAACACCTTCTAAATGGTTCACAAAATGATTCTACAAAAGTACCATTTCCTCTCAAAAACATAATTTTGGGAATCGCAATTCCAGCGGCTATGACCTCAATTTACATTTACCTTTTTAGACTTGATTTCATACGCTATCGCCCATGGATTTGGCAACCTATATTTTGGACGGTCATTTTTTCACAGCCATTTTTATTAATTTTACTCTATTTTGTCTTATGCAGAAAAAAGAAGACCTGGCATCTTTTTCATTCTCAGTCTTTGGTCAAAATACTGATAGAATTTTTAGTGGCTTTTTTAGCTGCAGTCATCATCCTTGGGGTTATGGGTCTGATGACTCTAACAGTGAAATAGATATTTAAAATAGAAATGCCTACGTCAGTAATAGTGCAATGGGCAAAAATTGCACCAAATAGCTATATTTTAATTGTTCTTTTAATAACAGGTATTGCTATCGCTCCATTATGTGAAGAGTTATATGTCAGAGGGTTTCTCTACAATGCTTTAAAAACACGCTTTCCTGTGCTTATTGCTGTTCTATTGCAGGCAGCGATTTTTTGCATTTCTTCATTTTCGCAGCTTATTAGTTAGGTTATTTATTTTTTTAATGAGCATTCCATTGGCTTTAATTTATGAAAGAAGAAAAACCCTTTTGTCACCAATATTTCTTCATGGAGTAATCAACGCTTATTTTTGTATTCCCATTGCGATTTTTCTGTTGTACAATTTTCATTTTCCCGCTTCTGATTGGAGCGAAGCTGCGATCCCCCCAGCCTGGTATCGGTTTGAGCCCGATTCAAAAATAGAAAAACAGGAGGATGGAAACAAGCAAAGGCTATATGCGATTAACACTTGGGGGAGTTTGGGTAAAAGGCATTGGAAACGGGAAGTGAATGCTTTTGAAGCGGTATGTTACTGGTTCCCTGAGGACAAAGAAGCCTGTGCAAAAGCAAGGGGGGGCATTGCCACAGTTTATTGTGATTATTTAAAAGATTACAGGCGGGCTATCAATGAGACAGAAAGGGTTTTGTCTGAATATCCACAGCAAAAAGAAGCATGTGCTAATGCGTTGGCGGTAAAGGGATGGTCTCATTACAGGTTAAAAGATTTCCAAAAAAGCAGAGAGGCGTTTAATCGAATCGTAAAGGATTTCAATGAATACGAAGACATATTACGTTCTGCAAATCAAGGCATTTTGCAGTTGGATAAGATAGAGGGGGATTTTTAATTTTGCCCACAGAGATGCCCAGCACCAATCCCGCACTTACTTTTCGAACAAAGTAAATGCGGGACAAGCGAGGATAAATAGGTGGCTGTCCCAGTTTCCCCTTCGAAGTACCCGACAAGGCTTTTATTAACCTAAATGTCATACTCTAAATATTCGAGGAGCTTGTAATTTGGCCCGATATATTTAGTTTTGTCTTTTGTAGGAAAACTGATTAAGCCTAACTTGTCCATTTTTTCAAAATCTCGGTATTTCGTAGAGTTAGCGCGCTTGTGGTATAATGTTGTTAATTCAGGAAACGACAAAAATTTGTCAAAGGGAACTTCGCCAGTGCGTGTTAGCAACGCCAATATGCCTACAATTCTTTGGTTAATCCTTTTTTCTGGCTCTTGAAGTTTCCTGTTTTCAAATAACCATCTCACATAATCCATTAACATAAGCCGTTTAGCCTTTTTCAAAACTCTATCTTTGATTCTTTCAATTTCTTTTAGATAACCATTAAGGCCCCAAATTAGGAAGTCCCAAGGGTCGCAAGTAGCTCTTATATTTCCTAAACGGATGAGATATTCATTTCTATTGGTGCTCCAAAAATTGGCTAAAGACCAAAAACAGTAAGTGTTTATGCCATTTACATACAACACAAGGGCTTCCACAGCTCTTGATGTTCTGCCGTTCCCATCTCCAAACGGATGAATTTCTGTTAAATAATAATGAGCCATAATAGCTTTTATGATAGGATTGCCGCTTAGAGATCCATCCCCTTCTTTGTTTAGCCAGTTTATTAACTTAGACATTGCCGTTTCAACAGTATATTTTTTCCTGCACAAACTCTTTTTAGGAGGTTCACCAAATGTAGGATTAATGTCTCTGTATTGGCCGGGAACGTTTCCTATGTAATCTATATTTTCTGTGATATCTCGATGGATATTTTTAATATGTTCTTCACTGTAAACAAATTCACCTTCGTGTTTATTCCTGTATTCCCTTACTAACTTTCTTATATTTTCATACGCGTTTATTGAGTTTCGTGCCTCTTGGTCTTTTTTCTCAAGTTTTTTATTGAGGTCTGCCTTTTCAAGTGATTCTTCTATTTCTTGCTCGGTAAGCCTTGTTCCCTCAATTGCAAGGGTCGCCCCAACAGACAAAACAAGTTCACTCCTAAGAATTTTATCAGTTGACCCCGGAAAAGACGGACAATCTCTTATGAATTTGTCGTTAGTTATGATTTGTTGATAGATGTTATAAAACTCGTAAAATATATCAAAATTGTTGTCGTCTTTCATTTTAGTCTCAACATCTTCAACTAAATCATAGTTCATTAATTTTTCGAGGTTAAGTGTCATTTTGAATCACCTTAATAGACCGATAACATTTAGCTCTTTCACTACTCTGTTTGTTTATATTATAAGGTATCGGCAGAAATGTCAAGGAAAATGTGGTAAATATTGCAACTATATTTGGGCCGATATGTATTTGTTATATAAAGAGTTACGGGTTTTTGGGCAAGTTTATGATAAAATAAATGCAAGGGAAAATGATAGGAATAATGCAAAAGGCGGACCTTTCAGATTAGGACAGTACCCAAATAACGAAATGATTTGAGATTGCCACGTTGTATCACTGATATAAAACCCGACCCCACAGGTCCAGATAACACCAAACGCGCTTGCACTATCTTGCTATTGGCGAAAAAAATAAAATTTTTTTATTCCTTATCTCACAAGGACTTAGCGATTTTTGTCAACAGAAAAATCGACGATTTTCGCATCAAACGCGCAAGTTTGTGCAAAGGGTGGGGGGACTATGTTTTTTTTGTTGGTTCTTTTTTTAGCGGTTCTTTCGGGCGATTACTTCGTTGTTCTCGCCTGACCGCACGTACTCGATGTGCAACAGCACGCCTCCGTGCGGCGGCAGGCGAACGCTTTGTACTCGACCGAAACTCCGCGCTAAAAAGTGGAAATTGGAGCTTCGCCGCGAGTGATTAGTGAATGGTAAATGGTGAATAGTTAGTGGGGCCGCGAGAAAGTAGAACAGGGAGACAGATGACAGAAGCATATCAAAACTCAAAGTGCAAAGTGCCAAATTAAGGAGCCGCTTCGCGGGCTATTTCAGTAGATCCCTCCGCTACGTCCCGATTCATCGGGACTCCGGTCGGGATGACCCTACTTCGCTCTTCGAGCTACGAAGGGCAAGCGGGGTGAGTGACGGTTATTATAAGTCGTGACGGTCAAGGTTGCCGCGCGGTTCTACGAACCGCTCGCAATGACATGTGAAAGAAAGGAAGAAGGAAATGAAGGTACAAAGAGAAAGAACGTCGAACATTCAACATCGAACGTCCAAGGAAGAAGTGGATCCCCGCCTTCGCGGGGATGACAGGGGGGTATGTGAGGATTGTGAGTTTTCGAGGAGTGCAGGTGGGTTGAAGGTCCCGATTTTAGTGTGCAATAATAAGAAATGGACTTGCGGCAGATTGTGGGTGGTCGGGGCTGAGGAGGGATGCAGCAACTTTAAGGCATCACGTGAACTGTTAGCGCCCGAACTGGTGGAGGCATTGGCGGAAGGGGCGAAGCTGATACCTCTTTCGCAGGGTAAATTTGCGATCGTGGATGCGGGGGACTATGAGGAGCTGAATCAATACAAGTGGTATGCGGATAAATCGGGGCATACATATTACGCAGTGAGGCGCAAAGGCAGGAAGCTGATCAGTATACACCGCCAGGTTATGAAGGCCCCGCGGGGCTTGGTATGCGACCATATAGACCACGACGGCCTGGATAACCGAAAGAAGAATTTGCGGCTTTGCACACAGGGCGAAAACATACGAAACATGCGTGCCCGTAAGGGCGGCACATCAATATATATAGGGGTGAGCTTTGATAAGAGAATCCAAATGTTCTCGGCGAAGATCTGCGTGAACTACAAAAAGATCTGGATAGGGAATTTCAAGTGCGAAATTGAGGCGGCAAGGGCCCGCGACAGGAAGGCTATAGAGGTCCATGGCGAATTTGCAAGTTTGAATTTTCCCCAAGAGAGGGTCAATTCGGTATGAATATGCGAGATTATTCGCGGTGAGAACGGGGATTTTTCGTGAAATTTGGGGCGGCTGAGGCGGAGCGGGCGAGATGGCAAATTTTTGAGATTTTTGAAATATTTTCAGCTATTTTGTCCAAAAAGTCCTTGATTATGGAACGAGGAGATGGTATAATCCGTTCAAGTAGCTCCGATTGGAGTGTCTGTGAGGAAGAGGTGGCGTGATGAAAAGACAGGGAGGGAGTGTACAATTCTTTTCGCCATAGTCTCCTTAAAGGTGAGGGCCTTTGTAACGTTAGTCGTAGAGGCTATTAAGGTGACGGTCTTTTGAGGAGGATATGAGGAGGATATGGAAACCATAAGACGAACAGTTTTTGTTTGGGTGGCAGTTCTCTATATAGTCATTTCCTTGTCTTTGTCCTGCAAACCGGCTCTTGGCGGACAGGTTGCAGCGTGGGGTAACAACAACTACGGCCAGTGCGATGTACCAGCAAACAATGATTTTGTGGCAGTTGCCGGGGGTGGGTATCACAGTCTTGCTCTTAGGGCCGATGGTTCGTTGACCGCGTGGGGCGACAATACATACGGCCAATGCAACGTTCCGGTGGGCAACGACTTTATTGCAATTTCCTGCGGTGGATTTCATTGTGTCGCCATCAGGTCCGACGGCTCGTTGGCAGCGTGGGGCTGGAATAGTTCGGGTCAATGTAATGCGCCGGCCGGTAACGACTTTATCACCGTTGACGGCGGCGGGTATCACAGCCTTGCCATCAAATCGGACGGTACACTTGCGGCATGGGGCGACAATACGTACGGTCAGTGCAACGTGCCTTCGGGTGACAACTTTATCGCTATTATAGGCGATTTCTACCATAGCCGGGCCATTAAGTCCGACGGTTCGGGTGTAGTGTGGGGTTGGAACAGATATCATCAAAGTCAGCCTGTGCCGAACAGTGAGTATGCTATGATCGTCGATGGCGGTCACCATACTCTTGCTATCAGATATGATGGTTCATTGGCGGCATGGGGCTGGAACAATTACCACCAGTGCGATGTGCCGGCAGGCGGAGATTTTGTGGCCGTTGCGCGCGGTGGGTATCACAGCCTTGCTCTTAAAACCGAAGGTTCCCAGGCGACATGGGACCTGAACAAACAGGAGCATAGCGATGTGCCCATTGCTAACGAGTTCATCAGTCTTGCGCGAGGCTGGAGGTACAGCCTTGCCGTTGTCCGGGAGCCAATCACGCTTGTACTGTTAGGTTTAGGTGGCGCAACGCTACTGAGGAAGCGCAGGGAATAGGAAATTCAGAATAAAGCATTAAAGGGCTGCTGGGTTATTTGCTCAGCAGCCTTTTTTCGTTTTTGCATAATCCTGAAAAAGATACTATACTGAAAGTCAGCTGCTAAGTTTTTACCCGTTACTTTTTGGATTGCAAGGTTGCCATGGGCGGATGAGGACAGGATTATGGAGCCGAAAGATACAGAGTCGAGACGTTATCTTGTGCCAATAGATACGGTCCCGACCCAGCAGATATTCACCGACTGCCTGGTGATAGGTGGGGGGATTGCGGGTCTGCGTGGTGCGATTGAAGCGGCGCAGAATTGCAATGTTATGCTTGTCTGCAAAGGTTCATTAACCGACAGCAATACGTGGAATGCCCAGGGAGGTGTCGCCTCCGTACTTGCCAAGGACGATAGTTTCGCCGACCATATCGCCGATACACTTGCGACCGGTTGTGGGATTTGTGATAAAGACGTTGTCGAACTTGTTGTTAACCAAGGGCCCGACCTAATCCGTCAACTTGCCGATTGGGGGACCGAGTTCGACATGGTCGGCGACCACATCGATATAACCATCGAGGGCGGCCACAGCCACGCCCGCATCGCACATGCTCACGGCGATTCGACCGGCAGTGCAATTGTGGAGGCTTTGATAAGAAAGGTCCAGCAAAAGCCCAATATAAACGTCATTGAGAACTTTTATGTCATCGACATTATTACAAACGACGACAACAAGTGTGTTGGTGCAATAGGTTGTGGTCAAGGGGGCGGCTTTCAGATTGTCTGGGCTGTTAACACGATCCTTGCAACGGGCGGGGCAGGCAGGCTCTATCGCGAGACCACCAATCCGGAAGCTGCAACTGCTGATGGTATCGCAATGGCTTACAGGGCAGGGGCTGTTGTGCGGGATATAGAATTTATGCAGTTTCATCCTACTACCCTTTATGTTGCGGGGGCATCGCGGGCTCTAATAACCGAAACGCTTCGAGGTGAAGGTGCAATTTTGCTGGATTCTGCGAACAATCGCTTTATGCCCGACTATCACGCGGCCGGCGAACTTGCGCCTCGCGACGTGGTCAGTCGGGCAATTCTGGACAGGATGCTGAAGACGGGTTCAACGCATGTTCATCTCGATATAAGACACTTTGATAAGAAACACTTTGCGAAGCGGTTCCCAGTTATCAGTGAGTTGTGCGAAAGCTTCGACATAGATGTTAGTAAGGAGCTGATTCCGGTTCGGCCGAGCGCTCATTACATGGTCGGTGGTGTAAAGACCGACG
>SDBT01018751.1_pt1 | contig 10865 bp, 9 predicted proteins | sample 2277101 | NCBI WGS metagenome assembly SDBT01 (sample SAMN10404973, study PRJNA504765) | marine sediment metagenome | isolation source: marine sediment core GS10_PC15, 103 cmbsf | place: Arctic Ocean: Southern Knipovich Ridge | collected 2010 | reverse complement strand
TTGTCCTGGATCTCCTCAGCTTGTCAACAGCCCTGTTGTAAAGTGAACGGTAAACATAGGCTGCCAGGTTTTCAATTGGCACTGTAATGTCTGTTGAATTAAAAATGTTCAGCATAACATCCTGGACTATATCCTCCCCGTCTCTTTCCGCGGTATCCTGTATCCAGCGGCGCACGTATTTAACCAGCCTGTTTTTTTCCTTCGTAAAAAACTCAGCGATCTTTTTTTTCTGCTTTTCCACGCTCATAGTATTAAAAACGTAAAAGATGGATTTTTATTGCATATTTTAAATAAACTGATTGACTTGTTATATAACATATTCTAATATTCAATTAATAATTTGAATAGTTTAATAATTGAGGGGCTCTTTATGAAGGGAAGAGAATTTAAGGATATGGTTTTTCAACTTTTCGCCATGATAGCACAGGGCTTTAGTAGTCCAAAGCGTCTGGAGATTATCGACATCCTGTTTCAAGGGGAGAGAGATGTTGAAACTCTGTCAAAAGAAGTGAATATGAGCATAGCGAACACTTCAAACCACCTTCAGATATTAAAGAACGCGAAATTGGTAGAGAGCAGAAAAGAAGGTGTTAGAGCTTTATACAGAATCACGGATAGTTCAGTCTTCACATGCTGGAAAAATCTCCAGGCTATTGCTGAAACGAAGTTATATGAGCTCAAAGAAATAGTACATATGTATTATCAGGATAGGGATAAATTTGAACCTATTTCAAGAGAAAATCTGTTGAGCCGTATTAAAAGTGAAGACGTATTTGTACTTGATGTAAGACCATTTGAAGAATATAGAATGGGGCATATTTCCGAAGCTCGCTCAATTCCTCTATCGGAACTGAAAAAGCGAATTGATGAAATCCCTAAGAATATAGAAGTTGTCGCATATTGTCGTGGTCCCTACTGCGTTTTATCAGCGGAGGCAATAACATTTCTGCGAAAAACGGGAATCAGGGCAGTTCGTTTGAAGGATGGTTTTCCCGAATGGAAAGATGCGGGATTACCTGTGGAAGCAGGTTAAGCGGTTTGAAAATTACTGAATAATCCCCGGGTCACAAAAAGGGAGGAATCCAATGAAGGCACCGATATATTTAGATTATAATGCAACCACACCCCATGATCCTGAAGTGATTGGTGCCATGCAGCCGTTTTTAGTGGAAAACTTTGGAAATCCATCCAGTTCGTATTGGTACGGTTTCCAAACTAAGGAAGCGGTAGAGACTGCGCGCGGTCATGCTGCATCGCTGCTAAATTGCAATCCTTCTGAGATTGTATTTACCAGCGGCGGAACTGAATCGAACAATTATGCCATAAAAGGGGCCGCTTTTAATAATCACCATAAGGGCAATCATATCATTACCACACAAATAGAGCATCCTTCCGTTTTGGAAGTTTGTAAGTTTTTAAAAACGAATGGATTCGAGATTTCCTACTTACCGGTTGACGAATATGGAATCGTAAGTGTTACCGATGTCGAGAAAGCCATTACTCCAAAAACGATTTTAATCACGGTAATGCATGCCAACAATGAAGTGGGATCGATTCAACCCATTGAGGAGATTTCCACCCTTGCGAGAGAAAAAGGAATACTGATGCATACTGACGCAGCCCAATCAATTGGAAAAATCCCCGCCGATGTGCAACGCCTCGGTGTTGATCTCCTGTCAATCGCCGGTCATAAAGTGTATGCTCCAAAGGGCATTGGAGCGCTTTACGTTCGCGAAGGAACCCGGCTTTCAGCTCTTATTCATGGGGCAGGGCAGGAGAAAGGAAGAAGACCCGGAACGGAAAATGTACTGGAAATTGTCGGGCTGGGAAAAGCCTGTGAGATAGCAAATAGAGATTTAAACAAGAACATGCTTCATATGGAAAAAATACGAGACAGGTTATACCGCGAATTAAGAGCGAAAGTAAAAGATACAAAGCGTAATGGACATCCGGTAAAACAGCTTCCCAACACACTGAGCTTAAGCTTCAAGGGTTTAGACGCACAAACGATTATTTCAAAAATCAAGGACCGGTTAGCTATATCCGCGGGAGCTGCATGTCATTCTGATATAATTGAAATTTCCCATGTTCTCAGGGCTATGAATGTGCCGGAGGAATGGGCTCGCGGGACTCTTCGATTATCTACAGGGAGAATGACTTCTGAAGAAGAGATTGACCACGCATCAAAGGTCATCTCAGATGCTGTTATACGGCTTTTATAATCTAAACATAATAATGGAATGAGCATCATCGAAGATTATAATTGAGGTTGTCTTACAACCTCATATTAGGCTGTCCCATAAATACAGATTATAAATTTGATGCTATATATTACACAGTACATTGTGTCTAAAGAGCAATTTTATATGTTAAGGGACAGCCTGAATTTCAATAGATCAAGGTTCTAAAGGATGAAAATATTATTTGTTATCAATGACGCACCTTACGGCACAGAGAAAACTTACAATGCATTGCGCCTTGCAATGGCTTTACAGAGTGAACGCCCCGATACAGAAATACATATTTTTCTTATGGCAGATTCTGTGACAAGTGCATTGACAGCTCAATCAACACCAAGGGGCTTCTACAACATCGAGAGAATGATAAAGTCAGTTATTAGTAAAGGGGCGCAGGTCAAGGCCTGCGGATCGTGTTGTTCTGCTCGAGGTATCGAAAATACAGGTCTAATAAATGGTGTTGAAACAAGCACAATAATTCAACTGGCGCAATGGACCGCGGGAGCTGATAAAGTTTTAACATTTTGATAAAAAAACTATACAAAACAGTAATACCATATAAAAAATTAGAATGCAATTTCACTTTTAAGGAGGTTGAGTTATGGGTAAAAAAATCATCATTTTAGGTGGAGGAACCGGCGGTTTGGTTGTTGCGAATAGATTAAGTAAATTTTTGTCCAAAGATAACGAGATTGTACTTGTGGATAAAGAGAAAAATCATATATTCAATCCTTCACTCCTATGGGTTATGGCCGGCTGGAGAAACCAGCAAAAGATCCAAAAACCGCTTTCTATTTTACAAAGGAAGGGAATCAAGTTTATTAACGCGGAAGTTTCTAAAATAGATTTCGCAAACAGGAAAGTGGTGACTTCAGAAGGGGAATCTGATTTTGATTATCTCGTTATTTCCCTGGGAGCAAGTACCTTTCCTGATAGGTCGAATGGTTTCGAGGAAGCCGCATATAATCTCTATGATTTATCGGGTGCGGTAAGGATAAGAGAAGCGATTGAGAATTTTGAAAGAGGCAGGATAGTTATCCTCATTTCATCAAAACCGTTTAAATGTCCGGCTGCACCCTATGAAGCAGCTTTAATCCTATCTGCATATTTTAAAAAGAAGAGAAGGGATGTAGAGATTAGGGTGGTAACTCCTGAACTATTACCAATGGGGGTAGCAGGAAAAGAGGTTGGAAATATGGTTGTCTCTCTTCTTCAAAGCCGGGGAGTTACTTTTTTACCTCAACATCAGATGGACCGTATAGATCCATCAAAGAGAGAAATCCATTTTCAGGATAAGGAAAAGGTTTCCTATGATTTTCTCATCGGCATTCCACCACATGGATTGCCACCGGTTTTAAGTGGTTCACCTATATTAGGAAAAAGTGGTTGGGTAAAGGTGAATATGAGAACACTTGAGACGGACATCGAAAATGTTCTCGCACTCGGTGATGTAACAACTATTCCGCTTGTTGTGGGAAAACCTCTTCCCAAGGCAGGTGTTTTTGCCCATCTTCAAGCCGACATTGTGGCTCACAACATAGCGGAAAGTGTAAAGGGTGCGTCTTCCAAGAAAGAGTTTAACGGCAATGGAAACTGTTTTATTGAACTTGGTGACGGCAGAGCCGGGTATGCCAGTGGAAACTTTTATGCTGAGCCAAGCCCTGTGGTGAAATTGAAAAAACCGAGCAGGTTTCGGCATTGGGAAAAGGTTCTTTTCGAAAAGTGGTGGTTATGGAAATGGTTTTAAAAGTTTAAGAAATTGCAAGGTTTATAATCCAAGAAATTGAATGCCGATACCGCATAAAAAAGTTATCCACGCGGTTTTTGAAAGCGGCCACTTCCTTGCTTTTGACATCATAATAAATGGCACGTAGTGATCAGGCCCAAGAAGAGTATGAAAGAATCCGATCGAAGCAGCAGTTATCGCAAGTAAGTTCACAGCGTTACTGACTAAAAAATCCAGATTAAATGTAAAGCCATTATAAAATAGCTCAACCAATGATAAAAGAGGGTTTACCGCTGGTGATAGTCCTTCCCGTTCAGAGTTATATAATCGCGGGCCCGCCGCATACCCTCCCTGTAATTATTCCATGAGCCTCTCGACCGCTTTTTCAAGCTGAACACTCAGGCCTTTAGATTTCATGAACAGTGCTATGCCGTTTATCAACGTGATTAAATTTACCCTGCCGCACTGTTTCCTGCTCATGTGGCCTATTCTGAAAACGTGACTCTTGATGTCCCCGAAGGAACCTGAAATCTGAATTCCCACCTTTTTTTTCAAAAACGCGATCATTTCGGCAGGATCAAATTTCCCACCGGTTGATGCCGCGGTTAAACCGTGAGAATACTGCCCCTCCGGCGCGTACAGCCTAAGGCCCAGTGCCAGTAACGCTTTCCTCATCCGTGTTGATATGTCTATAAACATCTTATGCCTCGATGATATACCCTCAGCTTCAATGGTCTCAATGCTTTTCGCGAGGGCCAGTATTGTGTTGGTTGGCAGGGTGACAGGGAAGGGATGCCAGTCATGCCACCTATCGTAGTAATCACACCATACACGCAGGTCTGTGTACCATGTTTTTGCCGGTGAATCTTTAAGCGCATCCAGCAGGTCCTGTTTAACAGTCACGATCCCCAGTCCTGCGGGGCACTCAAACCCTTTCTGGGAGGCAGTCACATTGACATCAATGCCCCAGTTGTCCATCTCAAGCTTTTCAATTACCGCACTGGAAATTGAATCAAGCACAAAAAGCGCACCGTGCTTTTTAACTATCTTTGCTATTTTTTCAACAGGGTTAAGTATACCGGTGCTGGTCTCAACCTGTGTCATCAGGACTATGTCGTACTTCTCATCTTTTAAAGCTTTTTCTACAGCCTCAGGGTCAACAGATGTATTTAGAGGAAAATTAAGATCCTTAACATCGGACGCATGCGCGGAGACTATATTGTAAAGCCTCTGTCCAAACATGCCGCCGTTCAGCACGAGACATCTTTTAGACGAGCAAAAGGTCGCGGCAGCCGTATCGAGACCTACCGAACCGGAACCGGGCATGAGAAAGGTCCTCCCTTTGGAGCCGAGGATTCTCGAAACACTGTTTGCTGTTTCAAGATACACCTCAGTCCATTCCGGTCCATAGTGGGCGACCGGATGTCTCTGAAACGCTTCAAGTACATCGTCTGAAATTTCAACCGGCCCTGGAATCATTAAAATATATCTCATGGCACCTCTCATTACATAATTTTTTATCACATCCCGGCCATAAGCGCAGTATATACCCTCACGGCTTTTTTAAGCTGATCTGTCTCCACCCATTCGTTTTCGGTATGCGCCTGCGCAATGGACCCGGGCCCGCAGATAACCGCCGGTATTCCCATTTTGGTTAAAACCATCGCAATAGTTATCGCCGGACATCCGCCGATTACAGCATCTTCACCGGTTCCGAGCTCAACCGCATTTTTTACACGCTGTACCAGCGCATGATCGGGAGAGATGAATTCGGCCTTGAGTTTCACGCTCGAGGGCCTCCAGTCCCCGGGCTCACTGGACTCACGGACATTGATGCCGTGTTCACGGTTCAACCTGTCCATCAATCCATCAACTTCTTTCTGCACAAGCTTGGGCGGCGTGTCAGGAATCAGGCGTGAATCCACACTGGATATACACCGGTCAGGCACTGCTGACAGGTAAAGGCCGCCTTCAATTTTTTCAAAGTTAACCGTGCACTTCCCGAAATAACGGTTTTCAACCTGAAGATAGGGCAGGTTTAAATATTCACCGATAAAAAGTGCCATATTCTGTATAGCATTGATCCCGAGATGCGCCAGCCCGGAGTGGGCAGACCGTCCCCTTGTTTCGAAGGCTGTAACAAAGCATCCCCTGTTACCGATCTGAACCTCAAGCTCCGAAGGCTCACAGGAGATCATGCCCTCGAAACCATCAAAAAGCCCCTGGTCCCTGGCCCAGTAGTACCCTCCCCCGCCCCCGTACTCTTCTTCTATATCGCTGAAAAATGTAATTCCGCCTTTCGGTTTTATCCCGGCCCTGACAAGCGCTTTGAAGGCGCAGAGCAGCGCGGCAATAGCTCCTTTCATGTCGCATGACCCGCGGCCGTAGAGCTTTCCGTCTCGAATTTCGCCGGCAAAGGGTTCCACAGTCATGCCGTCAACAGGCTTTATGTCCTGGTGACCGTTAAAGATGAAACGTCCCGCACCATCCGTATTTCCGAAATCCGCAAAAAAGTTCGCCCTGTCTCCTTCGCAGGGATAAACCCGTGTTGGTATACCCAGATCTTTGAACCAGCGATCAAGATAATCGGTCATTCCACGCCCTTCCCTGTGCGTAATGGATGGTATCGCGACCATTTCCCGGGTCACCTGAACAACTTCATCATCATCAATCAAGCCGAAAAGCTTCACCATGTCTTTCATGCTTTCAACACCTCTCTTTCCCGCAGACAACAAAAATTATTACCGCGCCCTGATCTTTTGGACAATCTCCACACACTTCTCATAAAATATTCCAACATCCACCGAATACGAAATATATTTGACCCCCAGTTCCCTCCATTTTTCAGCATTTTCAATTGTATCGACAAAAGTCCCGACAGCAGCTCCCTTCTGAATGGACTTTTCAACAATTTCTTTCATCTTTTCTACGACAACGGGGTGATCAATTTCTCCCGGGACACCAAGGGACTGGGAAAGGTCATAGGGCCCTACAAATATTATATCCGCTCCCGGGACATCAAGTATCCCATCGATATTTCTTATGGCTTCTTCTCCTTCAAGCTGCAGAATTATTACCGCTTCATTCGACACTTTAAAATAACGGAACCTGTCCATTGATGAATAATCCGCGGCCCTCACAAACCTGCAGACTCCTCTCATACCCTCCGGACTAAATCTTGAAAGCCTTATAATCTCCTCTGCCATTTCAGAATCATTTATTTGAGGGACCTGTATGCCGCCTGCTCCAATATCCAGAACCTCCCCGATTATCGAAGAGTTGTCCTCTTTAACCCTTACAACGGGAAATATCTTTGCCACCTCCGCTGCACGTATAAGATTTTGAACAGTCTGCACACTGTTGGGGGAATGTTCAAGATCAATGATCACAAAATCAATTCCGCTGTGACCCATGATCTCAATAAAAGCAGGATCAGAGGTTTTAGAAAAAACACCCAGAACAAAATCATCCTTCAGCTTCTGTCTGAAATTTCTGATATTATTGGTTATCACTTTTCCCCCTTAAATAAAATATTTATGGTTTTATCTATTAATAGCTGGTACTTCGTACCAGAGGTTATTGCTGCAAAACGAATAAAGAGGCAATAAATAACTTTTCATGATGATTGACAGTTTACTTGCCTATATATATTAGCCAGAAAAATGTAATGTGACAATTATTGAATCGAACAGGGCAATAACATTTTCCGGAGGCACATCGGGTTGAATGTTATGCACGGGATTTAATACGTATCCTCCGTCTTCCCCCAGAATACCCGCTATCCTTCTCACCTCCGCGGCCACTTCCGCCGGTGTCTTTTTGGGGAGGATACTCCGGGTATCGATCCCTCCCCAGAAACACAGTTTTTGGCCAAACTTATCTTTCAGAACCTCCGGCATCATACCCCTGGCAGATACCTGTACAGGATTGATGATATCAACGCCTATCTCTATCAGATCATCCAGCAAATCACTTACCGCTCCGCAGCTGTGAAGATGGAGCTTCGCGGGTGTTTTACTTTTCACAAGTTTAAAATAGGCCCTCAGATAGGGTTTTACCATGGAACGAAACAGGTTCGGGGAAATCAAAGGGCCCCTCTGCCCCGCGAAATCATCACCAATACCAACAACATCGATGTATTCACCCACTTCTTCAAGATACCTTTCCATCTTTATTGACTGGATTTCCAGCACTTTTTCCAGGAGAGCACGGGCGACCAGCTTATTTTCTATAAGATCCATTAAAAACCGCTCCATTCCCCGTATCAGCATGCACGCCTGAAAGATGCTCGTGTCCCCCATATGTGCGACTATCGCATAATCTGTATTCTGCTTTAATGCCCGCGCCCTGTCTTTTAAACCACGGATTCTACCGGGATCACAGGGATCGGGCCAGTCATAATTTTCAACATCCGCCACCGTTTCCGCGAACGACAAAGGATTCTCTTCGGCATTGTAATAGAGCAGTTCATCATTTCTCCAGGCTGCTTTGAATTTAATCCCCCACTCATCAACATAGCTGTCTTCTGACAGCTGCCGGGCTTTACTTACATCAGGCGGATTAGCCTGTATACCGCGTGTATCTATATGAAGCCTCTCCAAAATCGGCTCATCAACTTTCACGACCTGCATGTCCCTGGACAGAAATTCAGGTTCTTTAATCGAAGGATAGCCGAGGTGCTTTCGCAGATTATTATACGCAATTTTTGTTATCGAAGTGTTACAGGTGCTGCCCAGATCAGCCGGAGGGCGGTCCGTTGTTTCATGGTTTAAAGCTTTCTTAACTCTTTCTCTGGATCTTAACATAGCCCTGATTTTAACAATTATTTCTTACGCGTGAATTACTTTGCGGGGCGCAAGTTTTTTGGTTCTTGATATGACTTTGGCCGGTTGTTAAACTTTTGTTCCGGCATCATACCCTTCACGGATCGCCCAGTGAATATCCCGTGCCCCTGCACAGTCTCCAATCTCATAGATTTCAGGGGCTTCACCGTTTCCGGCCAACCGCCGTAATTCCCGGCTGAGGCCTCCGGATTTTTTATAGCCCGCCGCCAGTACAATACTATCCACTAAAATCCTGTACTCAACAGAATCCCTCTCTAATTTAATATATTTCTTTTCACAGTCCACTTCGGTCAGTTTTGCGCCATCCAGTATTTGAACACCCTGCTCTTCGAGGTTTTCAAGCAGGACAAACCGGTTCGTCGGATGCTCGTCCGGAAGCCATTGGTCACAGGGAAGGATATCTAACAGGTAGACCTTACTGCCTGAAAGAGACAGGTGCCAGGCAAGCTCACATCCCACTGTCCCGGCTCCGATAATACCAACTCTCCCACTATCTTTCCTGTATACCGATTCATTCCGGTAAAATTCTCTTGCGGGTATTACCTGCGGATGCCCAATACCTTCAATGTCCGGAATATTTTCTTCAGCGCCTACCGCTATAATAACGACGTCAGCCCCCTCCTTTACAAGTTGAGAAGCGGTCATTTCACGGCCGGAAGAATAATTAACACCGCTGTTCTTCAAACTCTTTTCATAAGCCTCAAGTAAAACACACAGGTCTTTTTTAAATGATGGGATACTGCCAAACTTTACACTGCCTCCAATTGAATCACTTTTTTCATAGAGAAAAACATCGTGCCCCCTCTCAGATGCTCTTAATGCGGCTTCAAGCCCCGCCGGCCCGGCACCCACAACAATCACTTTACGTTTTTTTGACGCGGGTTTCAATTCCTCATGAAGAAGTCCGGGATTTACCGTGCATTTAACCGCACCAGCACGGTCAATAATTATATGCTTGTGACACACATTGCAGCGGATGCAGTGCACAATCTCTGATTCCTTTCCATTCGCGACCTTGGACGCCCAGTGAAGGTCGGCAAACATCGCACGGCCAACGGCAACCATATCAGCTTTACCACCGGCCAATATTTCTTCGGCAAACTCAGGTGTAGCAATCCCCGCAACCGTAATGACCGGCACAGACACGCGCCTCTTTATTTTTTCCGCAAACTGCACCAGCGGGCCTTCCGGGATAAACATAGGCGGAACATCGGGGTATTTCGTGCCGGCAATCATATAGGTAGAAGAGGATATATGCAGGTAATCAGCTCCCTCATTCTCAAGACGTTTCGCTATATCCACTGAAAGTGGCCCAGTAATACCGTTTTCCAATGACTCGTAGGCACTGAATTTGATACCAACCGGATAATCATGCCCGCACGCCTCTTTAACTCCTCCTATTATTTCTACCGGCAATCTCATCCTTCCGTCAAAATCACAACCGTATTCATCCTCGCGCCGGTTGGTATGGGGTGACATGAAAGCCCCTAAAAGATATGAATGCCCTCCGTGGATCTCCACCCCATCGAATCCTATTTTCTGCGCCCTCAATGCTGCTTCAACCCACTTCCGGATAAGCCATTTAATCTCTTCTTTTGAAAGCTCTTCAGGAACCCCCGGATACAGGGGGCTCTCTATCGCAGACGGCGCAATGGCCCGCCCCGTAGGGGCCCTTCCCCCCAGCATGGCGAGCTGCATGAAAATCCTGGCCCCGTGGGATTGTACCCTTTTCACCATCACCCGAAAATCCGGTATAAACTCATCTGAATCAATCCTTGAAGCCGGCATCCAGAACCGGCCGTTCGCGACTGAGGTAAACTCGCTTATAACTAATCCTACACCGTTATTCTCTACAAGGCTGCTTAAAAATTCCACATAGCGTGGATCAACAGCCTTACCTTCAATATGCAGTGCCGCATCGATAGGAGGAAATACAATACGGTTTCGGACCGTAACTGTTCCTATCTTTATAGGTGATAGGAGATTTTTTAGAGGCATTTAAATTACCCTCCATCTATTGTTGATGAAAAAAAGGTTTGATGTAACCCTTGTATAATT
>SDBT01018750.1_pt1 | contig 10865 bp, 9 predicted proteins | sample 2277101 | NCBI WGS metagenome assembly SDBT01 (sample SAMN10404973, study PRJNA504765) | marine sediment metagenome | isolation source: marine sediment core GS10_PC15, 103 cmbsf | place: Arctic Ocean: Southern Knipovich Ridge | collected 2010 | reverse complement strand
GTGGAATATTTGGTATTATTTACTATAGTCAATTTCCGCCTACATACGATAAGGCAAACACTATTAGGAAGGTAGCCAAAAACCTATTAGTGGAGTCTGAACGCAGAGGCACGGATGCTTCTGGTCTATGTGTGGTCGGCGAGAAAAAAATCTCTATTTTCAAGACAAATCTGCCAGCAAGTAAGATGATTGGCCAGAAGGGCTATAGTGATGTTATAGGCGCCATAAAACATGGCGATAAATTCAGAGCTCTGATAGGCCACACCAGATTAAAAACTAAAGGCAGCGAAGAATTCAATGTAAATAATCACCCTATTGTGACCAACAAGGTAGTAGGAGTACATAACGGGATCATAGGCAACGATGAACTAATATTTAGACAGCATGCAGGTCTGGCTCGTAGAGGAGAGGTGGATAGTGAAGTCATATTTCAGCTAATAGACAGTTATATGGAGTGTGGGAATGATATTGCTGAGGCTGTAAAATCGACACACGCCGAGCTTAGCGGCTCTTATGCTTGTGCATTTATACATGCCGAAAAGCCGAATTATGTAACGCTGTTCAAAAATAGCTGGGCGCCAGTATATCTACACATATATGACAGCCCGAAGCTAATGGTGTTTGCCTCTGACACATGTATATTGACAGCTGCACTTAAAGGTATATCTGGGCTTACCCCGTTTTATTGCACTTCCGAATTGGCGGTACAACCAAACACGGGTATGCGGATTAATACTAATAACGGCAAGATATATGAATTTGAATTGGGTAAAGGCGGTGGTTACTGCCATGCAGAATGGGTGGGTGGTATCTTCGGTATGATTTAAGGAGGATGTATGTATATAAGGAAAGCTGAATATCTACGTAAGAAATTCCCAGAAGAGCATTGCCTAGGTGGAATTATTACTCAACGGCATAATAGCATGGCGATCGGTACGCCATGTATTGTGAGTCTAGCTCCATTCTATGCCTGCGGTCCTAATAAATGGACGGCTACATATAACATAGATGATCAAAAATCTGGGGTAGATGTTGTAGGGGATGAGCTAGAATTTAAGGATGGCCATTATGGCATAAATAAAAATGCGAGCATGAAGAACAAAAAGGAAGTAGAGAAAGCGCCCCAACTAAGGGCAATAGATCTCTATGAAAAGAACGATATAGAAGAGGTCAATCAGCTATTAGCTGAAAATGTGGCTGCTATCCACGCACTTTTTATATTTGGTACACGGAACGGCGATGCAGATTATTGCACTTGTAATATAGATACTAACTCTTTTCATTTTACTGGCGCTAAACCGCTGCTGTTTGATAATGAATTGCGCATCGAGCTGGCAAATTTGGAGGACATTTATGACAAGAAAGTGGGTAAATCCTTCTATGAATTAATCACGGAAAATCTGACAAAGTTTAGGTATGTTAATTATACCTATATGGATGTAGGGCTTTCAATGCAGAAAGACATATTCAAAGATATAGACATAATGAGCTCAAATTTCTCAAGAGTATGCCCGGAAGGCATATGCATATATCAATATCACAAGTCCGATCTAAGAATTCTTGTAGATACTGTCTCTATAAGCTTTTATAAATTACAGGACGTGATGCCCATATTCGATTACAGAAGATCTAATGGTGTAGTAATGGAAGTGTTTCTTGCTAACTCCAAGACACCGATCAAGGATTTAATGTGTAAGGGCGGTAGAAGCGCTATATACCGGTTTATTTTCGCAAAATCCAAGGAGAATATATTTACGATAGATGGTGAGCATGTACAACGGAGTCATGACATATCTATTACAGAGGGTATGAATATGATGAAAGCTATGATAAAAACCTGCTTAGCTGATGATACCATACTTAAATGCAGAGAAGCGGCAACACACTAGTAGAAAAACACATTAGGAGGACATCTAATATGTGCGGGATAGTAGTAGGTTTAGCTTTTGGCAAACTAAGCAAAAGGGATGAGGCTATGAGGCAGCGCATATTGCGCTATTTCACCACAGAATTGTTGATTCGTACAGAAGAAAGGGGCAAAGATGCGACCGGAGCTGCTATATTGTTTAATAACGGCAAATATTCGGGGATGAAGAGAGGGGAAAGAGCTGGAGACTTCTTAGGCATGTTTGGAGAGTCCAAAGGATATTACGGTGGATTACTGAAAATATGGCGGGAATATGAGGATTATGGCCGTGTGTTCTTAGGGCACTGTCGAGCTGGTACAACTGGCGACAAAGAAGACAATGAAAACAATCACCCCATAAAGGTCGGCAACATTGTGGGTATCCATAATGGTATTATCAGAAACCATGAAGAGATATTCAAAAAACTGGGATGCAAAAGGAGCGGTAAAGTAGACAGCGAGGCCATATTTCGCATGTTTAACCATTTCACCGATGGGGGTAAAGAGCCGTTCACTTTAGAAATAATCCAGGACATAGTGAATAGGCTGGAAGGTCACTACGCTATTACTTTGTTCAATGCTGACAACCTGATGCAAGTACCGGTCTTCAGAGATGGTCGACCAGTGGAATTCATACTTCTAAAAAAATATGGTATTCTGCTAATGGTGTCTGAAGAGAAATTCTGGGATAAAGTCCATTTTCAATATGAAAGAATGGTGCATTATTACAGTGAATTCCATAGCGTGAAATTACCGTCGTTCCTAAATAGTAAGGACAATATTGAAGTTAAATCGCTGATAGATGATTCTGCCATAATATTCGATTTGTCAATACAGGTTACCGATGATACGAAAATAGATGACCTTGGCGAATGGAAGAAGATGATCAGAAGCAAGAAAATTTGGAAGGAATCGTATACTAGCTCCAGTGATTATGTCGGTAATTATCGTGGTTCCGCGTGGACCGGGGGCACAAATGTCGTCGTAACTAAAAAGGACGACGAGAAGAAAAGGCGTGTGTTCGATAACATTAGCAATCGATACATAGTTAAAATCGGGGACAAAGAGCTGGAGGCTGCGGAATCCACAGCACTGCCAGTTAATAAAGCGCCAGTTGATAAAGAAGAAAAGAAAGAGACCACTACAGCTATCACTGTGAACAAAAAAGACAAAGAAGGTGATTTCGAAAAGGATAACAAAGAGGAAGAGGGCAGCAGTTCAGCTGAATTGGATGATATCACTTCCTATAGTGATAAAGTAGATGATGCCCCGAAATCTTCACTGGGAGAGTTGGGCGATGCTCTGAACCACCAGGAAAAGTTGGACGGAGAGGAAGATGCCGAAGTTATAGTACCAGAGATTGTTGAGGTGGACATGCTCCAATATTCGCCAGCAATGGTAGAAGCAGCTGAAAGGGCATACGACGATCTAAGCAGTAAAGGTTATGGTAATATGGAAGATCTGCTATCAGCTATAGAGATAAAGGATGCTGAAACAGCCGAAAAGCTCGGTTTAGTGATTATAGCTAATCGGGCTTCCAAAATAAGCTGGAAGAATGGCTTTATGGCCAATTCGTCCGAGGCTGGTGTAACAAAGAGCAAACGCCGTGACCAACATATAGTTGGACTAAAATCCATGATACTAATGTTAGCTGGTTTCTTCAATAATAGTAGATCCAACGCAGGCCTCTTACTCTCTTCTTACAACGACAGCATTAGCCATCAGTTGGCTACAGCAGCAATGAATAGCAATAGGAAGATAGACATCAATGAACTGAAAAAGATATTTAATAGTCACGAGCAAAAAGTAATAAAGCATGCGACTGAAATAATGGGAGATGCAGAAAAATATAAGAAAGCCGGAGGGTAGTAATGAAAGCACCTTTAATCCTGATTGTATCTAAAAAGATGGATAGCAATCAGAAAGACGGGCGATATGAGGATCGGCTGATTAGAATGGGAGTAAAAGCCAGGAAATATTTAGGCTTAGCGAACGAGAAGACTGTCGAGATCTGGCCTGATACTGATACACAAGAAAGAATAAGCCGAAATAGAGCTCTAGAGATATTTCAAGCTTATTCATCTGATCTTAAGGAAGCGATAAAATCTATGCCAGAGAAAGATTACGAAAGAATTGGATTTGTAACATCCAAAACTTTTGATTACATCTGTAAAGATAGTCGCAGAAAAAAAGCCAACATATGGCTGGCCGACACTATCGAGGACACAGTCGTCGGCGGTGACCCAGAATTTATATTAACAGACGCTGACGGCCATGTGCAATATGCTGCGGAAATAATGGGCCATGGGGATAGTCTGGGTTCGGACGGGCCGCTTGCAGAGTTAAGACCTGAACCAGCCGTATCTGTTGAAAAGTTCGTTGATAATATCATGGATTTATTAAGAGATCATCCTAATGTGGCAACCATAGAGCCATACAATTGGTTAGCTGCGTGCTGGTTAGAACGAGAAAGGGTGGGCGGCTCTCAACACACATGGTCAATAGGCGGGCACATTCATCTTGGTACTCCGGCCAGATTATCCAGTCTATTAGACCACAATAATCAAGGCAATAGCTACCACAGTGCTGCTGTCTTCAGATGCTTACAAAAGGCTATCGATGAGTATGTGGCCATTCCTATGATAAAAGTTGATGGCGTCAATAATACTATCAAAAGACGTATGGAATATGGGAAGTATGGCGGTTCCCGCATAGAATGTGGCAGATTAGAATATCGAAGTCTAAGCGGTGAATGGTTATCACATCCAAAAATGGCAAAAGCAGTGGTGGGCACGGTAAAGGCCATATCCCATGAATTCTTTCGCATATTCGAAGAAAGTGATTTCGATATAAAGATGGTTACAACATCAGCGCATAGAAATCGGTCTGTGGATGCTTTTAATACTAATTTCAATGCGTGGAAAGATATAGAGATAATGCAAGAGCTGGGAGCAACAAAGGGTTCTATCGAAATGAAAAAGATCCTGCATGAAGGTGAATTCAATTTTACAAAAAGCTACTTCACCGGCTTAAAGAATGCCCTACGTAGGTTATCGACATATAGGGATTATATGGACAATATCAACATGTTTATCGAGATTGTTAGTTTATCAAAAAGGGATCTCGAAGGGATGAATAGAGATCTAAAACATAATTGGCAAGGTAATGCCAATTTCATAATCTAAAATAAATAACAGGAGGAAGTAAATTATGTCAAAGTATGTGTGGTTTAGCGGTGCGACAGATGTGACCGGTCAGGCTATAGCGGACGCCTTGGATATTAGAGGCACCAAAAGTCGGCCGAGGAGCTTGGGCGAAGGTGATATCGTCATTGGTTGGGGAACCAAAACAGATGAGGACGTCACTATACGGGGAGCAACTATCCTCAATCACCCCAATAAAATCAGGGCTAACAGAAACAAGCTGGAAGCGCTGAAGAAAATGTCGGCCAATCGAGACTTGGCGGATAGCATTGTGGCCTTTGCCGCAGCTGGCGATATTACGAGGTCACTTGGTAATAACCGTCTAACATTGCCGATAGTAGGCAGAAAGAATTATCACCAGGGCGGTAAAGGTTTTTGGATTTGTTTGACCAAGCAACATGTGGAGAGAGCAATATCAGATGGTGCCCAATATTTCCAGAACTACATCGCCATCAAAACCGAGTACCGCCTCCATGTGGCCTTCGGATCCGTGATCTATGCTGTTAGAAAGGTGGAAAATGCGAGCGAAGCCAGCTGGACAGCGCAACGGAAGGAAAAGATCCTTGAACATGCACAGAAAAATAACCGGGATATCAATGAAGCAACTTTGGACTATGTCCTTAGTCGCATGTTTAAAGAAGCCACGCTGCCAGATAGGATCGTTCGTAGCAACACGAGGGGGTGGAAATTCTCCAGTGTCAGGACGAATGAAGTAGCAACTACGTTGAGGAATGTAGCCATCAAATCTGTTGAAGTAGCCGGTCTGGATTTTGGTGCAGTGGATTGTGCCATTGGGTTAGACAATAATCCGTACATCATCGAAATCAATAGCGGCCCCGGTCTACAGGGTACAGCGCTTCAGAAGTATGGCGATGCTTTTCAAGCCAAGATAGCCGAAATAGAAGCCCCGGTTGAAAGAGCACAGGCAGCGGCAGCACCCCAACCAAGGCGTAATGCCGCCAGAAGAAGAGTCGCAGTGGGCGCCGATGTTGCAGAGGGAGCGGAAAACCAGGGTATGGCAAGGGTTATGCAGAATGTTCAATCGAATGATGAGGCGAGGGCTCTTATAGATGCCTTAATGAACGGATAATGAACAAGTTTATGCTCGCCACCAATGCAAATACCATAGCTGGTCAAATAGCATCATTAATAAATGCTGGAGGCCAGCTATGGGCCTATGTAACGGTTTCTGCTGTATTAATCAACAAAATTAAATACATAATAGAAATGGACGGGGAGAAAGTTATAGGTGTGGTGGGGCTTGAAGAATTCGGCCGAGTTACTGAAATGAAACATCTGTGCGTTCATCCCGATTACAGAAGACGGGGATTAGGTAAAAAGTTATTGACCAAAGGGATAGAAGCTGCTAGAACTGAATTCGTCTACGGCGCAGTGCGTAGCGACAATGCAACAAATATCCGAAATAATATAAGGGTAGGTATGAAGCCAATCGGAAAGAGAAAAGGAAGAGGCTGTTACATTATAATATTTGCGAGGAGGCGGAATGTTAGGCATGATATTTACAAATGATGGTTTGAAAACTATACAATATGTAGCTATTACTGTTGCCCAGAAAAAGGACAAATCTAAGACCATAACTGGTCTATTCATGGGTTTTCAGCCGCTAGTGCAAGCGCATACCACATTGGTCGGTAAAGACGAAATGTTCATTTGGATAATGAAGGGCGATCATTGTCATATGCTATACGCTGATTACTATGAGGTGGACACATTAGAAATTGGCCATGGTACAGGAGCCATATCTATTAACAGACTTACTACTTCTGCTACTAATACCCATAATATCCACCGCATGGAAGCTATATGTGCGGCCATGAAGGATCAGAAAAAGGTCACCGAGGACGGCCTGATAGACATCAGGGCTTACAAGGGCATGAGCCAAACTCTGATCAGGCAGATAGAAAAAGACGAATCAGGAGTATATTCAAGCAGTGCGAACAGCACTCGACAAACTACTTGTGGATACAATTCCGGTGCCCGCGCTTCTATTGATACAGCTACTACTCACACTAGAGCCGTATATAAAAAGAAAGAGGTATCTACTTCTATAATAAATCGAACCACAAAATACTCTGTATCTAATGCTCTAGCGAAGATGGCAGAAAAGATAAATCAAATCCAACTTGGAAACTATGAACTGCCCAAGCTACCTGAGATCCCAGCCGACAAAGAGGAGGAAGAAAAAAAAGAAGCAAAAAAGCTAGAAAAGGAAAACAAAGAAAATTCAAGTGGGGACGAAAAGCCAGCCGAAACTCAAGACGGGGAAATAGGCGGTAGCTATCCGTACGGATCAGATGAACTGATGCATTGCGGTATATCCTGATAATTTTTCTCAATTTTTCCTTGACAAGCCTAGCAAAATAGTTATATTATTCTATAATAACACTAAAAGCGAGGTCTTTGTATGGAATTGATAGGAAACACCGGTATAATAGAGCAAATCAATATTGCTATTATATCTGCGAGAGAACGAAACCGATCAATACCGCATTTATTGATGACTGGCGCTGCCGGGTGCGGAAAAACAAGTACAGCCAAATATATTGCTAAAGCCACTAACTGTAAGCTTCTAAGTGTTGCTCCGGATTCCCTAAAGGACAGAAATACAATATTACCTATCGTAAATCAATTCGATACGTCCGGATATAACAATTTCGGCAGCAAAATAGAAGGCGAACCCCGCCGGCCTTCTATATTATTTATAGATGAAGTACATAATCTGCCCCTCTCAGCACAGGAGCATATCGGTATATTAATGGAAGAATGGTATATATCGGTTAATGCTGATAAAGCCAAACTTGCTGACAAACATGTAATAGAGCAGGAAAAGAAAAGGGCAAGGGGCGAAGAAGTGGGGGCTATACAATGGAGTCCCCAATTCACACTAATTGGCGCAACTACAAATGATGGCAAACTTAGTAAGCCATTTAGGGATAGATTCAAGTTAAGATTTGTCTTTTCTCCCTATACTCTCAAAGAATCTGTGGAAATAGTACAAACTCACGCTGAAAGGCTAAAAGTAAAGATTGATACAGAAGCAGCGCTAGAGATAGCTCAACGAGGTAGAGGAGTTCCAAGGGTGCTAGTGACCCTATTAGAGCGGTGTTGTGATATGTCTATCACTACAAAGTCTGATACTATAACGACAGACATAACATATCTCACGTTCAAACTAGTTGAGATTGATAAAACGGGTCTTACTGCTACAGACATAAGCATATTAAAAAAGTTGTATAAATCAGAAGACGCTGTTGGAATAGACAATCTAGCTATACAACTAAATGAATCAAGCAGCGTACTTTCAAATACAATAGAGCCTTATCTGATTCAGCGCGGGTTAATTATTCGTACATCTAAAGGCCGAAAAATAACGCGGAAAGGACGTATGTATTTATTGGATAATGGACATCAAGTAGTGAAGAGAGAGAAATATGATATACCAATAGGTTATGAGAGGAGAATGTAAATGCCAATCCAAGATGATGAAAAGTTTCTAACACATTTTATAGCGGACACTGAGGAACAAGCTGAGAGAATGATGCAAACATACAACAAGGACATAGGGTTTCTGGCAAGCAAACTATCCAGCTTAACAGGTGTAGATTCAGAAGATCTTTATCAAGAAGGTCTAATAGGGTTAGCCAGGGCTAATAGGGATTTCGAAGAGGGTAGAAGCGAAAATTTTAGAATCTTCGCTATCTACAAGATCAAAGACGCTATGAAAGCATTCATTACCAGACAAGCCATTAACATACGTTCACCTCAATATCTGAAAGATGCTTTGAGGCTGATTACAGCACTTAAGCTCAACATGTCTAAAGCTGTACAGCTTGATTACCAAGCATTAACGGATATATGGGACAGATCGAAGGTCTTTAAGTCTGAAAAAAGCCTTATGGAAACCGTAGATAGTATACGGGATAGCCTAATAGGCCTAGCGGAAAGATCTCACACGTCAGTTCCTCAGCTGTTAGAGCGGTTAGACTTATTGCCAATCAGCGTAATGGGGGTGAAAGATTACGGTGTTATCGATAATTTTGTACCGCCGCATCAAATAGAAGACAATCTTATAGAACTGATATTGGCTAAGGATAGTGTAAGCAATTTAAAGGATCTTCTAACAGCGGATGATTTTAAGCTATTATATGATAGATTTGTCGAAGGCGTAACAGTCAGAGAACTGGAACGGGAGCTGGGCATCAAAGCCGCATCCATAGTCATAAGAACAAACAACATTGTGAAGAAAATACACCGTAACAAGGACAAGATATTGAAATGGAGAAATCATGCGATTGTTAAAGAAACTGAGCAAGGACACAGCGGCTGAAGTATATTACGCTGGAGAATGTGCGCGCGATATAATTAGGAGGCGTAAATCAAACGAAGTTGAGGTGGTAGTAAGAAACATCTCATTGGCAGAGCTTGTGAGTTATATAAAGCCCCGGACAAACAAAATACGTATCAGTAAGGCTAAGGGGTGCATAAATTTCCCACTAGCAGATGGGGGAAATATGGCCATAAGTCTGCCCAAAAGAGGGAACACCTTTAATCCGTCCTACTCACTGCGCGATGATGCCAAATCGAGAGATTTCTCTATAAATGCTATGTATGTGCCCGTAAGATCAGGCCACAAGAGGAAAATTATAGACTTCTATCAAGGTAGAACCTGTATAAAGCAGAGACGCATAGAAACTATTAGTAAAGCTAGCGTAGCCGTGCAGAAAAATCCATTAATAATGATGAAGGCTATAACTTTTGCGGCCAAACTAAGCTACCGTATAGATAATAATTTGTTCTATGCGATAAAAGCAAATCAAGATCAGATAGAAAAAGCGCCAGTAGAAGACGTCAGGGATGCGTTTATTGCTATACTATTAAGTAACAAACCATCGAAATATCTACAATTGATGCATAAGTGTGGGCTACTTGATAAAATAATACCCGAATTAGGCATCTGTATAGGGATAGCCCAAAATGAAAAATATCACAAATATGACGTGTTTAATCATTGCCTTATAGCCTGTGATTACACCGAACCGGATTTAATTATTCGGCTAGCCGCTCTTCTGCACGATGTAGGTAAGCCGCAAACAGCGAAAGAGGCGGTGAAGGATGGAGTAAATCGCATAACCTTCTACAACCATGAGGTTATGGGATCCAAAATAGCTAGGAAAATACTGAGGCGGCTGAAATTCGAAAAGAAAATAGTCTCTACTGTTTCTGCTCTAATTTATAATCATATGTATAATTATGAACCAGCAAAGTGGTCAGGCACAGCAGTGAAAAGATTCATTAGCAAAGCTCATGTGTATGACGCGGATTTAGATAACCTATCTGAGTTCCCGCTATTTCTACTTAGGAAAGCTGATAGAGCGGCCAATGGGCGACATCTCAGTGAAATATCGCCTAGACAATATGCTCTTGAACAACGCATAAAGGAAACAATTGAAAGATCAAAGAAGTTGGCTATTGCAGATCTGGCTATAAGCGGCACAGATATAATGGAAGAGTTCAATCTCAAACCTGGACCAACTATTGGTCATATACTGAGCTATTTATTTTCTATAGTAATAGAAGATCATAGGTTAAACAAAAAAGATATATTAATAGACGAAGCTTCTAAGTATTTATCAGAAGCGTTGAAGTAAGGAAAAGTAGTGATGGCTTTCTTAAAGCATGAGTACAAAACATATATCGAAGTGGACTATGGCAATTTGGATGAATTTCTCACAGAG
>SDBT01018749.1_pt1 | contig 10865 bp, 16 predicted proteins | sample 2277101 | NCBI WGS metagenome assembly SDBT01 (sample SAMN10404973, study PRJNA504765) | marine sediment metagenome | isolation source: marine sediment core GS10_PC15, 103 cmbsf | place: Arctic Ocean: Southern Knipovich Ridge | collected 2010 | reverse complement strand
TTACACTTGTCACCGAATGGGAAGGGGGGTAGGGCGTGTAGTCTGTCGCAGGGCGGAGCGTAGCAACCCTCCAACGTCCCCCCCTTTCCCTCTTCGTCCTTTTTGACCACTTACTTAGGAGTGCAACACAATGGCAATGCCAACCCCACAACAGGCCGCGAATAATTGGGCTCGCGGAATGGCCAACAGCACTGAGAAGATACGGACCGGCATCCAAGCGGTGACGGAATCCCCCACGGCGAAGGCTGCGGCCCGTGCCGATGCTTACGCACAAGGTGTGCAACGTGCCGTTGCCGAGCGGCGGTACCAAGACGGGCTCGAAGCGGTAACCCTCGAAGACTGGAAACGGGCTTCCCTCGAAAAAGGCGTTAACCGGATCGCGGGTGGTGCGGAAGCTTCCAAGCCGAAGTTTGCCAACTTCATGACCGAGTTTCTCCCCCACGTTCAAGCGGGCGTTGCCCAACTTCCCGAACGTGGCACGACCGAGCAGAACATTGATCGGGCCGTTCAGATGATGCGGCACAACGCAAAATTCCGCCGATCCGGCCATAACTAAAAAGGGGCTTGACGGGTTGCAACCCTCTTGGTAGAATCATGGAATCGGGCCGGCGAAGTCGGCCCATTCACTCTACTTCTTTTGGAGGGTTGATATCATGGCCAAGGCAACTAGCAACGGCGGCGGGAGTTCAAGCAATGCGGGGGCCGGTGACAGAATGGCGGCTGCCAGAGAGGCAAGAGGCAAAGGCCCAATGGCGACCGTCACCCTTGACGACCGGCAGAAATTCGCCCTTCGCCAATTGCAAGGGGCTCGGTCTTCGCTCAAGAAAGCGCAAGATGCACTCAAGAACGGGTGGGAGCCGAACGCCTCCCTCATTCAAGCATGTGCGGACATCACTTCGAGCGTGGGCAAGATGCTGTTCGATTGACGGGGTGGAGTTGCCCCAATTGCGACGGTTCTATAGCGCCGCCTGCCGATTGTGTTCTCGGTGGGCGGTGTCTTTTTACGCCCTGGGAGTGCGAACATTCCCACACGGTTTGCAACTTTTGCAGGGCGTCAATCCTTTACGCTATTAACGGGGAAGTTTACTATGTTTCACACTCTAGCTTGGTTTGAAAACATCGCTCAAGACTCGGCGCTTGATATCCAGCCCGTGGTTGACGATATCTTTGCCATCCAGAACAACCACTTTTTACCGCAAAGGGATCACGACTTGCTCTATGCGGCTTTCCTTTCGCAAGACTCGGTTACGGCTCGGATCATTACTCCGAGTCTACGGCAGATCACAACACCTTACATTCGGCCCGTTAACGGTACTCTCTTGCCGGGCGATCAACCGAACGTTGCCGACTATCGCAAGAACCCTCTGCGGTTACGCGGTTTGGAAGAGTTGCAAATCGAAGCCGAGCAAACAGCGGTTGGAGCGGCGGACGTTTACATCATTGCGGGTGTGGAATATAGCCCGTTACAGCCGATGCCGTCCGGCGATATCTATTCGTTGCGGGGCGTTGGGACCACGACCGTTACGGCCGATGCGTGGTCGACTGTCGATATCACTTGGCAAGATACCTTGCCGACTGGCAACTATGTAGTTGTCGGAATGGAAGCTTTCGGAACAACATGCGAAGCGGCCCGATTGATCTTTGAGGACCAAGTGCCTCGACCCGGCGGGCTTGGCGGAGCGACCGAAGAAGACGCAAGCCATGAGATGTTTCGCAAGGGTGGGATTGGCGTATGGGGCCGATTTGACGCGAACCGGATGCCGATACCTCAGTTCCTTTGCAACGCTGCCGATACGGCCCAGATTATCTACCTCGATATAATTCGCATCGGGTAGACTTCCGGCTAGATTGATCGGTTAGGGTATGGCGATTATTATTCCAGAGTTGCCGTGGTTTGAAAGTAATGACGGTCGCTTACGGTCGCGATGGCATAGGTTTTTTACCGATCACAATAACACAATGCGACTCGTTCCGGCGGACAAAGAAAGAATCGTTGTAACGTTCGGGTTTTTCGCGGGAGTCCCGCCGCGACGGTTACTGTTCGGCGGTTCTAGTGGTAGCATCGGGCAGATTGATTTGCCGGGCTTTTTGCCTGTCGAGCATTTACAGTTAATCGTGAATTTTAATATCGACGATGACCCTGGCCTAGTTGTGTCCGATATATGGCTACGTTGCGACGGGCAGGGGTCCGATTATGCTTGTACGGAGGTATGGTGTTGCAAGCCTAAACTATAATGAGCGTAATTTACGATACTCGTTCGCTTACGCTTAACGTCGTCGGTAACGTTGATAAAACGTTCTTCTTTCCGGGTAATCGTAACCGCGTAGCGTTGAACATAAGTGCCGACGGCAATCCGTTAATTGAGCGTGTGTTATTTCTTGGGCCTGTTGCCATATTAGGCCGAGAATATGCTTGGTTAAAGGTTAATGAGCATACCTCCTTACCGTATCGAGATTGGGGACCCGTCATAAAAGAGCCGGTATATATTGGCTTGTTTCTCGGCGCTACTGATGTTCTAGTAACGGAAACCTTCGTTATACCAAGACGATAGAAAGGGGTACTTATGTGCTTGCAAGATTGGCGGCTCGGCCGTCTCATTCGTGCTAGTTCACGTATGGAAACCGTTGCGACTGGGGCTGGGAATACGGTAGATATACCAAGCGACAAGCAAAGGGTCGGTATAACGATTTCCGTTAATCGTCGTTTTGCTCTTGGTACTGAGTACGGGCAAATTAGACTAGACGGAGTTGTTTTTGCGATACTTGGCAATGGGCAAGTTAATCTTCATTTAACCGTTGCTACTCATGGTGACTTGCCCATGCGTGAGCTTACATTACAATCCATTGGGATTAGTATTGATTATGGTATCGTAGAGTATACCTTGCCGGAAGAATTCCTAATGGCTGGAATGGCCGAATTCAAGAAAGCGGTTGGATTATGATTAAGTTAACTAAAGAGTTATTCGGCAAGCTCTTAACGGCCGAGCGGGAGTTACACGATTTAGTGCCAGAGTTCGCAAAGGGTGAAGAGTGCGGCGTTGATTGTCAAGAGTTCCGGCGAATTCACGAAGAAGCAATGCAACGAATTGAAGCGCTAAAGAAGAACTACGGCCCCAACTCTAAGTAGGCTGCAAGGGTTGGACGTATGGTATGGCAATGGATTAGTTGTATCTGCGGGGTGCTTTGCGTGTTGTCTCTCCCGTTCTTTTACTTGCTTTGCCGTTGGCTCGCCAACTCTAACGCAAGAGAAGAACAGCGGCAAGCACTTAGAGATATCGGCGAATCATTGAGCGACGATTGGCGTATTGACGATAACTACTTTTCCTAAGCGGTGCAACCATGCCCCACGATCCTGATAGTCACGAAGTGCCTCTTGATCCGCTGGGAAGTCCTGGCGATATCATAGGGAGTCCCGAAGGGATATTTGGCGAACCAGAAGACGCTAGGTGTTGCGAAGATAGAATTTGCAAATGTCTTGGCCGTTCGCAAGAGATAATCGCCGAAGCAACACGCGGCATTTGGGCGATTATGCTAGAACAGCAACAGCAACCGTGCGACAAGATTCTGCAATGTATAGACGAGATAATCGAGAAGCTTAGAGAGAAGATGGAAGGCCCCGCCGCCTCTTGTGAAGAGTGTACGCGAATGGCGGCAAATGGTTTGCGTGGTACTTTCGAGTATGCGTTACAGTGCGCTGGGGCTTGTGTAGCGGAAGCCGAAAAAGCGTGTTCTCTTTCCGATCCCGAAGGGGAAGGTAAGCCTTGCACAACGGCCGATGGTCAACGTGGTATCTGTGAAAATGGCGTTTGTGTGCCGTTGCCAGAAGAAGAGCAAGAAGAGCTTAAATTCGTCGCATGGTGTAACCAAGAAAACGGGCTTATACAAGTTACAAGCACCGAAGACGAACCGCTACCGTCGCCGTGGTTGGAAGTCGGGTTAACGAGTACCGAAGCGGCGGCCGTAGCTCTTGCCAGGGCGAATTGCACGCAAGGTGACATCGAGATACCGCCGGCCGTTATTGAACCGTTCCCCGTTATCGGCAGTAGCTCGAAAGTTTGCGGTATCGACTTATTCACCGATCCAACCCGGTTAGGGAACGTCGCCAACCATATAGATACCGCCATTGTGCAAGGCGGTGCTTCCCAACTATTCAACGCCTTTGGCAATCTCGGCCTAGGTGGTATATCTCTTGGCAACTTTGGAGCAATCGTTGACGGTATCGGTAAATTCTATGGCGAGTTTCAAGCCGCCACGATGACGGATATTTTGCCGGGGGTCGCTTCGTTGTCTGGTTGCGACAATCCCGACTGGCAAAAAATGGTCTGGATCATGGCGAACGTCGCCCATGTAAACCGTTTTCTAGGTGTCGATCTTAATGAGTTTATGTGGCAATATCGTTACGCAATGCACGCAATGTGCCGACAGCGTTACCTTGACCCGCAACAGGCGACAACCGCCTACATGGGCAATGCATTAAGTGAGCAAGAGTACGATACTCACTATGCTATCCACGGCCTTTGCCCCGAGTCAGCGGCACAATTCAAGCACGCTACCCGATCCAAGCCGACCGTTCTCGAATTGGCGATTATGCAACACCGCCAGATTATAAGCCGCGAAGAATATCATAAGCGTATGCGTGAGTTGGGCTACCTCGAAAGCGAAGTACGGGATGAAATGTTCGCTATAACCGAGCAAGTCCCAACGATGGTTGATATTATCCGCTTTATGGTAAGAGATACCGATGATCCAAACGTTGTAAATACCTTTGGCCTAGATACTGAATTCGAGAATAAGTACGGCAAGCAACTCAAAGAATGGGCAAGGGATCAAGGTATACCGGACGAAGTAGCGTTGCACAATTGGCGAGCCCACTGGACGATACCAAGCCCCGGCCAACTATTCGAGTTCTGGCATCGGTTAAGAGATAATCCCGACTTTGGCGGGAAAGAGAAACTACTGCAAGACATTAAAGACGCCTTGATCCAACAGGATATTCTACCCTATTGGCATGAGCATTACTTGGCGATAAGCTTTCGCCCGATGTTCCGGCGGGATATCCGGCGGGCCTTTGAAATAGGGGCAATCAACGAGAAACAAGTGCGGGAAGCTTACATACAACTGGGCCATTCCGACGAAGTGGCCGACACTCTAACCGAGTTTAGCGTGAGGTTGCGGGATCGACGGTTATCTGGCCACGTTGCAATTAAGCTATGGAAAGCTTTCTCTATTGATCGGATGGAAGTCGAGCAACGGTTACGGGCCGACGGTATCCCCGATGCTCCGGTCAAGCAAGTGCTTGACGATGCCGAGCAAGACTTTGACAAGGGAGTCTTTGCGGCGGCTTTTGCTTCGGGCGATCTAGACCGTATGCAATTTGTGAACGAGCTAACGGGAATTGGCGTGTCGGCCGGCGGTGCTACTAAAATAGCTAACCGCGTGTCCCTTCGCATACGTTCGCACCCAGCAATGGCCGGCTATAAAGTCGGAGCCTTAACTAGAACCGATGCCGTTAGCGCCATGACTGCAAGCGGTATGAATACCGACATAACCATTAACAAGCTAGACGAGATTGATCTAGGGGTTGAATATGATCTATTACAACGCTGTCAACAGGGGATCAAGGGGCGCTTTCTGAATGGCGAGATAACTAAAGAAGAGGGAGTGAACGAGATGCGGCGGCGGGGTACCGTCGAAGTTAGAGCAAGGCAACTTGGCGAAGAATGGGATTGTGAAAAGAAGTCGATAGGCCGAACAATTCCAACCGGCAAGCTTTGCCAACTCTTAGAGCAAGGAAGTATCAACGCTGTTGAATTTACCGAGCGGCTCCGCCGAATGGATTATACGGCCGACGATGCCAGTATCTTAACCGATAATTGCTTAACCGCTATAAGTGAACGACGGGCCAAGCTCGCAGCCAAAGAGCAAAAGAGCATCGAAACAGCCCAGCGGCAAGAGGCAGCAAGAATTGCAAGAGCTAACGCGGCTGTCAATAGGGAAGGCAAGCGGTTACAAGTGGCAAGGGAGAAAGCCGCTCGGGTTAGAAAAGCAAGAGAGCGGCAATTGATAACCGCTGCCGAGAAAGTTCACGATAGCTGCGAGTGCGATCTATTTGAGGCTATCGGGGCGGTGCGGGTTGCTAGAGCCCATGTCAAAGAGACGTACGGCCTCACAACCGATGAAACGTTAATAGTCATAATAAAGGCGGCGGAAGCAATGGACAAGGGAAGCTTGGAAAGCTATGCAATAGCGGTTGACGCCTTTGCAAACGAAGCGGCCACGATATCAACAGGGCAAGAAACAAACGGCCAAGCCTAATTGCCCCTTTGCCTCTTGTACCTTAGCTTCTTTTGCCGCCGTTCCTCTAAGATTGTACGGGCAACATGCTCCGATCGGGCTTGGCGTACGTCTTTATAATTCTTAGGTGTGATTGATTGAGATACAAGAGCGGCTTTTTCTCCATACTTAATAAACATCGCAATAGCGTTTAGCTCTTCTTCGCTTGCCGTCTTCGCAAGTCTTCGCATAAGTCGCCTGTTTCCCCTATTCATGTTCTAACCTCGGTTAATACGTAGGGGTTAACCCAGCCGTCGCGGCCGACGGTCCCTTTCCTAACTATTGTTGATCGCTTCCATTCTTGTAATTCTTCGGTTATCTCGGTTAAGGCTTTGCCGTTGAATAAAGCCCCGGCGGCGTAGAATTTGCGTTGCAACACGCTACCGTCGGTAAGCTCTTCTCGGTTGCGAGACATTCCCGAAATAATAACCTTATCGCCGAGCCTATAGTCTGAGCAGCCGATGATTTCCCCATCGTTCGCTGTCGTGACCAAGCGGAGCCTACCCAACTCGCTATCGTGTAATTCCCCAGCGGCCTCTAATCGTCGATAACCGGCCACGGTTACGATTAGACCGTCAACCCCTTGGTAGAACACACAACTAGGCCCGGCAATAAGGCGTAGGCTATTCATTCGGACACGGGCCGCCGCCGTAACGAAAGCCGAGATTGCAACGAACGATTTCGCAGTCTCCGTAGGTTCCGCCTTTCTTTGGAGTTGCCAACCGAACATTCGGAAACTGATTGCTCCGCCGCTGCCGGGGTCATACTCGGTCCATGAGTCCCACGGTTTGCCGGCGTAGCTGTCGCTGACGTTAACCCAGCGGGGTGACTTTTCGCCCCATTTTCCGTACAAGCTATTAAGGAGCTTCTTCGTAAAGTCCGCGTAAAGAGTATCCCCCGTCTTCTTATACGCGAGTCGCTTTGCGTACAAGCCGCTAACCCACTTTGTGAAGATTGGGGCGGTTCGGTACTCGGCCCAACTACCAACCCGATCAATATAACCGTGAGAGTGTGCATATTTTAACTCTTCTCCGCACAAGGCGGTGTTAAACGTTCCCGTTGGGTAAATTACACAATGTCTAGTCCGAATAGGAAAGATCGGCTCGGTTGTCGTCAAGGTGACTTCCGCAACGCTGTTCTCCCACTCGATAGCCGGCTCTAGCGGTATCCTTTCTGCCCGTATTTCATACCGATCTAATATATGAGGAAAGCGCCCGCCGTGCATTACTGACGGGAATAAACTGTTTATATCTAGTTGGTAGACCTCTTGATTGATTGCCCCTTTCCTAAAGACTTCGGTACGGCCGCCGAAATAAGCTTGCCGTTCTAATGCCTTTACTTGCTCGTTATCGTGAACGAGAATCGGTATATTCATATACTTATGCCGATAGGCTGCCATCGCTTGCGCTGGTGCCGTGTAACGGAACATACCGAAGTCGTTATCTTTTACCCACTTGATTAACTCCGTAAACGTCTTAAATAATATATCGGAATCGCGTTGACAGTAAGTAAACCAATCGGAATCTGGGGCCGAGAATTCGGGCATTGTTAGCTTTTTAAGTCCGCAACGCTCCCCCATCTCTCTAAGGGCAACCGGAAACCAATTGAGAGTGTCGAGTATAACAATGCGAGCTTGATTCTCCGCTATCTTTGCGGCAATAATCGTTGGCGGTGATTCGATAACCGCGTTAGCAGAAGAGAAGACTTGCGGCCCGTCGCCGTCTTGCTTGCTACGCTTTTGGCGTGGCCATTCGATTGCAAGTTCTCCCTTCTCGAATTTATCCATAAAGCCGCAGACGACTAAATCGAATAATGCGTTGTGACTAACAAGCCATGTAGTATAATTGCAAGCGGTCACACTCTTGAGCCACCGCCACCATTCATCGGTAGAAGTAAAGCGGTAGCGTTTAACCGCTCTTGCTTCGGTGCCGACTATTCGCCCAATTGTTGCCGTTGCCAAGCGGAAGCTATGTGAGAATTTTCGGCCGGCGGTGTCCATTTTAGTTGGCAACGTTTCAGCGTCAAAGGTGATTAGATGTCTCGGCAGCATAGAAGACTTGTTTCCGGGCAACCGTCGGCCCGTGCGTTGTTTGTGTATCATATTAGAAAGCCCGTTCTGGCAAGAGAATATGAACGTTTCCCGTGGTAGGTATATCGGCACGTTTCAAACCAAACTTCTCAGGATAGAGGCTTACAATCTCCAAGCCGCGACCAAGAAAACCCTCTTGTATCTCTTCTATTGTCGGTATGTTTGGGAAGGCCATTCGCACTTGTATTCTTGTTTCCATGCCGGGTATCTCAATCTCTCCCGTTATCAATACCCGCCGCCCTTCCATGCTACCGCCGAACAGGAATTCATTTAGCGGGAAGTCCCTCGGACCGAGTGCCTCTTCTATTCGCCGTAACGCCATACTCTTGCCAGCGTCTACCATCTCTCCCGATAGGTCGATAAGCTTACGCCGATCTTCGGGCTCTAGCGGTTCAAACTTACGATCAAAGAATTTCTTGAATATATCAACGGCCGGCTCCGCTAACATAACTAGGCCGAGAGCGATTTCCCCGCCGGTTGATAGGATATCCCGAAGCGACCTAAAGAAGCCTTTAGCTGCCAATTTTGGATACCTCCCTACGTTCGTTTGCCCAATCCAACGCAGTAGTTGTGAACACAAGAAGCATTTGTGCTAAGTGATGATCGTCTAGCGTAATTGTATAGCCCATTTCGTCGGCTACGTTACGAAGATCATGTGTAAAAGAATCCGTGTTTGATCGTACTATTGTAATATGTTCAACGATAGATTTTTCAGTAAGCGGTGAAATACCATACATAAATTCCATAATGCAACCTCCATTAGAAAAAGCCCCCGGCCAACCGGGCAGAAACCACAAGCCCAGCCAACCGGGAGCGACCCCGACCTATTCAACCGGCACTAGTCGATAGGTGCGGCGACCCTTGCGGGTTTTTACGGAAACGGGCTTAACGTGAATTGGGGGGTCATACGGCCCAAAGCCAAACGTTCGGATTATGCCGGATAAGTCGCGGGCGATGCCGTCACTCACGCAAGCAAACGGTTGACCCTCTCGCGGTATCAACACGGATCGGATGCCGTTCGTCACTTGGCCGGTCGCGTCGTCAACGAATTCCACGCTATGCACATAGAACTCGAAAAGCTCAATACCGTCTTCACCGATGCTATCGAAGTCGAGGCAATCGGCGGCGGTCACGGTTGCAATCTTCCGCCAAACTTCCATGTTCGTACCTTGGAAGTTATGCAAGACGGGGGCGGCGGTATCGCCGAAAACCGATTGCAACTTTCGCTCCTGTAATTCTTCGACGTTGGCCAACTCTCCGCCGCTGCCTTGAGCAGTAGCAGCATTAACGTCTGGTGTTAACTCGGTAGACATAATATCAACCCTCCAAAGTAAAGGAAACAAACAAGGCGACCGGGGAACGGCCCCGGCCTAATCAATAGGGGGAATTCCGGCAAGCTCGGCAATCGTCTTAACCTCTTCGGGGTTGAAATACTTGCGGGCAAGCTCGCCGTCTTCGTCTTGCACTTGGTAGAGCCAACCCGTCTCCCGAAGATCATTATTCAGGCAACCCGCGATCAATACTTGCAGGATATTGGGGCCGCCGTCTAATGATCGCAACTCTATCATCGCGGTCGTTAGGTTAGTGGCCGCCGGAAGTAGCATCCCGCCAGGGTCCGGCCTGTTCATAACTTCCGTCAGCACATCGATTAACGTGCCGACACCCCGCCGCCGTGCGTTTTCTACGCCATTAGACATAATGCAACCCTCCAAGAGAATCAAATCGTTCCCGCCGTTTCGCCGATTGCATCGAGCAACCTACTAACGAAGTCGCGGGCCTCTTCAAAGTCCATCGTCAACAGCACTTCACCGATAGTGCCGCTTTTGTATCTTGCTTGCTCTAGTATGATCCGAATTCCATCGGGATTGCCGGCCTCGGTCGCTTCGTAACGATGGTGAACCCTTGCGAATACCGGGGTAGGTTGCTTCCATTGTGGTTTGCCGCCAATTGTCGCGTTCATCGCAGGGCGCTCCGTTGTATTGCTAAATCTTTTAGGGCGTCGGTTATTTGCTCCACAAAGGCGAGAGCCCCGGCCGGGTTAATGTCAAAGAAGACGTTTCCCGGCAAGCCGCCTTTGAGTCGGCCGGAAAGAGCAATTGAGATACCTTCGACTTGGACCGCGTTCGTGCCAATTTCAACTTGCAAGAAAGGCACAATCACCGAACGTTCCATATGGTCAAATTCTATGGCCAAAGGTGTAGGCGTGAGCGGCTCCGCTTGCTTGCGGTTCCGATATTTCTCGTAATCGGTGGGGGCTCTGCTTACCATTCCGCCATTATATCAACCACGCTGGGGGGCGTCAATACGGATTTCTGATTTTGTGCCGTGCCGTTTAGGGGGTACAAAATATAGTGGTACCACAATATGTAGCGGTCGAGCGACGTGTGCGGCACAAGATACGGGCGGGACCGGCAAAGAGTTTGCAGCTTGCCTATCTTAGTTT
>SDBT01018748.1_pt1 | contig 10866 bp, 10 predicted proteins | sample 2277101 | NCBI WGS metagenome assembly SDBT01 (sample SAMN10404973, study PRJNA504765) | marine sediment metagenome | isolation source: marine sediment core GS10_PC15, 103 cmbsf | place: Arctic Ocean: Southern Knipovich Ridge | collected 2010 | reverse complement strand
AGCAGTACGTCACCTTGGGACGAGCTTTCATTCGACTGCCTTGTCCAGCTAACGCTCGGCATCAGCGGCGGCGCGAAGCGCCGTCCGCTGCATGCCATTGTTAGGTCGTGTCGTCGGCATCTGTCTTGGCCTTAAGTTCATCTGATGCCTTACGTTGCTCGCCTCTCTGTCGCGCCATTCTATTTAACTCCGACCGGAACAGCGTGAGCGTTGCAGCCACTACAGTCGTACTGAGCGCGACGACGCCGGGCAGTAGAAACTTGAGTGATTCGGCCTTTGATCCAAGTGATCCACTCTCAAACACGTCCGAAAACACGAATACTACGGTCATTAAAGCCGTCATGACGCCCAGCATTCCGCTCATCATCGTGACCATACGTGATCTGTATACGGCAAGATCTGATCTCGGGCTCGGTCTTGGTTCCGCAACACCTTCAGCCAATTCTCTTGGAGTGGGTGGTAGCAGAGCTAGGGACTCCAACTGATTGCAGTACTCCTGCTTCGTACTGGCGGAGATGAAACTTGAGTCCATGATCTCCTTTGTGAGTTCCTCACCTACTTGCGTCGGGCCATACAGGTCGCCCTGATCGACGGCATACTTTCGGGCGGTAGCGTTTATGAGCGCGTCGATTACTCGTCGATCAGGAATGTGCCCCTCTGAGATGCCTGGCCGAAGCGCGTAGATTACCTCTCGATTGGCTGAGAGTAGTTTTTGAACGTACTCCCGGCGATCTCGGCGGGAGAGAAGCGCACGAGATGCGAATGTGACCAGAAGTCCGCTGAGGGCGCCACCGCCAATGCCTACTACCCAAGGGTTGTTGATCCACTCCATCAGTTCCTCACCTGCTGGTCGACCTAACGAATTGGTCAGCTGCGAACGGCGCGGCGCAAGGAGTGGGTAATCTTCACTGTCATTCTCGCGCCGGTCGTCGGCTGCACCTGGTGTTATACCGCTCCTCCTACAATTTGTCACGCGCGGTGGTGAGCCTCGTGCGCCTCACAAAAGACAAAACTTAAGCGCGATTGCAGCCGCCCGTCGTTTAGGAAGTCAAAGTCAGTAATTCATGGGGGCGGGGAACTTCCAGGAGTGAAGGAACCTCAAGCCGGCGCTTGAGAACGCCGGCAACCGCATGGGTGCCCTCCTGCTCGGAGCGCTCGCGACAGTCCGGCGCGCCGTTCTTCGCCATCTCTTTCTATGGTTTCACTATAGGCGTGTGAAGGTGATATGCTTTCTAAAGGGACACCAGGTACCGGAAGACCTCTCTTGATACGTTCGTGCTGTCTCTATTGGGTTAACGGCTTCAGCGAAGCCGTGCTAAAAAGAAACACCCGATTGGTTCTCGTACTAATCGTTTTGTCGTGTAGAGGTATGTCTTTTAGTGAGAATCCCCTATTCTGAAGAACTCTCTCCATGCAACCTCGACCCTCTCCCCAACGCCCCTAAAAACAGAATCTCTTAAGCAAATATATCTTTTAAACATTGCATTTCTAAATCGATAGATTCCCGCTTTCCGAAAAGGAGGGAGCACGAGGACTCGACCGCCCTTTTGTCCTGTGAACCTGCGGACGAAATTGGATGGATTTGAGACTTCCAGTTGGCTCGCGATCCTGTATATTTCAGATGTCGGAACGTCTACCTCTGGCCATTTTGCAAAGAGTCGAAGCACAATCTCCCGTTGAGGGGAATCTCCAACCACAGTCAGATAAGCGTCTTCAAAATGACGAGCATATCGATTCTCCGCAAGCCCACTCACAGCGTTACCTACGTGTTCGTCGGTAACCTCGGAATCGTCCGAGTCATACGCTTGCAAGAGAGCCGCTTGTCCGATGGTATGTACAAACCACGGGAAGCCGCCTGCATGTTGAACTAAAGCATCGGTTGCGGACTTGCGGAATTTAATAGGTATATCAAGAATCTTTAGAAGTCGGCCGACCAAAAAAACAATTGTCTCCAACTCCTCCTTGTTCATCGGCTCCATAGATACAGGAAATAGTGACCGCCCCAACGATTCGTGATCCTCTAACAACGTCGATATGTCGTGCGCTATTCCAACCAATAAGAACTTCAAGTTGTTCGATGACAAGCTTTTGATAATGCTTGCTAAACCTGTGGTGTCAACGACACGGTCGAGTTCATCGATGATAATTAGAACCTTTTTGTCTTCATCTTCAAAGACTTGATTGACACACGCTTGAAGCTTCTCCTCAAGGCTTAGATTAACAAATTCTTGATAACGGTCTTCCTGCTTATAGCTTTTACTAACTTCGCTCTCGTAAAATTTGAGATTGATTTTATGTTTCGTGGTGTGAGAGTTTTGTTGGTTGGGGAGATGGTCTTTGTCTCGATACCCCTGGGAGGCGTTGATAATTCTCTGCAACAGTTTGTCTTTCGAGTTGATGTCATCTGTACAGGGTAAAAAGAACGTTACAAAGCGGTGCTCCGGAGGTAACGCTCGCGACTCTAGAGAGAGGTTCTCCAATAGTTCGACATCACCCAAGGCGATCCTTTCAATTTGATGAGCAAGGCTTGTTTTGCCTAGTCCACGTTCACCGTAAATAATCGGACAAGAGCCATCGGTATACAAGGCATCAGTTAGCGCCGATATAGCCTCTTTGCGTCCCGCAAATCTTTGCGGTTCCGCGATCGCCGACGCTGGCTGAAAGCAGTTGATCACGAAATACCGTTTTTCATCGATCTCTTGTTCGTTCATGAACGGTTTCTCATAGGTTGGAAGTAAAAAAACATGTTACTCGCCAAAGAGAACAGGCGCCGCATAGAAGCACTTGACAGTGACCTGTCGCTTTCCTTTGGCATGTTGGTGCAAGGCACAATCGGCGACCTGTTGAAGCAACAATCACTTCGCCATGTTGGACGTCTTTCTTGCAGGCGATTCCGACTAGTAAAAGCCATAGGGGTCTCCATCGGTCACGGTCGTAAGCGTCGACGAATGCGAAAGCCTCTCCTCCCGTGCGGGCTCCGGCGTTTAATTTTGCCAAGCCGAAGTCGAGCATTTTGGCGTTGACGTCGGTTGTAACTTTGAGTAGAGACTGATTTCGTCGAACGTCACCAGTTCGACTGCACGGCATTCGATGCTGCCGTCACGCTGGCTTCAGCAGCAGTCGTCGAGATCAACATTTGACCGAGATCCGGCGAACCGGTACCTTGCACACGTCTGCGGTCTCATCGGCTCAGTCGGCCTAGCGCGTCCTCATTGTGACAATACAGGACTCCGGCCTCCCTGGGTCTCTTGGGTTCTTGATTCGAGATCAGTTCTTGATTCGAGATCACACTTTCCAGACAGCGTCCATCGCCATGGCTAGCGCCGCGCCCGGCTGCACGTTCTGGTCCCTGATCTTGGGAGCCTTGCTCGCCGCGATCGCCAAGACGCCCGACGCGGCCAGAGCCCCGAGAAAGCCCACGGGGCCGCCGGCAAGGCCAATGGTCGGTGGCAAGACGATCGTCGCAACGCACACTGCCCGTTGAGTCCAGCGGTCGCGAAATGCTTGTTTGACGAGCTCATCGTGCCCCCGCGACAGCTCAACTAGCTTCTTCGTGGCCGCGTCGATCGGCCATTGCTCCTGAACTACGGCCTTCTCCCAGTCGTAGAGAGCGCGGCGTGCCTGCTGGTACTCAGTCGTTTTCGCTAGTACTACGACTCGATCAAATGCTTCGTCAAGCGGGATCTTGTCAAGGCTGGGGATTGCGAGTTCGCGCGTGAAGAGTGCGGCGAACTCTTGCTCGAGTTCACCTCTCACGTCCGGCGAGAACCCATTGCTGTCAACTCGACGCAGCGCGTAGGCGGCTTTTGCCTCGGCCTCCGTCTGGAAGGCTGCTATGGCGACCGGTGGAACCGGCTCGTTGGCGACAAACATGGGATCATCGATTGCGGCTGCGGCAAGCAGGAGGGCAGTTTGCGGGTAAGCTATCTCTTGGGCAATGGACTCTAGGTTCGCATTCCCACCGTCACTTTGAGACTCGCCTGGCTCCGCCACGCCTAACGCACGCTTGGCCTCGGCATGGCGCCGCTCGAACCGCTCCTGCAGTTCACCTTCCCATGTTGCCGTGTAGGCGAGTTCATCTCCAAGCTTCGAGAGAAGCACTTCCTGATCCTCCGGCCGCCAACCACTCTTCTCCCACCGCGAGACCGAGTCCTCTCTCGGTGTTGGGAAGATCAGTTTGTCATACAATAGTAGATCTATCGTCAACGCCGTCTTGTTGAGATGACCCCTCGTCGAATATGTACCCCATCGTGGTCTTCTGGTTTGATTGCGCGAGTCGTCGTTCATGTGTGTCTTCCTCTAGATGGAGAATAATACTTGAAGGCGTAATGTACAAACGCGAACGGTGACGACGAAGACGAGTTTGAATCGTAGTTCGCCACGAAACGTCAATTCCTCCAGAGTGCTCAAGTCGTCAGCCAACGTTCCGTTCCGTCACCCTAGTGACCGCGGCCACTTATTCTTCCTTTTATTGCGTTTGGCACCCTCCTTAAGCTGCATGGAATCGTTTCGTTCGATCCATCTTGCAGTTGGTCGGGATAACGAAAAGCTCAGCGGCGTGGCCGTGCTCTCGCATCACCTCGCAGCGGCACAAACCTTCCTCGCACCAGCATGCCAAGCCGAGCGTGTCGAAGTGAAAGAGGCCACGTCCGGCTGCAGCGACCGTTAGACGACGTCAGAAAGGTACATCGTCATCGGAAAACTCTCCTTCCGTGTACCGAGTTATGGCGTCGAGCCGCGTGTGCAAGTTGGCGAATATGATCCGCTTTTTGGCTTCCGGCGAGGACTTCAGCAGGTGCAGAAACTTTTGTAGTACGGAGACTGGGAATCCGGTCTTCTGGTAGTAATACTGGCCGTCTACTAAGCACCTGGTGATCACGCTCGCGTCCGGAGCATATTCTTCAAGCATGAGTCTCCGATACACATCGTCAAGCTTGGCTTGGACACGACCCGCGTCGGGAACGTACTTGGTGCCCTTCTCCAGCTTCGTAATGTGCCGCTGCAGCTGCTCTGCAAACGACCGATAGCACTCCAGTTCGTGCTCGGGGAAGTTGATTTCATAGAATCTGTCGCTTTGGATTTTCTTCTGTACATCGAAGAAACTGCCAATCCTTTCTTGCGGATCCATGCGGCACATATCGGCCAAAAGTGACCTGTACTTGAAATGCTCTACCTCGTTCTCTTGAACCAATTTCTCGAACAGTTTCCCGATGAAGTAGACCTCAGTGCTGAAGTCATAGACGTTAGTTTCGAACTCGAGGGGTGTTTCACACCACCAATTCAGGCTGATGCTCTTGTCAAAATCCTCAGAATGCTGGATTCGTTTGCCAAAGCCCAGATCGATAATCTTGACGAGGCCGTCTTCGCGAACCATCAGGTTCTGAGCGCGAATGTCTCTATGTAGGATACGGAGCGATTCGAGATAGCGAAACCCCTCGATCACCTGGAGGAAGATTTCATTAACGCGCTCAGGGGTACTGGTGACGTAGTCATCGATCTCAGTCCCTGTGACGAATTCCATCAGGATATAGCCAGCGTGATGCTCTGGATAGAGGTAGTAGTTGAAGACCCGAACTACATTCGGATGATGAACCTGATGGAGGAGCTTAATTTCTCGTAAGAAGTTCTGGAAAAGCGCCTCTCGTTGCTTCTCAGCGTAAGGAACATACTTTTTACAGACAAAATCCTCGTCAATCAGGTCATCGTGAAGAAGCACGGTTTTTCCGCAGGCGCCTTGACCGAGTTCTCTGACGAGCTTGTAGTCTCGGACCCTGAGGAATCGAATGATATCGTCGGTGCTCGCCACGGTCTCCTCCCTGTGACTGCGTCAGTTCGTTCGACTAACGATACGCATCAGCTGCGGACGCCCGCAAGTGAGGTCACCTGTCGGCGTCCGACGGCTGCATGCTGTGGTTATGCGAATGTGTTCGTAGGATCATACGATTGTGAGGTGTAGCTTTCCTTTTCGCCACAGCATGCTTGAACCGTCCTGACCGATTTTGATCGGCACCTCCGACTTGGCGAAAACGAAGCATCAGTGCCGTCGGCAGACCGGGCTTTCCTCTCAGATTCGTCGTCCCTTGATGATGGCTAAAATTGCCTGCATCCACAAGTGCCTCACGGAAAGCAGCGCCTACGTAAATCGCTAGTGTGATAGCTGAGTTTGGAAAAGGACTCGGCAAGGTCTGCGAGTTCCTCTTGAGAATGAACCAAGACAGACTGAGCCATGCCCAATTTGCTATCGCGGACCGGTTTCGTACTAACCGCGACTCCAGGAAGGGAAGTACCGTCAGCCTGACTGAATCCGCTCCAAATAGAGTGAACGGCACGGTTACGTTTCTCGGCAGCACCGCGGAGGTCTTTCTTAAGCTGACCAAACTCCTTCAGGATTTCGGGTGCCTTTGAGAAGTGTTCAAACGCAAGTGCTTCCATTACGTCCACCTTTTGACGAAAGCTCAGCCGCATGGTGATGGCCTGGCCGCTTTTCTGAGCCTGAAAGCTAACGCGGGCCGCCTCGGGCGTTGGCGAAGATGCGATGACGTCTTTGGCGGCGATCAGACTCCAAATCAGATGCTCGACCTCCTCCTCCAGATGGGCGAAGTGGATTGTCAGAAGGCCGACAGCTTCGATGACAGCACTGCCTACAGTTAGCAACCATTTCTTCTCATCAGACTTGGGCTCGCTCATAACTCTTCGGAGTCAAGTGAACGTGATGGCTCGCATAACGAAAAGCTAAGCAGCGGTCGGCTGCTTATATTGAACCATAAGTCCTGCTTCCAGTCATACAGACGGTCAGGCCGACCGTCTGCTTCAGCGAATGTTAGGCCTCACGTACCAATACCGAGGAGCGCCTTGACGGAGGGCGACAGCCACACGCCCAAGATGAAAACGATAACGCCGGCCAAGAGGTTGATCCCGAGGGCGATCCATCTTTCTCGAGACCGCCCCGCGCCCAGGGCTATCTGAAGTTGTTCGATCAAGGCTTTGGCTTTCGCCTCCTCAATCGTCGCCAGATGCTGGTAACGGTCGTACTCCGCTTTCAGCTTTTCCACCTGGTCGACTCTGGCGGAAAGCTCACCCTGGAGCTCTGCTACAAGCGTAGAGGCATCTTGTAGAGCTGATATAGCTTGCTTGGCCTTTTGCTCCACTTTTGTACGCGAGCGTTGCAGATCTTTGAGGAGGTCATAGATCTCAGGCCCGGGCAACAGCGGCACCGTTCGAAGAACAAGCCTAGCAACCTTGTCCCAGTCTACGCTGGTGTGTGGTCGGGTCTTCTTCGTCATCTCGCTCTCTCGTGAGGCAATTAAGTGGCTCTTTGCTCGCCAGCCTGAAACCAGCAGCCGCTAGGGACCGCCAAGATTAAACAACCATTTAAGAGGGCTCGCTTCGCCAGCTCTCGTGAATCGTCGGCCGTCCGGGCCGTAGTATGCAAGAGGCACATTATGCTTCTTCGCTATCACTGCGACCCGACTTCCCGACACGCCTATCGACTCCGGCAGTGCCAGATTAAGTGTACTAGACGGTGTCGCAAATGACGTGAGACGGACTCGACCACTCCGAGCTTCAATCGGGTCCACAGCGTAGTATGTGAGTGCATGCGCCATAGCTTCTTCAACCACGGGATCGCTCACGAGCCAGTCGATGTCCCTGCCGAGCGACTCGTCAAGAAGCCAGACGGCAGTACCCAAGAAAGGTGTTTCGCGGAAGTATGGTCGCTCCAGTCGGAGGCGTTCATTGAATACTGCCAGCCCATCTCGACCAAGGCGAGCACGATTCCAGCTCGGTAGGACCAAGCTGGAAAGCCATTGCGAAGGGTCTGAGGACAATGCTACCGCAATAGAAAGTACAGCTGGGTAATCACTCAAGTATTTTGGCAGGTTTTCTGGATACGGACTCCGAACCAGATGATCCGCCGCGAGATATTCCTGGAGCGAGAGATGCGCAAACTCAAAGGAAGAAGCTCCTGATGCCTGAATGATGCCTGTATGCGTCTCAAGCTCTTCCACAACCTGCTTCGCCTCGCCGGCTGGCAGGCCAAACTGTCTGTGGATTTTACCATACACACCCTCTAGGTCTGACGTGTCGAAGGTTTTTCGAGTGGGGAGAAATGTGAGCGCATAGGCCATAGCTGCGAGGAAGTCCGCTTTTCGTTCCGGCTCAAAGTGCGCGTACCGTGTCTCTCGAGTAGTTCGGTTCTGCCGATCCCACTCCTGCAAAAGCAAACGCGTCATGCTCTTGTAGACTCGACTAGGCTGATCCGGCAGGGTGCGATCTTGGTTATGGATCAGAATGAGTTGGATGAGGAATAGAGGACGATCGATTAGATCCCTGTACGGCACCTCTCGGATGGCGCTTTTGAAATCGCCTGGATAAGCTGACCACCGCCGGACAATCTCGTCGACCTGCAACGGAGCTATTGGGTGAATCTGGAAGATCCCAAAGCCCTCGAGGTTGTAACTAAAGTGACCTGCGCGGGTCGTTAGAACAATGCGTCCGTGACACAACTTCCGGCTCAGTTCCTCGATCTCGTCCAGAACGTCATCGAGAGAGGATGTGGGAAATTCATCCAGCCCATCTAGAAACAGACAGCACCTCGTGGCGTCCAGAATCGGTGTTAAGACATCCACCAGAAGGGCTTCGCCTGACTTGTAGCGGTAACACCTACGGTGCGGAGCGCCGCCGGCTTGAACGGTCCATGGAATACCAAGAACGTCGGCGATCCGAGTCAGGATAGTCTCCTTGGCCTTGAACTCCCTGAAGCGCAGTACCCAGGGAAGAAGGGCGTCGGCCTGTCCACGCGATGGTCCAAAGACGGTGAGGCGGGCGAGACGTTTAACTGTAGTCGTTTTACCGGCGCCAGGGGCACCGAGGATTACGAGGGGACCCGTCTCGGACAACAATTCTGTCTCGTCAATGGTTCTCGGAGTGGAGGGCAGGCGTGTCGGCGAGCCAAATCGCAGCGGTACTGTGTCTGTCTCGATGTCCCGAGGTGCCGCCATGCCAAAAACCTGAACGGCAGCGCTCCACTGGAGAGTGTCGAACACCGCCTGCTCGATCTTCCGCCTCAAGGCTTCTTCTGAATGAGAAGTTCCTGAAGCGGTCCGCTTGAGCCGGTCCACAGCGAAGCCGATCAATGCCTTGACGCCTTCAAGGGCGATTCCGTTCCCAAGAGTGCTCATGTACAATCCCTGTAATCTCAACCCGCCTAACTTATAATTCTAACGCCGCACTACAAAATAGGGTCGTGTGGGCCACAACGTATCCAGATAAGGTAGCGAGATACGGAGTGGCATAGCTTCACGGCAATCAGTGAATTAGAGCTGAATGGAGATGGAGTAGAGAAGGAAAACATCGCAGAATCTGCCACCTATCTGGATAAAAGTAGCGAGCGACGGGTCCAAGACTCATTATACCTACCTTAAATCTATCTGAAAGAGAGTTCTCTGAGTGCTCAAGAATCATTGCCCTCGGTTGGTTTGCGTCGCCTCAAGAGATCCTTGCCGCCATGGATGGCGGAGACGCCGTGCTTGAAGAGGAAGCAGGCGTTTTTGTCCTCGGTCTCTAGAAGGATACTTACGGTTTCCTTCTAGAGTACGTTGCGACCGGCGTGGCCCTATTTTGTACTGCGGCACTAGAATTATAAGTTTGAACCGGACCGAGCTCGTTACGGATCCACGTTGGAGCGCCAATTTCGGGCTCACCCTGGATTTAGACTCGCTCTTTACGAGACCGAAGTCAGAGTAGGAGCGTGTCGATCAACCTCGCGCTAGATCACGAGCGGCCCAGACCTACGACTCCATCATCCAAGCTGGGGATTTGTCCCCTAGGAACAGCCCGCTGATGAAGTACCCAAAGAAACCGACCGCGAGGCCGATTGAGTACCATCCAAAGAGCGTCTGGTCTGCGAATAGCGTCGTGACGACGCCACCGCCGACCACCCCTATGACCGTTGCCAGATCAGAGAGGGCGGCGTTGCCCTCCTTGCGACGGAGCGTTCGGTACGTCACCCAACCTATTACCAGCCCAAAGCACAATGCGCCTGTTGATACGACCGTCATTGCTTTTGCCTCTTTCTAGAAAAATCCGACTCCATCCATCGTTAGTTCTGGTTTGCGAAATGAAGCTCCGCGGAACAGTACGGAGTGTAGACGAGCCCCAGGGGATTGTACTGCTCGAGGAGGCGCAGACGCTGGCGCTTGATGACATCACCGATGCTGTTCTTTTTGCCAGCGAGCAGAGCGGTGAAGAATTCTTTCCCGAAGTGTCGTGCCAACGTTTCCGGAATGATGATCTCGGTGCCGATCACCCCTGCAGCACTGCAATCGGCCAGCATGTCGTTGAAGGAAAGCAGGTCGTCTGGAGTCACGTCCACGGTGTGGCAGCCGTTAATGAAAACGATCGGGTGGAGGACGGGCCACTCGACCTCCCAAGCAAAAAGATCACTTGGGAAAAGTCTCTCCTTGTCTCCGACGCCGAGCCATGTTTCATGTTTGGTCCGCCCTCCATGACAGTAGAAGTAGAAAACATGACGATCGAGGCGCTTTAGAGCCTCCCCGATTTCATCGAGGGAGCTGTGCACCTCCGCCTGCACATTGTTCATCCCTGTCATCTCGGCAGCGTGTGTTCGGACGTGCTCGAGTTTTTCGCTCACTGCCATCGAGAGCGAGAGTGGACCTTGCACAGCGATCTCCATAGTCAGATCGCCGCTTTGCCCTTCTCCGGTCTTGCGCGGCGAATAATAGAACACTCCATTGTGTCACGTTGCCTTAGCACTCCCGTTTATACCCAATTTTCACCTCTGCCTGACTCTTTGATGTGGAGCGGCAAAGTATACCATCCAAGCAAGAGGAGATAGAAGGGAGCTCG
>SDBT01018747.1_pt1 | contig 10867 bp, 16 predicted proteins | sample 2277101 | NCBI WGS metagenome assembly SDBT01 (sample SAMN10404973, study PRJNA504765) | marine sediment metagenome | isolation source: marine sediment core GS10_PC15, 103 cmbsf | place: Arctic Ocean: Southern Knipovich Ridge | collected 2010 | reverse complement strand
GCTCCCGGTGAGGGCGAAGAGGCCCTCGCGCACCTTTTCATAGGGGAAGTACTGCCGGGCCTCCTGCGAGTCGAAGCTATACTGCTCCCTTTGCACCAGCTCCGCCAGATAGCCCTTCTGCCAATCGCCCACGAGGATCGAGGCTGGATCGATGAGCTTCAGGCGCTCCAGCAGGGCGGCGTAGTCGCTATCGGCGGCCGGAGCGGCCACCGCAGTCACCCGGTCGATGAACTCACCGGCGGCCTGGGCGCTGCCGATCATCTTGTCGGCGGTGATGTAGTCTGCCCAGGTCTCAAAGCCCAGCAGGTTGGCCAGCTCGTGCCGCCTGGCAATCATCCGGTCCAGCACCTCAATGTTCTGGGGATAGCCCCGGTTGCGGAACTCCATATAGAGTTCCAGCCGCCGGGTGTCCGACTGGGCGTAGGTATTGAATGGCAGGTAGTCGGGATAATCGGTAGTGATGGTGATCTTGCCGTCGTCACCAGGCTGGTGGGTTGCGACGTAGTCCGCCGGCAGCCCGGCCAGCTCATCCACCGAATTAAGTTTGATGGACCGCACATCTTCGCGGATATTCCGGCCGAATTGTTGCCCGATGAGCACCAGCTCCTCCTGCAACATCTTAATGCGGGCCATGGCCACTGAATCACGATCGACCCCGGCGCGCTGAAAATCCTGCACGGTGGTTTGGTGATAATAGCGAGTGGCCTCGTCTTCTTCGGATACGTCTACCGCCACCACAGCCTTGTATAGCGGCCGGGAAAGATCAATTTCGGTGCCCATGCTGGAGAAGGCCTGTTCTGCCTTTTCAGCCGCGGCGCGATATTCCGGATCAGGGTGGACATTGTTCATCAATTGAGCCCAGGCCTGGCCCTGGTAGAGCACGAAGGCCAGGTCATTGAGAGGTTCCAGCACGGTGGCTACTGTCTGTGGGCCTGCCAGCACTTGCAGCGAGTCAAACATTTCCTGGGCTCGGGCCAGGCCTGCCTGCCATTCCTGATTGTAGGCGGCAACCTCATCAACGGCCGGTTTCTTTAAGAAGGCCCCGGGCCCGGCGCAGGTCAGCAGTGCCAGTGAAAGACCGGCAATCAGGAATCGACGCAACATGTATACCTCCGTAGTCAGTATTAATTGGTGGGCTAGGCACAACTATTGCGCTTAACCTGGTGGACGGAAAGCGGTTCAATTTAATAAGGGCAAAGTCTCAGTTTAGCCACCGATATTGGTAATATCAGACCGTTCAGGGCGTTATTTTCTGGCTTATAAAAGGGCGTGAACGCCCTCCGGCCCCATTTTAATCATTTTTCCTTTCTCCCAGCCGTGAACGGCTGGGCTACACAGTATTTGCTTCCGTTGGAGCCGGGGGGGATGCCTTCGACGTGGAAATCGCTGATTATCACTAGGAGATGGCAATGACTAATGAAAAACTTCCGCCGGTTTGTCCCGGTGAGATATTGCTTGAAGAGTACCTGAAGCCTATGCGGATCAGCCAATACCGTTTAGCAAAGGACATCAGTGTTTCGCCCCGCCGCATAAATGAAATCGTCCACGGCAAACGGACTATTACGGCTGATACGGCTTTGCGGCTCTCGCGATATTTTGGTACCTCCGAGCGCTTCTGGCTTAACCTGCAAATCAGATATGATCTGGAGATCGAGAAGGAACGGCTTGAAGGCTGCCTTGAAAAAGAAGTATCGGTGCTCAGCGAAGCAGGTTACTGAATTAGGGCCAATAGTATATAAGGATAATCAAGGGTAGGGCAGGGGGAGGCGGGCGTTCAATCCTCGGGGTGCAGGATGACGTTGGTAGTGACGGCAGCCACTTTGTTGAGCATATTGCTCACGGAACAGTATTTCTCATCGGAAAGCTTCACCGCCCGCTCCAGCTTTTCCCGGGGCAAATCACGACCCCAGAAATGGTATTCGGCGTGAATCCTGGTATAGACCCGTGGCTCGCTATCAGCCCGCTCGCCCTTGAGTTGAATGCGGAAATCACTCACCTTTATGCGCATTTTCCGCAGCATCAGCTCGATGTCGATCCCACTGCAGCCACCCATGGCCATCAGTACCAGTTCCATGGGGCGGGCGGCGCCGTCCTGGCCATGGTTCGCCGGTTTGGCGTCCATCGTTACCCAATGGCTAGAGGGTCCTTTGGCTAAAAAGGTGCTGCCTTCGACGCGGCGTACTTCAACTTCAGTCATTGGTTCTCCACCATAGGTAAGTGATTGAGCAGATAGTTAGTACTACATAGAATCGGCTGTGCCTGGGGGCGGATCGTTGCCGGCCGACGGCGCTAGAGAAAGCACTTTATATAGGCGCTCCTCAACGGCCCCGGGCAGCTGCTCCGGGTCGGGGTGTGTCTTGCGGTAGATGTAAACCGTCTGCCTGATGCTGTCGAACTGAGCCCGGCAGTCGGGGCAGTCATCCAGGTGGCGCTGGACCTCCTCGCAAAGTTCCGCGTCCAGGTCCTGGCCCAGTTCCTCGCAGACCGTCCGTTTGAATTCTTGATCGTGACCGCTCACGACGAGGCTCCTTCCGAGGGATGTAAGTGGGCCAAGCGGTTACGCAGTTGGATGCGGGCGCGCATCAAGCGAACCTTCACGTTGGCGGGGGTGATCTCCAGCAAGTCGGCCGTTTCTTTGGTGCTCAGGCCTTCCACATCGCGGAGAATAAACACCACCCGCAATGGTTCCGGCACCCTGGCGATGGCCCGATCCACGGTCTCTCTAAGAAATTGGCTATCCTCCAGGTCGTGAAAATAATTGGAACTGGCCGCTGAAACCCCGGCAGCCAGCTCTTCGAAATCCTCCGGCGCGATGTCTACGTCCGGAATGCTTCGCAAGCGGCGCAGCTTGCTCAGGGCGATGTTGGCGGCAATTCGGTGGATCCAGGTATAAATGGCGCTACGTCCCTGGAAAGTGTCCAGTTTCTGCATCACTTTCAGGAAAGTCTCCTGAAGGACGTCCTCCGCATCTTCCCGATTTTGAGTCAGGCGCAGGGCCAGGCCATAAATCCGGCCGGAATACTCCCGCACTAAATCGCTTATGTCCGGGACTGCCGAATTGCTCACTTAGCGCCGATTCCCTGTCTGAATAGGCGGGCTGCATTGCCGTCACCCGGCTGAAGCTACGACTGGACGGGTACGTTTGAAAGATGGTAATCCAACCGCTCGGTAATCGTCTGTTTGGGGACGGCACCTACGATCTGGTCCACAACCTTGCCATCGCGGAAGAACAGTAGAGTGGGAATACCACTCACACCAAACTCCCCGGGTTTACGGTTTTCATCGGCGTTGAGTTTTCCGACCTTAGCCCGGCCGTCGTATTCCTGCGCCAGCTCCTCAATGATAGGACCGACCATGCGGCAGGGACCGCACCAGGGTGCCCAGATGTCTACCAAGACTACCCCTTTGTACTGATCGATCTCCTCGTTCCAATTGTCGTCTGTTAAGTGAATCGGCATTCTGTTTCTCCTGATTTAAGTTTGTTGTTTATTCGTGCCTTCCTGGTTATTAGACGGATATTTGGACCGTTGGTTACATTACCGGTCCCAGGCAGGGCCCGTCTTGTTCCCCCGCCTGGCGGGACTTAACTTCATTTCGCGGCTGGCCGCAGGACGGCACCCCCCAGCTTTGATTGTACCCGATTACAGGAGTCTCCATGCGTAAGCTGATCTGGTTGGTGATGGCAGTGATCGTTGCCCTGCTGTTGGGCCTGTACAGTTTCCCGCGCCTGGTGCTCAAGCCGTAGCCGTTGTGCCGGGGCCGGGACTCTTCCTGTGGGTGGTTATCGTTGCACTGGGGGTATTTGCAGCCTTGGCGGTTCGGCGCTTCCGGCTCTGGCAAGCGCGGGAGTTGCCTTTTTATCGATCCGGGGAGCTGTTTTGCCTGGCCCATCGCGGTATACCCACAAAGGCGCCGGAGAACACCCTGCCGGCTTTCACGGAAGCGATTAAGGCCGGGGTGGACGGCATCGAACTGGATGTGCAGGAAACGTCTGACGGAGTGGTTATAGTGCGCCATGACTTTGACTTAGAACGCACAACCGACGGCCAGGGTTACGTGTGGGAACGGACCTGGGATGAAATATCCCGGCTGAACGCCGCCCACCGCCAGCCGGAGGGTTACCCGCCCACTCCCGTGCCCCGCCTGGACGAGGTGCTGGCTCTGATTCCGGGCGATATGCTGATAGACATCGAGATCAAATCCTGGCACTGGCGCCCCACCGGGATCGAAGCCAAGGTGGTTGATCTGGTACGTAAACATAATCTGGTCGAGCGGACTATGATCTCCAGTTTCAATCCTTTAGTGCTCTTAAAGGTGCGCCGCCTGGAACCCCAGCTGGCCCTGGGGCTCAACTGGTGGGACGTGGATGTCCCCTGGCTATTGCGTAAGCCGCGCCTGTTGGGTCTGGTGCGGCCCGATTGCCTGCACCCCAGCCAGGCGGTGGTCACCCCCCAGGTGGTGGCCCGGGCTCACCGCCGGGGAATGCGGGTGAATGTCTGGACAGTGAACAATCGGCCCATGATCGAGTACTTGCGCTCTATCGGGGTGGACGGCATTTTTACCGATTTCCCCGAACTGGTGGCCGAGGTGAATCGGGATGCCGACCTGGAAGCCTTAAAACTGGCCGGCTGATGACTGTGATCAAACCTATTCCGCTGCTATACGGTATTTTGGGCCTGTTACTGCTGGCCGGTTGTGCTTCGCGACGGGAACCTGCACCCCAGATCACCAGACCGGCTTTAGCCGCCTTGTCCCCTCAGGCACTGCTGGTTCACGCCCAGTATCTGGCGGCTGATTCCCTGGCCGGCCGGCGGGCCGGTACCGAGGGAGAAATGCGGGCCGCCGTATACATCCGGGATACATTTCACTACTACGGACTGGAACCTGCGCCGGGGGGGTATTTCCAGCCGTTCAGTTTTCCCGATTTTGTGACGCCGGGTGATGGTAACGCCCTAAAGTTCACCACCCCGGACCACCATTCTCCGGTAGCGCTGGCCCCCAATCGCGATTTCCGGCCCCTGGGGATTTCCACCTCCGCAGAGGTGAGTGGCCCCCTGGTTTTTGTGGGCTACGGCATACATTCGACCGATCCGGCCTATAACGATTTCGCGGGGGTCAACGTGAGTGGAAAGCTAGTGCTGATGCTCACCGAAACCCCGGCCGGGTCCAGCGCCACCAGTCCATTTAGTGAGCACCGCGATCTGTCCAGGAAGGCCTTTGCCGCCCGGTTGCGGGGGGCTGTGGCGGTGCTGGTGGTGACCGGATCAGCGGATGACCCACAGGACCAGCTGCCGCCCCTGCAGCCGGAGCCCACCGGCCTGGACGCCGGGTTGCCCATGGTGCACTTAACACGCCGGTCGGTGGATAGCTTGCTGGCGGCTGAGCATCTCACCATCGCCCAGTTGCAGCAGGAGATCAACCGCAGCCGCCTGCCGTTGAGCCATGTGGTGACCGGGGTAGTGGTGAATCTCACCACCGATCTGCGCCAGGAGCAGGCCACCTCGCGAAACGTGCTGGCCGTGTTGCCGGGCGTGGGGCAGCTGCGTCGGCAATGGGTGCTGCTGGGGGCCCATTACGATCACCTGGGATTGGGGGGGCCGGGTTCCGGCTCGGCTGTGCCCGAGACGCTGGCTGTGCACAACGGCGCCGACGATAACGCCTCGGGTGTGGCCGTCATGTTGGAGGTGGCTCGCTACCTGGCGGAGCATCCCCCGGGCGATGGCGACCGGCGGTCCATCATGTTCCAGGCCTTCGGGGCTAAGGAGCCCGGCCGATATGGCTCGGTCCACGCCGCGGCGAACCTGCCGGTACCGATGGACGATGTGGTGGCCATGCTCAACCTGGATATGGTGGGCCGCCTGGACAGCGCCGGCCTGCTACTTAGCGGTGCAAATAGCTCGCCCCTGTGGCGGGAGCTTCTTTCGGCCCTGAATCACGCCGGTCTGCGCCTGCAATATCGCGCCTCGGGTGTCGGCGATCACCAGTCGTACCTGCGGCTGAAAAAGCCGGTGCTGTCCTTATCCACCGGCCGCCACGAGCAGTATCACCATCCCGACGACGATGTCCAACGGCTCAACCCGGAGGGGATGCAGCTGGTGGGGCAGTTGGTGGTGCGCCTGGTGCAACGCCTGGCGGTCATCTCCTTGTAGGGGCGTATTGCGACGCTTCTACACAGCATCTGGGCGGTTAATTTTGAATATACAATCACCATAATTAGAAAGGGAATAACATGCAGCGACCAAGTCAATTGGTGAATGTTGACAGCCTGGAATGGACTGATCATACCAGGAAGAACCGGCTACTTTTCCAGCGCAAAGCCCTGGCCCAGGCCACCGGTGGGAAGCAGCTGGGCGCCAGCCTGTACGAGGTGCCGCCAGGCGAACGCCTGTGGACTTATCATTACCACTGCGCCAATGAAGAGGCCTTCTACATCCTGGAAGGCACCGGGGTGGTGAGGCTGCCGGACGGAGAATATCCCATTCGTCAAGGTGACTTCCTCTCTTTTCTCCGCGGTCCCGAAGGGGCTCATCTGGTGACCGCAGGTCCCGACGCACCCTTGCGACTGCTGGTGATATCCACCATGAGCGATCCCGAAATCAACGGTTACCCCGACTCGGACAAGGTTGCCGTGTTCGCCGGGTCGGCACCCGGCGCCGACCGTTCCCGGCGAACGCTGGACCTGTACCTGCGCACCGATCAGCCGGTGGATTACTGGTACGGTGAGGAGTGAATTGTCAGCCGCTGACTGCGCCACCAGCGGTCGTGCCCGGCAAGGGGAGTGGGCAATTATTATTGGCCTGCAGGGTGGGAGCTAGCTGGCCCCCTTTATTCTTCTGCTTCCCACTCCTCCCCGTGCGGTGCTCTAGGGAATGCACCCCGGTAAGGATTGATATCCCTGACCATCACCGTGCCGGCTGACGTGCCGTCGCTACGCCAGAGCTCAATGCCCCCCATGCCGTCATTGGCCTGGAAGTAGAGCAGGCCGCCAACCGCGAATAGATGGGAAGGATTCGAGCTGCTGGCCGGATAAATATCGCTGACCATGAAAGTCCCACCTTCAGTGCCGTCACTGCGCCATAGCTCGATGCCCAGGAGCCCATCATTGGCCTGAAAATAAAGGTTTCCGTCCATCACGGTTAAATACCTGGGATTGGAACTGCCCCAGGGGTTGATGTCCTTAACCATCCGGGTGCCCAGTTTGGCGCCGTCACTGCTCCACAGCTCCTTCCCGTTTGTGCCGTCATCGCTGGTGAAATATAGTACGCCATTCATTTCCGCGAATGGTGGGATATATTCCCGGTCGACATAAATGATCTCCCGCTCGATGGTAACCACCGAATCCGGCACCGTATTCTCTTGAGCATGAAGGGGGCCGAGGGCGATTGTGATCAGTAATAGATGAACTGCTCTTGGGCCGAGAATCCGGGTCATGCGGATGTTCCGGAAAACTGGTTGAACTGCATGGTTTGCGCTCATTTTAAAATCCTTCGTTGAGGGGACAGGGTCAATACCGGTCAAGTCCAGGTAGGGCAATAACTTATATCCTCACCTCCGTTATTGGGCATTCTTTTTTATATCCAGTTAATCGTCAGCGTTAAAGCTATAGCGCATGATCACCTTGGCCGTCGAAGGCCGCCGGCATTCCACGAAGCCCTGCTGCTCAAAAACCGCCGGGATGCCCATGAAACTGGACACCGGCGGCAGGCTGCCCTTTCTGGGGAGGGTGGGATAGGCCTCGATTACAGTAGCTCCGTTTTCGCCGGCGTATTCCACTGCGGCGGCAATCAGCCTTGGCAGCACACCCTGGCGGCGTTGCCCAGGGGCCACAAAGACACAAACGATAGACCAGACGGGGGTGTCGTCGATCGGTTTCAGTACCCGCGAGCGTTGGAGTGCAGCAAACCTGTCCCGCGGCGCCACTGAGCACCAGCCCACCGGGTCGCCGTCATCATAGAGCAGGATACCGGGTACTTCGCCGCTCTCTACGATGTTCTGCATGGCTTGCCGGTTACCCTCGCCCTGCAGCTGCTCGAACTGTCCGCGCGTGATGCGCCACCACATACACCAGCAGCCGCCGTAGGCCCCTTTGGGCCCGAACAGCCGCTCGAAATCACCCCACAGCGCGGGAGTTAGGGGGCGCCAGTGCCATAGTTTATTGGCAGGCATAATTGCAATTCACGTGGCCTCCGGGGCTGTCTGGCGGGCCGTCCAGGGGGCTGGTCTGAATGTGCCCGTGCGCCGCAAACGCCAGCCGCACCAGGAAAAACCGCAGTACTTTCTGCGCCCGGCTGGAAGATGAAGCCATTTGGCCGGCAGTCACCGGTTCCATTTCTGGATACTTCCCGGTTGCATTTTGGGTATTGACCCGGCCGAAATCCGGCCCAGGTCGTAGCGGCTAGAGTTGATCGGGATCCTTTTCACGGGCGGCCAGCCAGTCCTCCAGGGCCAGGATGACCTGCTGCTCAGTGGAGCGACCTTCCTCCAGGGCGAGGCGGTGGAGGCACTGAAAAAGTCTCATGGGCATGCGCAGGGCGACCCGGAAGGTTCGGCCGTTGGATTGATTTCCAGTTGGCAGGCGTCCATCCATGGGCTGAATTTGGAGGTGGTAATTTTTATATTCAAGGGAATTTTTCAGCGATCAGCGTACAACGGGACGTAGACAACATGTGAATAATCTCAATGGGAAACCGGTCCTGAATATTGAGGTCCACTTATTATATTTGAGATCCAGATAGCGGGAGTTTCATCCGCCCGGGGTGAGCCGGTATTTTATAATGACGACCGGCGCTATTTTCGAGGTATGAATAGGGCTTGCTTTTAAGTCCAAAATCGAATATATTATAGCACCGGAAGAGTAATAGGACGCAACACCTATTGGGGTTGTGCTATAGCGCACAAGGTTTGCAGGATCAACGCCCGCCGTTGAACCTGTAAGCAAAAGCTAAACGGCCGGTGCTTTCATTGTCGGCCGCAAAGGCGAGAACTTGAGCGTATGTCGGACAGCATCAACATAAACGACTTTCTCATCCGGGGTAATTCCGCGTTCGGTCAAGCCCAGGGGGCAGCCAACCGGCCGGACCAGGCGGGCAACGGGCGCGAGGGCAACGGACGCCCCGACGCCGTAACCACAGCCCGCAACGCCAGGGCAGCCACGCCGGCTGTGATAGTCAATCTCACCGAACCGGCCGCTGCCGCGGCCGAAACCACCGAGGCTCAGCCCACCCGCGCGGCCCTGGGAGCGCAAATCGCCCGGGCGGCCACTACTTTTCTGACAGCCAATGCCCCCGACACGGCCACTGGCCGAGGCGTGGGTGTGGTCGCCATCCCGGTCGGCCTGGAGGAAGGTATAGCCCAGGCCGGGACCTTGCAAGGAGCGCCGTTTACGCCCGGCTTGCAGGCCAACACCGCCAATCAGGATTTGCGTGTTTCCCGGCTGGCAGGCAGCTTTGAAAATACTGCTCTGGGCACCGCTCTGGGCGCCCGGCGACCTGGCACGGCTGCAAACCAGGACACTCGGCCCGCTGGTGGCAATCTACCGACCACTCCCCGAGCCGCCGCCGGTGCTCAACAGCAGTTCGGACCCCTGGCCCGAGTTCAGGGTCGCTTGACCAATCCCCAGGCCGGCTTTAGTCCCAATATACTCAGCAAACGCTGCCTCAAATTGTTTCACCTTTTCTCCCATGGTTAACCGGGCATCTAGAAGTGAATCAAGAACTTCACAGACTTCTTCCCAACCATAGGATGGAGTTACCAAAGGTATGGTTGTCTTACCTAGAGTGAACTCTTCCTTTTTCCCCTGACTGAAATAATCTTTGATTAGATTTTTTATCTGGTTCCTGATTTCACTTTCCTTAGTCATAATCTTAAACGTACCTCCAAACCTTTATGCTACCAAACCTTTCGTCCGCTGCTCACGATACCACTGTATAGTTTTTCGCAGCCCTTCTTGAAAGTCTGTCCGAGCTTTAAACCCAAATTCCCTCTCGGCTTTGGAGCTATCAAAAAGCCGCCTCGGTTGACCATCAGGTTTAGATCTATCCCATACTATTCGCCCTTTAAATCCAGTCGTCCGAGCGATTAAACGTGCTAAGTCTTTAATAGAAATCTCAAAGCCGGATCCAAGGTTTACCGGAGTGGGCTTATTGTACTGTTGGGTGGCGAGGACAATTCCTTCGGCAGCATCTTCAACATAGAGATACTCCCTCGTGGGTTTGCCACTCCCCCAGACAATGATCTCCCCTTTGTTTTCGTCAATTGCATCTAGGCATTTTTTAATTAAAGCAGGTACAACATGCGAGCTTTTCAGGTTAAAGTTATCTCCAGGCCCATAAAGATTAACCAGCAAGAGGTTAATGGCATTGTATCCGTACTGCTTCCGGTAGGATTGAGCTTGTACCACAGCCATTTTCTTAGCGAGCCCGTAGGGGGCATTTGTCTCTTCAGGGTAGCCATCCCATAAGAACTCTTCAGTGGAAGGTATCGAGATGTTCTTTGGATAGGAACAAACGGTTCCTACAGCTACAAATTTTTCCAGACCAAAGACTTTTCCCTGCTCCATTGTCTGCAAACCCATGATGACATTGTTATAGAAAAGCTCGCCAGGCTTCTCCTGATTAATCCCTATTCCTCCCATTCTAGCAGCTAGATGTACAAGAATATCGGGCCTAGAATTCTGGTAGAGGTGCTTTACGTCTTCATTATCGGTTAGATCGTAATCCTTGCTTCTTGGCACGAATATTTCCTGGCAACCCGATTCCCTTAGTTTGCTTACTACCTGTGTTCCTAGGAAACCGGCACCACCGGTTACCGTTATCCTTTTACCAGAAAGCCAACTCATTTCTTACATCCTAGATTTGATTGGGTAGCA
>SDBT01018746.1_pt1 | contig 10867 bp, 7 predicted proteins | sample 2277101 | NCBI WGS metagenome assembly SDBT01 (sample SAMN10404973, study PRJNA504765) | marine sediment metagenome | isolation source: marine sediment core GS10_PC15, 103 cmbsf | place: Arctic Ocean: Southern Knipovich Ridge | collected 2010 | reverse complement strand
CCAGAGAGGTATATGGAAGAAGCCTCTGGGCGAAGGTCAGTATTACCTCAATACTAATGCTTATGAAGTTACGATGATTAGTATTCGGCAGGTAAAGGTAAGTTACTCAGCGGAGATGGAACGTGGTGAGAGAGGCAAGATACAGCCTCTTCGGCCCATAACGGTTCGCAGCGCCGACGGGTTTACTTTTCCGGTAGATGTGCGTGTAACCTATCTGATTCCCCCGGGACAAGCTCCACATGTTGTCGCCAACGTAGGTGATGACGAGTTGGTATTGACCAAGCTTGTTACACCGGCGGTACGTGCGATTTTCCGAAACAACGCTGAAAAGGTAAAGGCCCTGGAGTATGTTCAGAACCGCTCGAAACAGGAACAGCAAAGCATGAAGATGCTGCAGGAGGAGCTGGCCAAGTACGGTTTGACCGTTCTTGCGGTTCGTATTGGTGATGTGGGCGATGAAAAGACCCTCGGTACGCTGTTGAAGACGCAGACCGACCGTGAGATAGCGTTGCAGGAACAGACTACGTTCGAGGAGCAGCAGCGAGCAGCAGAGAAGCAAAAGGCGCTGAAGAGTACACTGCAGGAAGCCGAAGAGGAAAAACGACTGGCGACGGCAGCTTATGGTGTCAAGGTCGCAGAACAGGAAAAGCAGCAGATGATTATCGATGCCCATGCTCAAGCAGAGCGGATAAAGCTTGTGGCCCAGGCCAAAGCGAAGGCTTACCAACTGATTGCCGAGGTGATAGGCAGAGACAACGCCGCTCTTATCGAGATTATGAAACTGGTGGCATCTGATAATATCAAGATCACGCCGGAAGTAATGATCGGCGGCGGCTCCGGGGCAGGGGTAACCGACGCACTGATGGGCACAATGCTCAAGGGGATGCTTAACAAAAAATCTGGAAAAACAAAGTAAGTCATTAAGATTTACGGAGAATTTGATGGCGAAGGAAATCAGGCTGCCGCAGCTTGGTCAGACAATGGAAGAAGGAACGGTCGTTAACTGCGTAGTTAAGACCGGCGACGAAATCAAAAAAGGCGATGTGATTTTTGAGGTTGAGACCGACAAAGCCACACTTGAAGTCGAGTCACCTGCTGAGGGTTTTGTAAAGCATATACTTGTCGAGGCCGGACAGACACTGCCGGTTGGCGAGGTGCTGCTTATACTCGGTGAAAAAGACGAGGAAGTGGCGCAGAGTTTTATTGATTCACTTAAATCAGGTGCGCCGGCTGCATCGGGGGCGCAAGCCGGGCCTGCGACAGCAGCGCCTACGGTTGAGGTTCCTGCGCCACAGCCAACAAAACCGGCCGGCAAAGTGATGGCTTCGCCGAGAGCAAAAAGATTGAGTAAAAAATTGGGTGTTGATTTGGCATCTGTTATCGGCACAGGGCCCGGCGGCAAGATTACCGAGCAGGATGTTAAAAATGCTGCCGAGTCGAAAACAGAGGCCCCTGCAATAGCGCAGGTCAAACCCGGAGCGAAATTGCCGCTTAACAAACTGCAAAGAATCACCGGGGAAAAGATGCTGCGGTCAAAGCGTGAAATTCCCTGCTTCTATTTGACCGTCAAAGTCGATGTCACCGATATCGTTGAGTACAGGACAAAGATTAATAAAACAAGTGATGTTAAAGTTGCCTACAACGATTTTATTATCAAGGCCATCGCAATAGGTATGGAAAAGTTTGATGTTATGACAGGTCAGTTGGCAGGTGACGCCATTCAGTTGGCTGAGAGTATCAACATCGGGTTGGCGATATCTGTTGAAGACGGTCTGATTGCGCCGATAGTTAAAGACGTACAGAAAAAAGATATTTACAAAATCGCACGAGACAGCCAGGCCCTGATTGAAAAGGCCCGCAACGATGCGCTGGAGCTTACCGACCTGGAAGGCGGCTGTATTACCGTCAGCAATCTTGGGGCCCTGGGGATAGAGTCTTTTATTCCGATAGTGGTACCCGGCCAGTGCAGCATACTCGGGGTCGGCCAGATTGCCGATGCCTGTGTGCCAAACAACGGTGATTTTGTGGTGCGAAAATTAATGAGCATGACGCTTTCGGTGGACCACAAGGTTGTTAATGGTGCGTACGCAGCACAGTTTCTGGATTTTGTAAGGAAACTGCTCGAAGATACTTCGAATTTTGCGTAAGAAGCTTTCTATTTGGCACTGGTGTCATAATTGGGTGGTGTCGAAAGTTTTAACATTCGGCGGCATTTTTTTGCTCCAGAATCCCCGTAACATCCGAAAATACCCATTATCAGTGCTGTTATTTAGCTTTTTTATTGGCACGTCCGGTAAAAAAGGTAAAGTTTCCCGCCTTTATTTGCCGAAATACTAAGTAGATATACAGATGGTCTCATTTAGGAAAATGTATATGCAGAAAAAACAGATTTTCGGACTTCTATCTGAGAGGCGTAAGAAATTATGAGAACCATAGCGATCGTTAATCAAAAGGGTGGCTGCGGCAAGACAACGATATCGATAAATCTGGCAAGCGCAATTGCGGGACTGGGACATAAGACGTTGCTGATTGATATGGATCCACAGTCACATTGCGCGGTCGGCCTTGCGGTGCCAGAGGAGCAGATTGAACAAAGCATCTACGATGTGCTGATAAGCAAGAGCAGAAATGAGCCGCTGAAACTGACCGAAGTATTATGGCAGATTAGTGAGAACCTGGAGTTGTCGCCGGCCAGTATAGATTTGTCGGCATTCGAGCAGCAGATGACCGGCATTGCCGGTCGCGAGTGCTGTCTAAAAGGTGTACTGGAGGAGGTCAAAGGTGAATTCGACTATGTGATAATTGATTGTCCTCCGGCTGTTGGGCTGCTGACATTCAATGCGTTAAGAGCGGCTACGGATGTTATCGTTCCCGTTGAGACCGGTTACTTTTCACTGCATGGATTAAGCAAGCAGCTTGAGACGCTGAGTGTGCTTTGCCAGCGATGCCACCATCACGTCAATGTCAGGGTTCTGGCCAGCTTGTACGACATAAGAACAAAGATGGCCAGGGAGGTCCTTGGTGAATTACGTGACCACTTTGCTGATAAAATGTTCGAGATGACCATTAATTTCAATACTAAAATCAAAGAGGCAGCCAGTTTTGGTCAGCCCATCAGTGAATATGCCCCCACCAGTAAAGGGCAGGTGGATTTCTGCGCATTGGCTAAGGAGGTTGTTGGTTCCGGCGCCAAGGAAAAACGTCACGAGATGGTAAACTCACTTTCCAATCAACTCGAATCCATTAGTTCTACCGCTGATGAGTTAATAAAGATAGTAAAGCCGGCTATAAAAGCGGTGGAAACCCCGAAAGCCGAGAAGCCACAGGCCGAGGTCCTCGATGTCAAGCTTTGTGATTATTATGGTGTTAACCAGATGAATGACGCGGTTGTATTTGTGACGCTGTATCCACGTGCCAAGAACGTACAGATTGCAGGTGACTTTAATAACTGGCAGCCGGCAAAAACAGTTATGCAAAAGGTGGGCGAAAGCGGCGTATGGCAAACATCATTGAAGATTCCTGCCGGCAGGTATCGCTATCGTCTGGTTGTCGACGGGCAGTGGCAGCAGGACCCATACAATGAACATACCGAATTAAATCCTTTCGGTGGGTTTAATTCGATTGTCGAAGTAAAATAAAACCAGCCGTAGAAGTACGCTTGATGTTGGGGGGGGCAGTTGTGACCAGACCATCCAAGCCAGTGGTATGCTACTGAATTTACTGCAGTGCCGAATCCTTTTCGATGACCTTTTTTTTCTGAGCCTTCCTGGATTCAACAAGTTTGTCAGCAAGAGGTTTGTCGTTAAGCGCCAGTATCTGGAGAGCGAATATTGCGGCGTTTTTTGCGCCGGCCTTTCCGACAGCCATAGTTGCTACCGGCACGCCCGGCGGCATTTGCGCGGTACTTAAAAGTGCATCGAGACCGCCGATGCCGGCTTTTGCGTCAATCGGCACACCGATAACTGGCAGGGTAGTTCTGGCGGCAAGGGCGCCGGCCAGATGCGCAGCCATACCGGCGGCGGCAATAATTACTTTTATGCCGTTTTTGGGGGCGTTTTCGGCAAAATCGGCCGCTATCTGGGGAGTTCTGTGGGCTGAAATTATTCGTACAACAGGGTCGGCGCCGAAGCCGGCAAGCTGGTCGATGCAACTTTGCATAACCGGCATATCGCTGTCGGAACCCATCACTATAGCTATCGAAGATATTTTTTCAGATGTCATTTGTTTTTCTCGCCATTACAGATACAATATGCACAAGCCATTAATCAAGCCGTAATAATAACAGCAAACTCAAACAAATACAAGTGGCAGGTGAGAAAAATGCAAATAAGAAAACCCGTTGTTGCCGGTCAGTTCTATCCGGGCCAATACAGTGCCTGTGTGGATGAGATTAACCAGTACATCGAGCAGGCAGTGTTCAGTGCTCCGCTTCCTGAGACAATAGTGGCTGGTATAGTTCCTCACGCCGGCTGGACATTCAGCGGTAGTTTGGCCCAGTTGGTTTTCTCGGCTGTAAAACAGCAGCACGAGAAAGTTCATACCTTTGTAATATTTGGTGCCGCCCACAGTTATTTCGGCGCAGCGCCGGCTGTTTACGACAGGGGCTTTTGGGCCACACCCATGGGCGAAATTGCCATTGATGAAGAACTGGCTGAGGCCTTGATAGATACCGGCACGGTCGTCAGTGATACAAAGGCGCATAGCTACGAGCACAGTATCGAGGTGCAGGTGCCGCTGATACAACATTTATTTTCAGGCGTCAAGATAGTGCCGGTTCTGGTTCCGCCCACCGAGCAGGCTATTGGGCTGGGCGAGGTGGCAGGTGATATTATTGGCAAAGAAGGGCAGAAGAAAATCGTTGCCATCGGCTCAACCGATTTGACACATTATGGCCCGCGTTATGGTTTTACGCCGGCTGGGACCGGTGCCAAGGCCCTGCGCTGGGCAAGCAGTGTCAATGACAAAGAGTTTATTGATTTAGCTTTGGGTCTTGAGCCTGCGAAACTGCTCGAAAGTGCCGCCAAGAACAGCAACGCCTGTGGTCCCGGGGCCGCGGCAGCGGCTGTTGCTGCCGCTAAAAAACTTGGCAAAACAAAGGGTATGTTGCTGGCGCATACAAACAGTAATCAGGTAATGATGGAAAAAATGGGCACCTCAAGTGCCGAGAGTGTCGGCTATGCAGCGATTGTTTTTTAGTCTTTAGGCCCTTAAGATTATTATTGAACGCGCGGCGCGCACAATATTTTTAGCGACGATTGTATCTATCTGTGTTTATAATGGTTTACGGCAATTTTGGTAGCTGTCCAACTTTTTCAAAATTGGTTATATCCGGCCTTGTTTTTTTCGCCGCCTTCGTAAGAAGCTGAGGCGGTGAAAAGCGGAGACGGTGAAAAAAACATTCGCCGGATTCGTTAGAGCCGTACTTCAATATTAAAACCTGTTTGGTTCCGGCTACGCCGGGTTAGGGTTGGCAGCCAAAGCGGGCTGGTGAGGCTGTTACAGTATAAAGTAACACGGCTGAAACAAACGGAGCGGGCCTTTACGGGGTAAATATCAAGACTATAAGGCAAAAGGGGGGGGTCTGGGGACAGGGAAAAAAGGTGAATGGATATCAGGTCACAGGAATCTGTCTCAGCTTCAGCAATGGTAAAGCCGTAGGTAGTTTCATCACAATCATAGCCGTCATCGGTGTCACAAGCTATCTTTGTAACTGTAATTACGACAGCTGAACGAGTGATTTTATCGTTGGAAAAAGTAGTTCAGATATGATAATGTCGTTCTATTGCCTTTAAGTGATAGAAAGAAAGGTGGCCGATGAAAAACAAAGATAGGATTTCGAGAAGAGATTTTATTAAAACGGCAACAGCTTCGGTTGCGACAACAGGTGCGATGTTGGGCGGCTTGGACAATAAAGTCGAGGCAGCGGAACAGTCTGTTAAAAGCACCGGTTCCGGCGGTAAATTCAAAGTTGCCGCAGTGCAGATGAACGCATTTCCCGAAAAGCTCGATTATAATCTCGACACCCACCGTCGAATAGCCAAAGAAGCGGCTAAAGACGGCTGTAAGATAATACTGTTCCCGGAGTTGTCGCTGACAGCTCATCTGGGTGATGAAAGTGTAACGGCATTGGCTGAAACTGCGACAGGTGGTCGGATATACAAAGAAATGCACGCCTTGGCCAAAGAAACAGATGCTGTTATATGTTACGGTTTCTGCGAAGTATTCCGTGGGGCGCATTATAATGCACAGGCACTTATGGGGCCTAATGGATTAATTGGTATTCATCGTAAAGTTCATCTATCGCGGGATGAATATCTGTTTTTTAGAATGGGCAGGACTTTGGATGTTTACGACCTTGGTTTCTGTAAGGCGGGGATATTGCTCTGTTACGATGCGAACTTTTTCGAGGCCTGGCGTGTTCTGGCATTGAAGGGAGCGGAGATAATTCTGCTGCCGCACGCCGGCAGGTCTGGGCCGGGCGTGGAACTTCCAAAAAAGAAACAGGTCAATCACCTTAAAAATATTCTCGAAAATCTGCCCGGCAGATATGGTGTCTATGCCTCGGACAATAATGTCTTTGCGGTGTATTGTAATCAGGTAGATTACAATGGTCACAGTACGCATTCGGGTGCGGCCTATATTATGGGAAATGATGGTAAATTAATTACTAAGTCAGAACCGGTGCTGGATGATCTCTGGATTAGTGCCCAAATCGATAAGGAGAAACAAATACGGCGTCGGAAATCACAGAATCTTTCACTCAAAGACCGCCGGCCGGAAATGTACGGTGAGTTGGTAAAGATGATATGAAAAGGAGATTAGATAAATGTCGCTTTTGCAGGATAAAAGAATAAGATTTTTGGGGATTGTTGTTTTGGTGGTTTGCCTGGGGACCTCAGCGTGTAATTTGTATTCCGAACAGGCAAAGGAGATAGCTGATAAAAAGGTTTGCGAGAAGATTTTAAGGGTTCCTGTTCGATATTACACGATTGCTCGTGTTAGCGGCCCGGCGATGAAGCCATCGGGCGCCGAAGGTCTGCATACAAAGATATTTGAAAGGCCGTTAGGAAATGTCGGACTTGTATTAGTTCACTGCTGGAATGTTGGTGAAGTTGATGGGCCTTACCCGATAGGGCCGAATTCGCATTGTCCGGGCGAGCCGACGGACTGGGTACCGACGGCTGGCGAGATCATTAAGGACAAGATAAAGCCGGTGCTGGAAGCGGCCAGGGAGGCGGGCGTTGAGGTATTTCATATGGCACAAGGTCATTATGCAAAGAAGTATCCCCAATATTTAGAGATTAAAAAAGACCCCGAACTTCAATCAGCAAAGGTGCCCTTTAAGCGATGTATTAACGCCAAAAGTGTTAAAGAAATTTGGGATACCGAATACGGGCCGAACTACCCCGGGCCGGTATGGGTGACACATCCGAATGAATTCGATATTGCCGGGGCGGTCAGGCCGTTAGCCAATGAGACGGTATTTGTGACGACCGAGCAGATAAATGGAATCTGCAGGCGCAAAGGCATCGACACACTTATCTATGTTGGGTTTATGGCAGATATTTGTCTGGTGGAACAGCCGGGCGCGATAAGGGAAATGTCGAACAAATACCGGTATCGCTGTATTGTTTTGCGGGATTGTACGACGGCTTATGAATTTCCAGAGACTTATGAAGGTAAATGGATGACGTTCGCAGCGATACGCAATATCGAATCACGTTTTGGCTTTTCAGCTTTGGCAGAGGATTTTATCGCGGCGTGTGAGAAAAGTCGCGAAAGACTGAATGTCGAATTATGAAGTGTAAAAAACCACTCTTTTACACTTGTGGCCCTGTTTTTTTCACATTTGCAAAATCCATTCTAAAGGGGTAGAATCTTATATTTGCGAATATCAATATCAACTTAATTTCAGGGGATAAAGTAATGAGGCGAAATCGAACTCCCGGGGTCTTCTGCGTATTTGTAATGTTGGTAAGTACTGCTTTTGCGGGGTCTTATAGTTTTGAATTGCAGGTTGTCAATGACGACAGCCAGGGTAATCGCGGTTGGTCTCGGATGGGGGATATCGACCGGGACGGGTTTATGGATATTGTGACCGGCGGCAGTGGTGAGTTGTATCTATATCGAGGGCCTGATTGGAAACAATTCGCATTAGGGGCGTCGGGAGCCAACGGCGGGTTGCTGTTCGATGTTGATAACGACGGTGACCTTGACATCATAACGGCAAACAAAAAGGAAGGCAGCAGGACGTTCTGGTTAGAGAACCCAAAAAAGTATAAGGGTGAACTGGCTTTGAAGTGGGAGAAGAGGATTATCGATGGTTCGCCGGACCTGACATTTCTGCACGATCTGGAGGTTGGCGATATCGATATGGACGGCAGGGCTGATGATATCGTAGCGGTTCACGATTACTGGAGGACGAATCGTCAAATTCTGAAATGGTACCGGATACCCGAAGACCCGAAACAGAGCTGGGAGGTATATACGGTGTCGTTTAAGTCTGTCGGCGGGGTTGGAATTGCAATCGGTGATATTAACGGCGACGGGCGAAACGATATAGTCCAGGGCGGTAAATGGTATGAAGGGCCGAAGACGATTAGAGGGTACTGGGCGGAACACTTAATAACCCAGCAGCATTTCAGTAATGTAAGAGTGGCTGATATCGATAAAGATGGCGACCTTGATATTGCAGCGGCAGAGGGCTGGGCGGATAAAGGGCCGGTAGTCTGGATGGAAAATAAAAACAACGGCAAAGAGTTTGTTATCCATACAATAGATACGTTAGTTCATCCTGAAAATATGCTGGTGCTTGATCTGGATGAGGATGGTGATTACGAGATAATCACCGGCGAGATGAAAAAAGAGGGTAAATCGAATTTTTTAGTGTATGAAAACGATACACCCCGGAAAGATAAAAAGTGGAAGAAGCATGTCATCAGTAAGGCCAACGGTATTTGCGCGAGGATGAACGCTCGTGATGTTGACCGTGACGGTGATATGGATATTGTTTGCGATGGTAACGCTGAGTCGCGAGTTAGTCTTTGGCTCAATAACACGAAACGGCCAAAAACCAATATCGCGTTTAAGGGTTATTACATAGAGCAGGATTACGGCGGCAAGGGTGCGCCGGGCCTGGTTAAGGCGGCGGATATGGATGGTGACGGTGACCTGGATATTGTAGGCGGCGGGGGTAGAGCGTTATATATCTATGAAAATGACGGAAAGCCTGCCAAAGATAACTGGAAGAGATACGGAACGCTGGACAGTACGGGTAAGGCCGGCAGTAACGGGGGCGCTATCTGGGATGTTGACGGCGATGGCGATAAGGATTTTGTCGGGGCAAAGGCTACGGATGATATCGGCTGGTGGGAGAATCCGGGTTTGCCGCTTAGCAGTGAGCAGTGGGTGTTTCATAAGATAGACGGCGACTTCAATAAGCGGTTTTCACACGATATACTTCGGGCTGATCTGGATGCCGATGGCGTTGCAGAGGAATTTATATTTGTTTTAAACCGGGGGTACTGGAACGGTTCGGTAGCTATACATTGGTATAAGCCGGCTAAGGATGTTAAAGGGTTATGGAAACGCAATGTAATTGCAAGAAACAAACCCGGGCCAAATAACAATCACGCCGGGACCGATGTGGCGGATATTGACGGCGACGGTGATATGGATCTTGCGTTTAGCAACGGATGGTTCGAGGCGGTTGACGGGCCGAGCGGTGAATGGGTATGGCATAAGCTGACCGATATTTACGGGGTGTCGAATTGCCTGGCGAGGGACATCGACGAAGACGGCGATTTGGATATGGTAATGTCGGCTGGTCATCACGGGATGGGCGTTTACTGGCTTGAGAATCCGGGCGATGCAAAGGCGGAGAACTGGGTGCATCACATAGTTGACCCGGATATTCATCATCCAGAGGGTTTGCAGTGTGTCGATGTAGATAGCGACGGTAAGATGGAGATAATAGCAGCGGAATTGTTTTTCGGTGGAAGGCCGGGCGAACCGGCGTGGACCCAAGAGGCACATAATGTTTACGTCTATAAAAACATCGGCGGTAAAACAGAGCAATGGAAAAAGATAAATGTCGCACCCGGTCGTTATTGCAGTCATCAATTGAAAGTGGCGGATATCAACGGTGATGGCAAAATAGACATTATCGGCGAGGCATGCGGAGCACCGTATATTAATTATTATGAAAATGTAACTCCATAATCGGTGTACAGATGACCAAACAGAAATATATCGTGATAAGTAATGGAACGGCGCTGACGCCATCGGAAGAAATAAAGGATGGTATCGTAGTAATCGAAGGCGACAAAATTGTTGATGTTGGTAAAAGAGGAGAAGTTGCTGAGCCACAGAATACTGAAAAAATCGATGCAGGCGGTAATTACATCACGCCTGGTTTGATAGATATTCACGTTCACGGCAGTAATGGCGCGGATGTTCTCGATGCGACGGCAGAATCATTAGAGGTAATGAGTAAATTTTTTGCAAGCCGCGGCGTGACGGGTTTTGTGGCGACGGCTTTGACGTGTCCGCAGGAGGAGTTTTTAGCGGTATTGGATTGTGTTCGGAGCGTTAAGAAGAATGGCGGCCTATCTGGTGCCGAAGTTTTGGGCGTGCATATAGAAGGGCCTTTTTTGAATATGGAACAAAAGGGATGCCATAGGCCTGATCTGATAACGAATCCATCGCCGGAAAAATATAAGCCATACATTGAGTATGCAGATGTGGTGAAGATGATGACACTTGCGCCGGAGTTGGATGGGGCGGTGAAACTCGTTGAGGACTTATGTTCGGCGGGTATAGTAGCGGCGGCGGGTCATTCGAATGGTATTATGCGAGAATTGATGCC
>SDBT01018745.1_pt1 | contig 10867 bp, 9 predicted proteins | sample 2277101 | NCBI WGS metagenome assembly SDBT01 (sample SAMN10404973, study PRJNA504765) | marine sediment metagenome | isolation source: marine sediment core GS10_PC15, 103 cmbsf | place: Arctic Ocean: Southern Knipovich Ridge | collected 2010 | reverse complement strand
ATTAAACAATTTAACACCAGTGCAGTACAGAAAGGAAAATGCTGTTGATAACGAGAATATCTCTTCAAGATATTTCCCGTTGCCAACAGCACATCATCATCATCATCATGATAATTTAGAAAGGAAAGTAATGTCTAATTAAGTCAACCTTATTCAGGCATTGAGTGCCTCCAAATGCGCACTCACACCCCAATACCGTGATCTGGAAAAACTTCACAGGGAGTATGGGGGAAATGATTTCGTGGTAATCGGATTTCCCAGCAACGATTTTGCTGGGCAGGAGCCGGGTACCAACGATGAGATCGCAGTTTTTTGTCAGACTACCTATGAAATCTCATTTCCAATGATGTCAAAGATCACGGTCAAAGGAGATGACATGCATCCTGTCTATATGTGGCTTACCAGGCAATCTGAAAATGGATTGGAGGACAGCAGGGTCTCCTGGAATTTTCAGAAATACATGATCGATGAGGATGGCACCCTGGTTGGTCATGTGCCACCATGGAATAAACCCTATAACAAGGAGATTGTTTCCTGGCTGGAAAAAAGCAATGAAGTAAATGAGTAGTGCATTAAAGGATGACCAGGGTGAAATTAATTTCATCCTTCAGATCGGTGCGGATAACCATCATGTCTTTGCGGAGAAGCTTTCCGTCAGGAAGCGCCAGTTCCTGATCTGAATAGATTCCTGGCGATTTGGTCTTTGCAGGATCAGTAAAGCTGTTAATAACATCTGAGGTATTGCGATGGTGAAACAGTGTTTCCACTTTAGTTCCGAGTACATCCTTCTGTTTCATGCCCCATTCCTTTTCCGCAGACCTGTTGAAGAAAAGAATAAATCCAAGGTTGTTAATAGAAATAACCGAATAAGGCAATTCGTCCAGTACATGGGTATATTGTTTGACTTCCTTTTCAAATCTCAGGTTCTCCTGCTGCCGCAATCGATTGGTCTCTTCCAGCTTCTTCTTAAGGTCCAGACTGGCCAGGCGTATCTCTTCCTCTTTTCTGATCAACTGTTCATGTTGTTTTCTGGAGGCCAGCTCCATCTCCTTTTCCTTGGTAATCTCATTGGCCAGGAAGATTACCTTTTCAACTTCTCCATACATGTCATCTGCGGAGAGGAAGGTGGCCCTGAACCAGAGTTCTTCTTCATATTTGGATTGCATCTTTAACTGTCCCTGGAAGGCCTCTCCCTGAATGACTTTTTCCCAGATCTCATTGAACCGCTCCTGTTCACCGGTGCCGAAGAAATCAAAAACATTCATTTGCTTCAGTTCCAGCTCCGTAAACTTGAGGGTCTTGTTGAACAGCTCATTGCTCAGCTGCAACTTGCCGTCGGGCGAAAAAACTGCTTTTGCATTGAGCCTGTCAATGGCCTCGATCTGACCCTCATAATCAAGACTCTGTTTTTTCTGTTCCGTGGAATCGATGGCAAGAAACAGGATTTTCTCCACCATCCCATCATCCTTCCTGACACATGTGTAGGTTGCCATGGTCCACAGATCCTGTCCGGCCTTGGTTTCATGTTTCATATAGCCCTCATAATGCCGTCCACCCTTGGCCAGGTTGGTCCAGAGTGTATTAAACCATGCCCGGTCCTTTTCATTGATGAACATGGAAATGTGCTTCCCTTCCACTTCGCGATTTCCTGAATACCCCAACTTTTTAAGGAACCGGGTATTGGCATAGAGCAACTTTCCTTCGGTATCATAATCGGCCCGCATTAATGTATGGTTCACTGTGTTGGTAAAACTGATGAAAATCTCAGCCTGTTTTGCAGCTTCTTCCTGGGCAAGTTTCAGGGCATCCATATTCTGAAGTACCTGCTCTTCCTGTCGTGCAAGCTGATCAGCCTGTGCCTGGGTTTCTTTCAACAACTGCTCGGTTCGCAGGTTGCTGTCCATGGTATGAATGGTGGTAGCGATGTTTTCGGCAACGCGCCCCACAAACTGGATCTTGAAATCTTCCATCTGTTTGAATGAAGCGATCTCAAGGATACCAAATACTTTTTCATTCCAGATCAAAGGTTCAATGATCAGGAAACGGGGATTGGCTTTGCCCAGTCCGGAAGTTATGGTCAGATAGCCATCCTGGATCTTATCTGTGTAGTAGCCTTTCTTTTCCATGGCAACAGCCCCGATCAAACCGTCGCCCCATGGAATGCGCTTGTCAGGAAATTTCTTGCGTTCATAGGCATAGCATGCTACCATCTGAAGATACTTTTCTTCATTTTCCTCACCTGCCAGGTAAATAGCCCCCTGATTTGCATCAAGGTATCTGACCATCCCGGATATCACAGCATAGGTCATTGATTCCAGTTCCTGGGAATGGGTGCGCAAAATATCCCCGAATTCAGCCAGACCTTCTGAAGTCCAGTTCCTCTTCCGCTCATCAAGCCGCCGCTGAAGTTCCATCTCACGGTTCCTTATGAGTGTGTCTTTTAATTTGTTCAGGGAATCCGACAGGGTCTGGTCCATATCCGTAATGGAAATGGAAGTATTCAGATCGCCTGCAATCAGAGAATGGGTAAAGCGTTTAATATCTGTATTCTTCTCTGTTTCCCGGCGAACCCGGGCCAGCAATATATCCATTTGTTTAAACCGCCACTTGCCAATTGTCATTCCCAGCACTACTCCGGCTACCGGAAGGAGATCAATGATGTATAAGAACCATAGATCTTTGTGAAGAAGAGCAATGTGCGGGAATGAAAATGTCATTTCCAGTGCATGTAGAATCATCACATACACAACAACTCCAATCACAGTTCCCAGCACAAATCCAATTGTACTGTACCGGTATACCATCTCCTTTTTATTCTGTTCTCCCATCCAGGTAGCACTGTGAGCATTAAAATTAGTTAATATTTTCTATTTTTATAACCGTTATCAATCTCCCTATGGCAAACCTGAAAATACTGGTGGTCGATGATATTTATACCAACCGGTATCTTTTGTCGGAATTGATTAGAATGACAGGCAATGAGGTTGTACTTGCCGAAAACGGGGAACAGGCCTTAGAGATACTTAAGACAGAGCAGATCCACATGGTTTTTATGGATATTGAAATGCCGGTTATGAATGGTATTGAAACCACCAATTATATCAGGAATGAGATGCCGGCACCCATAAATGTGATCCCCATCATTGCCCTGACTGCACATAATCCTGAACTGTTTTTCGAAGATTTTTCGGATGTTGGATTTGATGAGTTGATTACCAAACCGTATTCCATTGAAAAGATTAAGGGGATGATACAGGATTTTCAACTGTAAATCAACTGCATGATCTTCTCAAGGTGTACTTTGTCCATATTGCTGAAGGTTTGCAACCGATCTGAATCCACATCAAAAACCGCCCTGAGCTTATTCTGCTTATCGTACACCGGAAGGGTGATTTCTGATTGTGACCTTGAATCGCAAGCCAGGTGACCCGGAAATGCATGCACATCCGGGACCACAATGGCTTCTTCCCGCTGAACCGTTGTCCAGCAAACGCCTTTGTTCTTTTCAAGTTCCTGGCAGGCAACGGGCCCCTGGTAAGGTCCCACGATCAGTTTATCGTCTTTGAGCAGGTAGAATCCCGTCCAGAAATAATGGTCCATTTTATGGTGCAGAACAGCACAGACAGATGCCATCCTCGCAATGGGATCATTGGTTTTTTTGAGTAATTCGACCAGTTGGGCATAAATGCGCAGGTACCTTCCTTCTTTTTTTTTCTCATCCATGGGATCAAATCTTCCTGTCCAACTTCAAAAATAGAATTAATATGGGGATATTTATACTTCCCACATTGCTTTGTGGGGTGGATTCTGCTTGCTATCTTTGCCGCTCGTTTGAATTATGAAGCTTTCAGAGGAGATACAACGACGAAGAACATTTGCCATTGTGAGTCATCCCGATGCCGGAAAAACAACCCTCACTGAGAAATTCCTTTTGTTTGGAGGGGCCATCAAAGTGGCCGGGGCGGTAAAATCCAACAAGATCAGGAAGACTGCCACTTCGGATTTTATGGAGATTGAGAAACAGAGGGGAATCTCGGTGGCTACTTCTGTTATGGGATTCGAGTATGCTGGAAAGAAGATCAACATCCTTGACACCCCGGGACACCAGGACTTTGCAGAGGATACTTTCCGAACCCTCACTGCTGCCGATAGTGTTATCATCGTTATAGATGCCGCGAAAGGAGTGGAGGTGCAGACAAAGAAACTGATGAATGTTTGCAGGATGCGTAAAACTCCGGTGATGGTCTTTGTCAATAAAATGGACCGGCCGGCCCTGGATCCCTTTGAATTGCTGGATGAGATTGAGCGGGAGCTGGAATTAAGTGTACATCCGCTGAGCTGGCCTGTGGGGATGGGATCCGATTTCAAAGGGGTATACAACAGGTTCGATCAGACCTTTAGGTCATTCATCGGGATCAATAAACAAACCATCGGCCAACTGGTGGAGTACAGTGATATGAGTGACCCGCAGTTTCAAAAGCACATTGCCCCTTACACTGAACGATTACGGGAAGAGTTGGAGCTCATTGATGGTGTCTATCCCGAATTCATTCGAACAGATTACCTGGAAGGACGCACTGCACCTCTTTTCTTTGGAAGTGCACTGAATAATTTTGGGGTCAGGGATATTCTCGACTGCTTTATCCAGACTGCACCCTGTCCGGGACCTGTACAAACAGAGGAGAGGCAGGTTGATCCCGGTGAAAAAAAGTTTTCCGGATTTGTTTTTAAAATCCATGCCAACATGGATCCCAATCACAGGGACCGCATCGCTTTTATTAAGATCGCATCGGGGAAGTTTGAGCGAAACAAAGGATATACCCATGTGAGAACAGGGAGACAAATGAAATTTTCATCTCCCACCTCATTCATGGCTGAGAAAAAATCGGTCATCGATGAGGCATACCCGGGCGACATTGTGGGTGTACACGATACCGGGAATTTCAAGATCGGTGATGCTGTGACAGAAGGGGAAAAGCTCCGGTTTATCGGGATACCCAGTTTCTCTCCTGAGCTTTTCAGGTATGTGGAAAATGCCGATCCCATAAAGTTTAAACAGTTGGCCAGGGGGCTGGACCAGTTAATGGATGAAGGCGTGGCTCAGCTTTTCGTCAGTGTGGCCAATGGCCGGAAGATCATTGGTACAGTGGGAGCGCTCCAGTTTGAGGTGATTCAGTACAGGCTCCAGCATGAGTATGGGGCAAAATGCAGGTATGAACAGCTCCCCATGCATAAAGCCTGCTGGATTGAAACCGGTGATGCTGCGAAGCTGAAAGATTTCAGGCTGCGAAAATACCAACAGCTGGCCACGGATAAAGAGGGCAGGGAAGTTTATATGGCCGAATCATCTTACGCACTGCAAATGGCCCAGGAGAAATTTCCTGAAATCATCTTTCACTTTAATTCAGAATTTTAATTGGCAAGTCCACCCATTGGTGCTCAATACTGGAATTACATGATTGATTTAGTACGAAATACAATTGTTCTTATCGTATTGCTACTGCAAATGCCTTTATCAGTATTTTCACAAGTTGATTTTACCTCCTCCAATATTCCGGTCATTGTTATTGAAACAGGCCCCCTGGAAATAGTTGATGAATATCGCATTGTTGCCAGCATGGGGATCATAAATAATGATGTGGGTCTGATAAATTATATTTCCGATCCTTTCAATGATTATTCAGGGTTAATAAATATAGAATACAGAGGTTCCACATCTGTAACATTTTTAAAGAAGTCATATGGTTTTGAAACACAAGTAGACAATGGGGATAATTTAAACGTTTCTTTAATAGACTTACCAGAGGAGAATGACTGGATTCTGTATGGTCCCTATTCAGATAAAACATTGATGCGAAATATTCTTTCCTACAGGCTTTCCCGGGAATTGGGTCATTATGCTCCCAGAACAAAATTGTGTGAATTAATACTGAATGGTGAATACAGGGGGGTTTATGTACTTATTGAAAAAATCAAAAGAGACAAGAACAGGGTGGATATTGCCAAATTAAATCCAGGCGAAATAAGTGGAGATGATCTAACCGGAGGATATATAATTAAAATAGATAAGCAAACAGGGAACTCTGGTCCCACGTGGCGCTCAGAACTGGGAGGGATTTATTTTCAATATGAGTACCCTAAATATGATGAGATTGTACCTGAGCAGAAAGAGTATATTAAGAGCTATATAGATGTCTTTGAGCAAGCTTTGATTTCAGACCATTTTATGGATTCAGAGTTCGGTTACAGAAAATATATGGATGAAAGCTCATTCGTTGACTTCTTTATTATCAACGAAATTTCAAAAAACGTTGATGGTTATATTTTAAGCACATTTTTTTATAAAGACAAAGATAGCAATGGAGGTAAGCTGACAATGGGACCTGTTTGGGATTATAATTTTTCATTTGGAAATGCAAATTACCGGGATGCTTTTTTGACTGATGGATTTCAGGTTAGCATCAATCCCTCTCCATGGTGGTGGAACAGGCTGTTACAGGACCCAACATTTATAGGTGATATCAGAAACAGGTGGTACAGCATCAGGGAAAACCAGTTTAGCAATGAGACTATAATTGCAATCATAGATTCTTTATCACTGTTACTGGAAGAATCTCAGCAGAGAAATTTTGAAAGGTGGAATATTATCGGACGCGACATATGGCCTAATTATTATGTTGGCGAATCTTATGAAGATGAAATAGATTTTCTTAAAACCTGGACATTAGGAAGACTCCAATGGCTTGATAACAATCTATATTCCTGGAATAGCATTGAAAATATTTCGATAAACCATGAGACCAATGTTTATCCCAATCCTTTCAGCAATTACTTCTATTATGATTTTTCATTAAACAGACCTGGAGACATTTCCCTGGTACTTTATGATATGAATGGAATGCAGGTATCCAGCATTATTGATGACATTTATTATCCGGCAGGATCATTTACCATAGAATGGCATTCTTCAGAAATTCCCGGCTCAGTATATGTTCTTGTTTTGAGGATCAATGGAGAAATAGTTTCAATAAAGAAACTCGTGAAGCTGTAAAAAAAAACATTATAGTTCATATGTATAATTTATCTTGAACATGTATATCATTGCAGGCTCGGGCGAAACCAGCTCCCGGTTGAATCCCCAGGCCACCTTGAATTCGCCAAAGCTGCCAGGTTCATACCGAATTCCCCCGACCACCCTGTAGTATTCAAACTGAGGGCTCAGGTATGGGGTAAATACCTGAAAGATCTCGGCCGAAACATAGGGCTCAATCTGTTTTAAGCTATTGAGTCTAATAGTGATGCGGTTCCGGAAATGTTTTACATAGGGAGCATTCAGGTCAAATAACTTCATTCCTTCCACCTCTTTCTGGTACCTTAAACGGTAGTAGATGGTCAGGAAGTCGAGTTTGCCTTTATACCTCAGGTCGAAATTGTATCGGGACAGGCTTTCATAGGTATTGTCCCGTTTTTTGTCCCGGGTATATCTGAAATCACCTCCCAGTGCAAAGTTCTTATTGATCCTGTAGCGAAGACCAACTTCTGTAAAATAATTATTGATCCCGGATATGTTATGTTTGAGCCTGATCTCCTCTTCCAGGCTGATTGTCCAGTCCTTCGCAAAGGTTTTTTCAATCTTAACCCCGGTCCACAGATGCAGATCCTTTACCACTTTTTTTTCCTGTGCTGCCACAGGAGTGATTGTGTTCAGGAATATCGCCATGAATAGCAGCCTGGCGTATATCTCCCAATTCTCTTTTTGTAGCACTCTATTCAAGAATATTCAGTTGTGGATACATGGGGTTTCCGGTTGTCACCCAAACATTGCTAAACTCCATATGGAAGGTGTCGGCGATCCAGTCTTCCCTGTCCATATTCCAGATGTCAAAGGTTATATTCTCAAGACTTTCAGAATTCGAGACTGATATATAGCCATTGTTTGGAAATTCATAATTGTCTCCATACCTGATCCCGATACCATTTCTCAGGAAGCTGCAGAAATCGACAGTAACCAGGTGCTTTGAACTGCTGTAACCCAGTTCCAGACCCTGGCCACAATCCAAAAAGATGCAATTGTAGAAATATTGGTTCTTGCCAGAACTCGATCCGCCGGACAGGGCAGCACCTTCATGAAAAATTGACTCAAATCTGGTATTGGTCACAGTCACTTCACCTCCTACAGTACCTCCTCCACTGTCTAATCCGTCATCTTTGGCGTACATAAAAGCAGAATTATTGATAACTGCAACACACTCAATCAGGTAGAGACCATCGTTGTCATTATCCTGGTATACATTTGAATCATCCGGGAAATCTGTAAAGACCGAATGATTGATGGACACCTGGGAAGCGTTGAGCTGCCCCCCTGTTTTGACACGCTGCACCAGACAGGACTCCATCTCCAGAGAGGCTGAAACGGTATAGCAAACTTGTCCAATATGATCGATCATGTAACAGTGGTCCAGTGACAGTGATCCATTCGCACAGTAAAAGAGTGCCTGGCGGTGCGCATGGCCCCAATCATACCCACCACCAGTATGGTAACCACTTCTGCCGAAGATGGTATGCGAGGCCTTCACACGGTTCCCGGCTGCGGTCCCGATCACTCCACCCCAGTATGCTTCATGATTTGTACAGGTAATGGTAACAGGAGATGCTTCCGACCCCTCAATAAGCAGTGTTCCTTCATTGTATATATTCACTTCAGGATCGATGGTAATAAAGGCACCTGAGTCGATGGTCATGATTATGCCTGAAGGAATGGTGAGGTCCTCAGGAATATTTACGTAGCTCCCTGATGGAATATGAGTGTTTTCCTCCATCACACCGCTCAGTGAGAGGGGAGGGCCTGCCATGGTGCCTGTCTGAATCGGGAATGACCTGTGGTCGATCACCAACCGGTCAGGTGACTGGTCGCCGGAAGAGACCCATATGGACCCTACGCCGCGTTTGACAAGGAAAGAGGTTGAACCCACAACGGCCTCCAGATTATCTGTGGACCGGGTCAGTTCTCCATCGACCACCACAACCAGTGGAAAATCGAACCCCTGAGGTATGTTCCGTGGATAAATCGTCAGGATCTCCTGGTTCCCGATGGTTTCGATTTTCACTCCTTCCGGTGTCCAAGGCGGAAGTCCCCATTCCGCCTGGCCCCGTTCCGGATCCAGGATCACCATTCGGATCACATCGGGAGTATTGCTTGATGAACTCTTTGTAAAGATTTCAATCCTGTAATATCCTGCCCTGGTCAGATCAAGGGTCTCTGGTGACCCGTATTCTGAATGATTGACCACCATCCGGTTGGTTTTCTCTCCCATGAAATACCTGCAATCAACGATCATACCCTCTGTATACACCTCCTTGTCAGTTAACTCATCCAGGGTAATATCTGCATTCGGAAGTGGATCTGGATCTGGGTCTGGATCTGGATTAATATCTGTGTTGTTGCAGCTGCAGGTGAACAACGCAAGTAACAGGGTTAGTATGGTCGTTTGAACGGATCTCATGGTTGCTGAGATTTAACCTGGATTTCAAGCTGACTTTTCATGGATGCCAGCCTCTCCTCCAGTAATGTTTGTTTATCATGCATATTGTTTTGCCACAATTCCAGGCTGGTTGGGTTGTTGTCGTACTGTGACTGGAGAATCACATCCCAATCATTGTAAAAGGGAGCCAGTTCATTCTCTACCTGGTCAAACAGAGCCTCAATATCTTCCACATCAATGCTCTTTACCAGATTGTCCAGGGTGCTTTCATAGCGGGCATACAGGAATGAATCCATCGCAATTGCATAGTCAAGGTCATCTTCAATGGAGAAGATCAATTTATCACCGATTTCATCAAAGATATCCTGGTGAGAGTTGTAGACCCTGTTGCCAAAGAGGGTGCCGGTCCCCCAGGAACGGCCCACTTCATGGGGATACTCCCTGAAGATATCATCATAGTCCCAGGGAATGATTTTGAATCGGATCACATCCTGTTCGATCATGGCATAGAGGTAGATTTCGTCTGTATAGTCACCGTTCTGCAACAGGTAATCAATACCCATCTTCCTGAAATACTGGTTCAGATCAATCCGCTGGTTGATGGCCTCATATAGTTCTTCTCCGTTGGTATAAGGCAGTTGGGTATAAAGCTCCCTGAACCTGGTTTCATACTCCTCCCTGGGCCTGGAGTGGGAGGCTGGTTCATACTCAGAATCTTCAATGCCGTGGTGATAGTCACGGCGCAGAATAAACTCGGATCCCTGCTCCTTAAAAAATTGTTCGGGATCCTCAATCAGAAGGTACACCCCCTGGGTATCACCATTGATTATAAATTCGACATACTTATAAAACAGGGGCATGATTCCTTTCTGCTCAAGGATACCAAAAGCAATCCTGTTTTTAATGTATGTGTAATCCATGGAGAGGGAAATCAACTTGAAACGGATCAGTTTTTTTATCTCATCTCCGTCACGTCCCCTGATGAAAATGGGTTTGTCCAGGGAAACGGAGTAGCTTTTTCGTTTGAAATCCAGTGTAGTCCTTCCCCTTATTCGGATCTCCCTGATTTCCACCTGGTGGCCATTGAACATAAGGAACAGGTCGGGATCCTCAATGGAATAGCTTGTATCCTTGCTGCTGTAAATAAACTTCTGCATTTCCGGCGAAACGGATAATTCAAAAACTTCCTTATCCGTATCGGTTACTACACCTGTATCGGTTACTATAATCTCTTTATAGCAGGAGGTTATGAACAGAAAAAACCCAATGGCTATGTAGATATTCTTCATGGCAATAGAAACAGAACGGAAAAACAGATGAATCTATTTCCCGTTATCCCCAATATGTTACAAAGAAAGCAAAAAATGAGGGTCTTCTGTGCGAAA
>SDBT01018744.1_pt1 | contig 10867 bp, 11 predicted proteins | sample 2277101 | NCBI WGS metagenome assembly SDBT01 (sample SAMN10404973, study PRJNA504765) | marine sediment metagenome | isolation source: marine sediment core GS10_PC15, 103 cmbsf | place: Arctic Ocean: Southern Knipovich Ridge | collected 2010 | reverse complement strand
TAAGTTTGCGGATGACCTTAATGTCAATTATTGAAATATGACGTCCTTGGATGACCATTTGTTTTTGCATGGTCATTAAATTAACATGCTGTTGGGTGAGAGTCCAGTTTATTCGGAAAGAAACTTATGTATTTTTTGAAATTAGGGCTGAATAGTTACAAATTAAATTAGTTTAGTGGGTAAATCCAGTAGTAATTAAAATATTTTTTTTTCCGCAGCGCGAAACCGGATTATTGAGAGTGTATTTTACGTGACAAGAACAGCAGCGCCCTGAATCCTTCCTTCGCGAAGCGAGTTCAATGCTTCGTTTGCCTTACTGAGAGGAAATGTCTGCACCTCGGTATGGATTTTTATTTTTGTCGCCAGTTCCATAAACTGTATGCCGTCTTCACGGGTCAAATTTGCAACCGATCTTACAGTTCTTTCACCCCACAGTATCTCATAGGGAAAAGCCCGGCTCCGGCACAGGGATGTCTTTTTCTTCAAGAGGGGAACGAAGGGTTGTGAGGACCATTGCTTTCATTTTTCGTTCCATTCATAAACAAAATATTTATAATAAGCGGATATCAAACCGGCAGATCTGACCCCTTTTATAACGTTTATTTGATATTTGCTTTTTTATAAGAATTTACCGCGGGGAACAGAGTTTCGTAAACATTTAAAGCGGTTTTTCTTTTTGTTCACCTTTTTTTTTACCTGTTTTTTCTTCACCGACATTGTTCAGATGCATTATCGAGGTTTTCCCCTCTTCCAAAAGCTCCTCGATCAGGATTACCGCCTGAAACGGAATCATTATATGATTTGTTTCTCCAAAAGTTTTCCTTATATCATCATCGGAAGGATCTATTATCAGCTTTTTGTCTTGAGGGAGCACAATGTCCTTTATTGAAACAAAGTAGGGGTGAGTGAGGTCAAGGCTTTTCGCCGTTAATTGTATCTCCTTTTCTTTCCACTTAAAATGAACTCTGTACAAAGACAAATGTTTACCCCTGGATTTATTTAATCTTAAAAAAGATACCATTGAAGACTTCATTTGTCAAATTGATGCTCAGGCGTCCGTCTCTTTCCACCACCTTTTTGTTTCATGCCGTGAAAACCCTGTCGTAACCGGGCAAGCATGAAGTAGTCACAGCATATTAACAAATTAATTGGCGTTATTGTACGTGCATTTTAGATGTTTGGCTTTTAATTCAATAATAAAGGATGTTAGGGATGTCGACGCACAGGATTATGTCAATTATTTAAAGGCAAAGTGTAAGATTGACGGTGTGGATGATGACACATTATTGGCTTTCGCCCGCACCTGTACCATCCCCGCTTTGGTGGGCTGAGCTGCACGATCGGATTTGAAGCCGATGTTCCCGGTGTTCTGGCTACGATAATCGTAAGCCGGTTGGCGGGTCATATGGGCATGTTCAATGAATTTTTTTCTGTGGATCGTTATAAAAATAATATTATAATGGGACACCCGGGGCATTGTGAAATCAGCATGGGTGACCCTTCAACATACATGGTGACTTATGATCTGGAGTTTGACGCTTCTCAAAAACGCGGTGCGTGGCTTTCATATAAGGCAAGAGAGGGTGAAATGACATTCCTGAATTTCACTCCGGAATATGGCAAATTAAAATCCGCCGTTTTCACGGCCGAATCCTTACCCGGGCCGCGTGTTATGGAAGGGTACTCACATATGCTCGTAAAACCACCGGGTGATGTAATTCAGCTTTTTAAAAATACAGTTGGGCTCGGGTTGAAGCAGCACTGGGGTACAGTTTACGGTAACATCGTTGACAAGCTTGCTTATTTGATGAAACTTTTTGAACTTGACCTGAACATTCTATAAAAATGGTACAGATAGTTTTTCCACCTGTATCAAAGATTTTACTTGACAATTACTCTTTATGTATTACAATGTATGACATGAAAACTTCAATAATTTCGATACGATTAGATGATGACCTCGATAAGCTTCTTACTGATATAAGCCGTGAATCCGGTCGAAGCCGAAGTGAAATAGCCCGCGAGGCTCTTAGACGGCAACTCAGTGTTAGCCAATTCGAGACACTTCGTAAGAGAAGCATGCCCTTTGCCGAAGCCCGCGGTTATTTGACTGATGAAGATATATTTAACGAGGTCTCATGAAGGTCTTTCTTGACACAAATGTGCTTGCAAGCGCATTTGCTACCCGTGGACTTTGTTCAGATGTCCTCAGGGAGGTATTTGCCTCTCATGATTTGTATACAAGTCTTGAAGTGCTTGAAGAGTTGCGAAGTGTTTTGAAGAACAAGTTCGGATTCCCTGAGGACCTTATAAAAAAGATATTTTTGTTGCTCCAACGCGAGGCGAAAACAGCCTGCACGCAAGAACAGGTTGAAATCCATATTAAAGATAAGTCTGACATCCCAATTGTAAATGCTGCTATGGCTGCCGGTTGCCATGTGTTAGTTACAGGAGATACGGAACTTCAGGAACTTGCAGGGATAGAGAATCTAAAAATAATATCACCGAGAAAGTTCTGGGAGATAATCAAAATTCGCTAAAATCGGGCTATAAGAGGATATCGGTTGTGTTAAAAGTATGCAAAAACTTCAACGCCTAATTAATATACACAAATTTAAACAATATTTTCTTGTGGAAGATGCTTGAGGCTATGTATCTTTTTTAATTCCGCATACATTTCTTTACTTTTTTCTACTAAATCGAAATGTGTCTGTAAATTGATCCAAAATACTGGAGAATTTCCAAAATATTTTGATAACCTTATAGCCGTATCTATAGTACTACTTCAAATTCCCTAAAGCCTGTTGCCGACAAATATGGGAGCTGCTGTTAATCCACTATTTCCTCCCTCAAAGCCGCAAGGGACATGTACGTGTCATGTAGCTGATCAAATGCTTTCGCGTATGCCGCAGCGTATTTCTCGTATATTGCATGCCTTGTACTATCGGGCCCGGTGCAGTCGTCTGTTTTCGAAAAATCAAGCGCTTTCATGTCCGGAAACAGCCCGACAGCATGTCCGGCAATTATCGCGCTGCCAAGCGCTGCCGAATTTTTGCGGTGCAGTCGTTTATAAGGGAGACCGAGGACATCGGACTTGATACTGTTCCACAATTGGCTGTCTGCCCCGCCGCCTATAACCCTGACCTCGCTGAACCTCTGTTCCGGCAGATAATGCCTGATGACACTCAGGACCTGGGCAAAATCATAGGCTATAGATTCAAGCAGCGCCCTGTAAAAATGCTTTTTTTTATGTGTCCAGGTGAACCCTATCCATGTCCCGCGCACGGACCGGTCCGGCGGGCATGAACGCCCGGCCAGATGGGGTACAAAGAGAAGCCCGTCAGAACCCGGGGCTACCGATGCTGCCATACTGTCGAGCCTTTCATAAATGTTATTAAAATTGTCATTTTCAACGGCTGGCCCGGGACCGAACTCATCACAAAACCACCTGTGCGTCAGCCCGCCGCCTCCAATATACATCATGGAATACCAGTGCGACTCAGAAACCGGCCCGGCCATAGGCTGAAGCATATTGAAGCCGGGGTCGGGAAGGTAGCTGTCGATACAGGTGATGAGGGTTGAAAAAGTACCCGCGACATCGAGAAGCTGGCCCTCCTTAACAATACCCGCCCCCATAGCACCGGCAACCTGGTCCCCTGACCCTGCAACAAGAGGGGTGCCCGGCAGCAGACCGCATTCAGGGGCAGTATCCCGTGACAGCTTTCCGATGATCGTGGCCGCAGGTATTACGCGGGGCAGCAGGTCCTTATTTATTTCAAACAGGTCTATGAGCTCGTCCGACCAGCAGCGTTCGGCTGTGTTTCCGAGCCCAAAATAGGTTAGGTAGGATGGGTCAATATACGCTTCTTCCGCTTTTAAGCCCGCGAGCGCGGCCGCGACAAAATTCGAAAGTATCGCGACTTTGCGGACCTGTTTGAAGACCTCCCCGCAGTGCTCTTTCCACCAGAGCATGCGCGGAGCGGCAAACGGCATCGCCCCGTTCAGCTCGACAAGGCGCTTTTGGCTGTTCTCATCCATCTGGTCCAAATATGGCTGGTATCGGGTATCAAGCGCCGAAGGATACCACGGAGTGACCGGGCTCCCGTTGCGGTCAATACCCATTGCCCCTGCCATCTGACCGGTAAAACCCACGGCAGCGACCGAAGACGGGGAGGTTTGCGACTTTTCGATTATTTCTCTAATGGTTTCCTTTACGGCAGCCAGATATTCCCCCGGGTCCTGTTCCGCGCAGCCGGGCCCCGGGTAGTGTATATTCATTGTACGGGAAGCTTCCGCAACCGTCTGGCCCTCAACATCGAAAAACGCGGCTTTGACCGCGCTTGTACCAAGATCAACACCGATTATATATTCCATTTTTATCAACCTCCCGGTGGTTCTCCGGCATGTCAGCGGCCAGCCGGATATACCCCGTATTTCCGAGCATAATCATATAAAAAGACTACGTTCCCGGCTGGAGTGTCATCCTGAATATGATTTACAGGTGCCAGTATGTACCCGCCGCCGGGCCCGAAAGCATCGATCCTTGTTTCAATTTCCTGTTTTAATTCAGTAATAGTGCCCGGAAGGGCCTTCTGGATATCGATCCCCCCGTGAAAACAAAGCCTTTTGCCGTATCTCTTCTTGAGCTCAAAAGAATCCATCCCCGCGGCAGTCGGCTGTACGGGGTTCAGGATGTCCACACCTATTTCTATAAAATCATCGATGATATCTGACACCGCCCCGCAGCTGTGATACCAGATCTTTGCCTGCGGTGCTTTCTCCCTGATGAGGGAAAAGATCTTCGCATCATGAGGTTTGAAGATCTCCCTGTACAGCGCGGGTGACAAAAAAAGTGAAAGCTGTGTGCCCAGGTCCGATGCCCTTTGAACAATGTCTACATAGGGTCCAACAGCCCCCAGGTAAATATCCCACAACGCGGTCTCTACCCGTGCTACCTGTTCAACAAGGCAATGAACGAAGTCTTTGTTCACGGCCATATCAATAAACAGGCTGTCGATCGTCCTAAGATAGTATGACCTCTCGAGCAACCCTCCCCCGCCGAACACAGCCTTGGCAACAACAGCATAGTCCGTATTTTCACTGAGATGGCGGGCAATTTCTGCCAGTTCTGTGACATCCCAGCTTTTGTCGGGAACCGGCCATATAAACTTTTCCAGGTCTTCGAGCGCAGCGTCTTTTAAAGGAAAACCAACCGGATAGGACCCCTCACTGCTCCAGGTTATACCCCACTCATCGGTGACCGTCCCATTGGGGTTTTCTTTCGCCCCGGGCTTATCGGGGGAACGAAACCAGATATGCCGGAAATCTATATCGAAACGCTCAAGCAATCGCTCGTCATAATAGTTTGCCGTACTTCCTCTTCTGTAGGGTTCTATGTCCCCCTTGATCCCAAGCTGCTTTTTCACCGCAAAGTACACGGGGTCCACCATCAGGCTGCCCACGCTTCCGAGATCGAGGGGGACCCTGTCTGGCACCCTGTGATCAAGAGTTGTGAGCACACGCTCTCTGTTGTTCACCGCCGCCTCCTGTATCCTGTTATTTTAAACTATTTTGGCCCGTACCTCTTGAGAAACGGAACATCATCGTTTATATCCGGACCAAAAAATTTAAAAAGTACAAGGACCGAGCTGCCCGTGTTTTCTATGAGGATATTTTCAACAGCCTTATCATGGGTGACGAGGACCTCGTCCATTCCAATATTTTTTCCCTCGATCTCATGGCCGTCTATCCTTCCGTTTCCCTGCCACACATAAATATTGTAAACACCCCTGTCTTTGCTCCGGAATTTTGAACCCGGCTTTACGGTTGTTTTCTTACCGCTGAATTTATGAGTGTTGTAATAGATCCATTCTTCGAAACCTTCATCCTGCTTTGTCTCCTCGATCAGAACAGGAGTGGTATTTCTGTTTTCATAGAAGTAAGGATCGCCGGACACCTCCCAGTTGATCTGCTTGAACACGATACGTTCCCCGTACTTCTCTCTGTCCTCCCTTCGAATGTCCTTGTAAAGGAGTTCCTTCGGCAGCTTCCTGCCGTTCACGACCGCCTGCAGCATTTAAAAAACATCGGAATTTTCCTGGAGCTCGAGTGTAAGGGCGGTTCCCGGGGCATGGAGGACCCCTGAAGGCAGATGCATACCTTCGCCCGGCACCTGTAAATATGCCCTTGAATGCTTCAGGATCAGGTCGCTGTTCCAGTCAATAATATGGGGCAGAAGAAGCTCCTCCTGTTTCTGCTGCTCCACTATATAGGGGTGGACCCCGAAAAAACCTTCCGGGTGAGGGCCCGGATCGACGCCTTCGGGAAAATAGTAAGCCTCTTCCTTGGCATTTTTTCCAACCAGCGCCGCGTCTTCAGCTATCTGGTGGTAGTGATAACTTATCCTTGTATCAACATCGTAGAGCTTCGCCAGCCTTCCCAGGCCGACATGGTCCTTTGAGTAGGTTTCACCCATTATCTGGGGACCGCATACACTTACTGCGTCCCGTAAAAGTATATCCTCCCTTTCGATGTTGAGATAGGACAAACCTTCATCATCCGGACCCTGCGGTGTGTCCGCTTTTGTTTCCGAACCGAACCATCGCTCCAGGATATAACGGCCGTCACCCAGGTCCCATTCATCTTCATCCAGCCCGAGCCTGCCTATCGGCTTGAGAAAATCACGTGCTATCCAGGCGGGCCTCAGATACAGTATACCATTCTCTTTCTCCAGAGCTTTCATTACTGTATTTTTTATTTTATTACTATCCATGTCTGTCGGCCTCCAGGTAATATATTTTTCAGTATTTTAGATAATTTGCGGGGAAAAAGAAAAAGGGGGTCGATATTTGCCCGGGTTCGATCAATAATAACCGGGTATTTAAGCAGGATCCGGCTGCTAATACCGACCGAACTCCTGAAGGGTTTCCCACCAGGCGATGATGTTCTCCGGCGGAACACCTCCCTGTATTATGTGGATAGACGCAAATATGAATCCGCCTCCTGGTGCCAGATCATGGATCCTCTTCTTTGTTTCTATTCTAACCTCTTCAGGGTTTCCAAATTCCAGTATTCGCGCGTCGCAGCTCCCCCCCCAGATCGTCAGATCCTTTCCAAACTCCTTTTTAAATTTCCCCGTGTCCATACCTTTGCAGTTGACCTGAAAAGGATTGAGTATGTCTATCCCGGCCTCGATAAGGAGCGGGACCGTCTCCATAATGGCACCGTCGTTGTGAAAAAAAATGTACAGCTTGTCCTTTGCTTTCTTTTTTAAAAATTCGAAAAGTCTCCTGTGATAGGGCCAGATCAGTTTTTTGTACATGTCGAGAGAAACCAGAAGGCCGTTCTGCGAGCCCAGGTCATCCGCGGCCGAAACGACCATCGCGTTTTTTCCAACAATTTCAAGGTACCTGCCCCAGTATTTCATTTTTAGCTCGAGTATCTTTTCCATGATCGCGTGGATCAATTTTTCGTTCTGTATCATATCCATGAAAAATTTATTATAACCCGTCATCCAGATCGCGTGCTCCCACATCCCGGCGCTCATCCTTCCCATTACATAGGCCTTTTTTTCCTGAAATACCACCTTCTCGACCCTGTCCTTCAATCCTAAAAAACGGGCCGGGTCGAGAGGGTCAGGCCAGGAATAATTCTCTATGTCCTTGATTGATTCCGCATTTGCGAGAGGGTGGTGGTACAGGTCGTAATAATGGCCCTCATCTTTCGGCATCTGCCAGCCGATGCCGAACTCATCGATGATCCTGTAATGGTCATCAACGAGGCCGAGGTCTTTGGCCGGCCCAGGAGAGGATGGAGCTTCAGGGCCCACATTTTTCACATCGATGCCTAATTTTTCAACAATATCGTCTCCGGTTTTTGCAAGCTGTGTCACCCGGTCCCACAGCTCCACTTCTTCGGACATGCCCAGCAACGTTTTTAAATTCCGCAGCGCATTTATGTTTATACCTGTTACAGCCGCGCCGCCGATGTCAAACGGTACCCTGTCAGGCTCCTGATGCTGGAGTGCTGCCTTCACACGCTCAAAGCTGTTGTATTCCAATTGTTTACCGTCCCTTATTACCGATCACGCTTTATAGTCAATCATCTCCGCGCCGGTGATCAGCTTTACAATATCATTGTGAAGAACATCCAGCCCGTTCCCGTAATCTTTGAAAGTAATGTCCCCGACCCTTTTTCCATTTCTTAAAACCAAAACTCTGTCGGCGATCTTTATGATGTGCTCTATGTTGTGCGTAATTACAATAATTCCATTTACATGCTTTCTTGTCTCATCTATCAATTCAAGTACTTTTGCAGCCTCTCTGACACCAAGAGCTGCAGTGGGTTCATCCATTATAATGATTTTTTGGCCCCAGAATAAAGCCCTGATAATTGAGATTGCCTGTCTTTGTCCGCCGGAAAGCTGCTTAACTTTTTGGGTCAGAAGCGGCAAATTTATAGAGATATTTTTTATCCGGTTCGATGCATCCTTCTGCATTCTCTTTCCATCAATAAACCCGAAAATCCTTCCGACACCTCGTCTGCTGAATTCCCTTCCCGCGAATATATTCTCGGTAAAATTTAAATTATCAAAAAGCGCGAGATCCTGATAAATAGTTTCGATACCGAGCTCAAACGCGTCCCTGGGATTTTTGATATTTGCGGGCTGCCCGAATACTTCAATGCTCCCTTCATTCGGCAGTTGCGCGCCCGACAGGATTTTAATAAGAGTGGATTTCCCGGCGCCATTGTCGCCGACAAGACCGAGGATTTCACCATCTTCCAGCTCAAAATCCACACTATCAAGAGCGACCACAGACTGAAAATATTTTGTAATGTTTTTTGCATTGATAATATATGTGTCATTAGGCATATTTTTACCTTCTCATGAAGATTTATGCTTCTCAAAATATCAAAAGGATTTGTCTCATCTAATTCCGTTCATCAAAACATGGGCTGCGTTTTACCGGGTCATCGTTTTTAAAATAGTTCTCTCTCTTCTTTTTATGGTTACGACATCCAGAGTGACCGCAAAAAGCAGGATCGCACCGATTAAAAAATTCTGCCAGTATATTTTTATCCCGACGAGAGTAAGAATATTTATTATCAGCACCATTATAAGAGAACCAAGGAACGCGCCTAAAACGGACCCTTCACCGCCGTTTAGGCTGGCACCACCGATTATTACCGCCGTGATAACCTTGAGCTCGAGACCTGTTCCGGCATAAACGGTTGCGGTTCCCATTCGTCCTGTCCAGACAACACCTGCAAAAGCGGCTATCACGCTTGTTAAAATATAATTTGAAATTTGGACATTATCGACTTGAATCCCCAGCAATCTTGCAGCTGTTTCATTTCCCCCGATAAAAAAATTCTGGCGCAGATACTTATTCCTTCTTAATAAAATATCCCCCACGATAATAAAAACGATCGCATACCAGATCGGCATTTGTATTCCAAATAACTTATACTGACCGATACTGCTAAAAACATCTCCTATCTGGGCCACCTGTTTGCCGTCGTTGATTATTAACGTCAAACCCCTGTAAAGACTCAAGCCCGCAAGAGTCACTATAAACGGGTTTAAACCGACTTTTGTAACCATCAACCCGTGAAATAATCCGATCGCCGCTCCGACCAGCAGACTCATTATTACTGCCGCGGGAACCGGTATGCCGGCTTTCTTTATCAGCATGCCCGCAACCATGCCGGTAAGGCCGACAACCGAACCAACCGAAAGATCAAAACCTCCACTTACCATGAGGATGGTCATACCGACACCGATAATGGTCTGTATGGACAGCGCCAATAAGAGAGCGTGCATATTTGTCCTGGTCATAAAATAGGGTGAAACAAATGACATTGTTATGAAAATCACAACCACCACCAGGAAGTTCCCGAACTCTCTTTGTCCGGTAAGTATTTTCAGTAATTTCATCCCTTCTCCTAAGATTAAATTAACACACGGCCCGGGGAGACAGCCCGGGTCACGTGCTTTTTGATCAGAGTTTAATCATCATAATCTCTTTTGAAATATTTTACATTTTCCTTTGTAATAATAAGGTTTTTTGGATAGATCACATCCGGAAGAAGCGATACACCGGCTGCTCCATCGTCATAGGATGCCATCGGCCCTGTTCCGTGAACATACATATCCAATATTTTCACAGCTGCGTACATCTCAAGCGCACCGCCCTGTATTACTGTAGCGCTGATCTCACCTTCCTCTATTGACGCCAATAGCACATCTTCCCTGTCAGAGCCCACAATAATTACCGATCCCGGCTTTACCCCGGCTTCTCTTATTCCCATTGGAGCCGCAGCTCCGCCGATTCCGTCACCAGTCCAGATTGCCGCCAGGTCCGGAAACTTCTGCATAATTCCAACTATCTGCTGTGCGCCGACATTCGCGTCATTACCGTGGTCGAGATCTGCAACAACCTTGATACCAGGGTACCTGTCCATCACGCTCATAAAACCCTCCCACCGCTCAGTAACATTTGCCAGATTCGGATTTCTCATGACAACGACTTGTCCTTTATAATTGATCCTTTCAGCTATATATTCCCCACCGGCTACACCCATTTTGAAGTTACTTGAGCCGATATAAGTAAGTCTTGGGAAATTTGGAAAATCAACACCCAGAAAAATCACAGGGATGCCTGCATCGACAGCATTCTGGATGGTCGGGAGCCAGTCTTCACCCCAGGGCATTACAATCAGGCCATCGACACCTTTGGCTATTGTCTGATCGATAGTTGCCAGTGTTGCTTCAATATCATAATCAGCAGGGCCTAAAATCTCCACCTTCACTTCGGGCCACTCCTCTTTCAGCATGTCCACTGCCCGATAATAATCAACATAGTAA
>SDBT01018743.1_pt1 | contig 10868 bp, 12 predicted proteins | sample 2277101 | NCBI WGS metagenome assembly SDBT01 (sample SAMN10404973, study PRJNA504765) | marine sediment metagenome | isolation source: marine sediment core GS10_PC15, 103 cmbsf | place: Arctic Ocean: Southern Knipovich Ridge | collected 2010 | reverse complement strand
AAAATTGGCTTCTGCAAAACTCTAATCTAAAGCTCAAAAAAAATAAAAAAATTGAATTTCGGAAAATTATAAAAAAATGAGCATTAGAATCGGAAGCTGCAAAAACGAAATCTAATGCTCCAAAATCTCTTAAAAATATTTTAAGGAAATTTCGAGAAGTAGAATTGTTTGGTTACGAAAGGCAAATCTACATCTCAATATTTTTTGAAAATTAAATTTAAAAAATTAAAAAACGAACGATGTTTTTTGATCTCTTGTAAGAGCTTTAGAAAGACGATAGAAAAAGCATAAAAAATAAAATAAGGGATTTTAAGAGGGCTTTAAAACCCTTATGAATAAAGGGTTACAGGATACAAGAAAAGATAAAAAACGTACTTCTCCAAAACAAGGGCAAAAATAAAATAACTTTCGTTAAAAAAATAGCAAAAAAGAGAAGTAGGATTTGGGTTTGTAATGGGGCAAATATAAAGCTCAAAAAAAGCTTAAAAATAATTTAAGGAAAAAAAGAGAAGTAGAAAAGAGGCTTGTGAGTGACTGAATGTACTTCTCTAAAATGTTGGAAAAATAAAATAGGGGGTTTATGATGTTTAAGGAAGTAGCGACTAAAGAAATTGAGAATATTAAGGAGAGGTTAGAAACAGAATTAGAGGATAAAAACTTACCGTTTCAGAGAGAGGAAGAAGTAAAATCGCTTATCCATTGTCTGAATGCCTGGTTAGACTTTAAAGATTTTCTGGGACGAAGGCATTACAGGGAAGTAATTAAAAGCGAAAGTTAAGAGATTTACTTTACATAAGGTATCTTATAAGACGTTACTGAAACTCTTATAAATAAAGGGTTTCTAATGCGTTTTATCGATAGAAGGGGGGTATAATAATTATGGTAAATGAAAGGTTGGAATCGGCTTTGGCCTGGTGTAAAAAGAATAATATAGAATCAATCCGATTAAAAAAGTTTAACCGGGAATCTAAAAAGAAGCTATCTAAAGGGAATCTCGGCAAGAAAGAGTTTAAAGAGATGTGCAAAAAGGCGGGGGTCAAGAAAAGATCTCTTTGTAAAACCATATTCACCGAGAATCTTTAAGCTCGGGGCCCCGGGCTTGACCTGTAAACGTGCAAGTTTTTAAGTGAAAAGACCAGAAAACGCATACAATCATAAGCGGGGTTTTCTATACCCTCCCTTAAAAGCGAAATTTGAAGGCCTGAATTTAGTCAAAATAACAAAAGAAGCCTTATTTCTTATAACTTTTAGCTATTTTTAAGATTTAAGGCTAGAAAGGGGGTTGGTATAAAGTAACGTATAAGTATAAAATTATCGTTTAAAAGGTGCTTAGAATCGTTTTTAAGGCTATTTTAGAGGGGTGGTTTATATCGCTAAAAATAAAAAGTTTCGACCAAAGTCAAGTTATTATGCTAAAACTCCGGAATCCAGGAGAAAGAAACTTGATAATTTAAAATTAAGGTGGCCGGAAAAATCAAAGACTAACAAAAGTAAAGGCTTTTCTTTCCTGAAATATAAAGAAGATATAATTCAATTTGCTGAAAAAGAGATTTATCTACCAGAGAAAAGACAAAAGCTGATCAGGATTGAGGATTGGGAGCGAGAAGTCTTTACAGATTGCTTCTATAAGAACAGGCCCCGGTTAATACTTGTGAGCCTAGCCAAAAAAAATGGTAAATCTACCTTCTCGGCAATAGTCTTGAGCTGGTTTTTGGTCACCCAAGAGTCTGGGGAAATTTATATTTGCTCTAATAGCAAGGACCAATCCAGCTTTATCACTTATCGGAAAATCGTTACTATGATTAGGAAGAACCCAAAACTTGATAGAAAGTGCCGGATCCATGCCGATTATATCGAAAACATCAAGACCGGAACGATTTTAAGATGTTTGAGTTCGTCTTATCGGTCAAGTGCTGGCCTCAACTGCCTATTAATTTGTATTGATGAACTGGCCTCTTTTGATACAGATTCCCTAAGATTCTTTTTTGAAGAACTTCAGTTATCTCCGATATACAAATATCCCTTGATTCTGGTGACCTCCACCGCTGGCCGGAACGAAGAAGGGATACTCTGGGATTTAGTAAAGGAATCAAAAAAAGGCAATACTCCGGAAAGTTATTTCTACATCAAGCAAGGAGAGGAAGCGAATCCTTCTTCCTTTGTGACTGAAAAATATTTGGATAGCCAGGAGCACAAGCCGGGGATGAGACCCAACCTATTCAAGCGGTTACATAAAAATTTATGGGTGAGCGAAGAAGATTCTTTCGTAACCGATGAAGATTTTAGAGCTTGCATTGATTATAAATTAGTCAAGAAGCCAAAGGTAAAAATTCCTATATGGTTAGGGCTTGATGTGGGATATAGGAATGACTATACCGCTATTTGTGGGGTAGGAAAGATTGATAACAAAATTTTTTCGGTGGACCATAAAGTTTATATCCCCTTGGAAACAGAAGAAATGCAATTTGATGATGTTAAAAGATACCTGATCGAATTGTCTAAACTTTATGATATTCAGGGAGTCTATTTTGATCCCTATCAGGCTATTCAATTGGCTCAGGATCTCAGAAAAGAAGATATAAATATGGTGGAATTGCCTCAGACTCAGGGGAATTGTATCGCCTTTAGTCAATGTCTTTTCAACCTGATCAAAAGCCAGGGGATAAATTTTTATGAATCGGAAGAACTCCGAACATCCCTGATTAATTGTAAAGTGGTTTATTCTGTCCGGGGCTGGAGAATCGTTAAGAAATCGGGAACTAAAAAAATTGACCTGGCTATTGCTTTAGGTATGGCTAGTTATGGAGCAGTAATCGCTCCAGAAGAATTGGAATCTATAATAGAGGGAAAGGGTGCAGGGAAACGACCGAGTGCCGAACAAGATTGGTAATAGAGGTTAATAATTTTCATTATGTAAAGTAGAAGTTTGACTAATAAATAATTTTATGTTATTCTGAAAAAAAATAATATTGTATTTCTCATTCGAGCACCGGAATATACTTAGTAATTTGACTAACCACAGAGAGCCAATATGAGAAGTTTAAAACGCTTCTTAATTGGCTCTCTTTTTTTATTTCTAAAGGGGATTCATGGATTTAAAAGTTATATTTCAAAATACTAAAGATACCATAAAGAAATTAGCTAAACCGAATATGGGCGAAATATCCCACTCTGGAACTGATATCTGGGGTATTGGTGATCTTCCTGTCTACAACCCCGATGACCTGGTAGAAAAAAAAGGATTGGAAATATATAGAAAAATGCAAAGGCGGGATGGCCAGATTAAAGCAGTTTTTATGTTAAAGAAGCATGCCCGGTTATCTACCCCTTGGGATATCAGGCCGGAAGATGAGGATGATCAGGAAGCAGTCAAACAGGCTGAATTTATAAAGTATTGCTTTTCAGAGATGAAGGGGAACGTAAACAATACTTTGCTTAAAATATGGAATGCCATGAGAGATGGTTTTTCTGTAGCAGAGATTAATTATAAGGTCCTTCCCACCGGAGAATTTAAAGGTATGATTGGGATTGATAATATCAAAGTCCGGAAAGCTATAAATTATATGTTTAAATGTGATGAGCATGGCAATATTAAAGAAAGGGGTTTGATTGAGGGGGGTAATACTCCTTTACCTATAAATAAATTCATTCTCTTTGCCTATAATCCCAATGATGATGATGCAGACAGCTTATACGGTGAAAGCGATTTTAGGGCTGCCTACCGGTATTATTTTTCGAATGATATTATACAAAGATTCTGGAATATCTTTTTAGAAAAGTTTGGCCAACCCACTGTAATAGGTCGTTATGAAACAGGTACTCCCAAAACTAAACAGGATGAATATTTAGATATATTGAAGAACATTCAGACCGATACTGCAATGGTAATGCCAAAGGGGTTAGAAGCTGAACTTTTAGAGGCTACCAGAAGGGGAGATGCAGGCTATAAATCAGCCTTTGATACGAATAATAACATGATAGCCCGGGCTTTACTGGTGGGAACTCTTTTGATGGGCACCGGAGAAAAAGGCTCCTGGGCTTTATCAAAAACCCATTTTGATATTTTTATTTATGTCCTTGATTATTTGGGTACGGAAACTGAAGATACCATAGTCCGGGAACAGATCATAAAGCGGTTGATAGATTTTAATTTTACCCAACCCAAATATCCCTATTTTAAATTTGAATCACTGATTAAAGAGGACCAAGAAGCTAAAGCCAAAATCGCTAAAATGCTGGTTGATGCAGGGTTGATTAATGCGGAAGAAGAATGGGTCAGGGGATTCCTTAAACTCCCTGCCAAAGAAGAAGGGATAGTTTTGCCCTTACCTAAACCTAGTGGTGGGGGCTTTGTAGAAGATTATCAAACTGGCCTATCAAGGCAACCTAACCAGTATGAAAAGAAATGTAATTTTACTAGGATGGTAAAGAATTTAGATAATTTTGAAGCAAAAGCCAAGGAAGAACTTATAGAAATTATAACTAAGCAGAAGGAAGCCCTTAAAAAGGATATCTTAAAAAAGAAGATCATTGAAAATAATTCGGCTGCCCAGATTGAAAAGATTCAATTATCTTATGTAGGAGAATTAAAGAATAAAATTCAAGAGTGGTTAAAGGAGATATGGCAATATGGCAGGCAGGAAGTAAAAAGCGAACTGGGTAAAATGAAATTTATCGATATAATTCCCGGTTTGCCACCGACTAAAGCCTTGCAATATTTAAATAATAAATCCTTCTGGATCGCCGGAGTGATGAGGGATGATGTCTTAAAAGAATCAAAAGCAATTTTATATAACGGTCTTAAAAGTGGAGCAACTACACCGGCAATAATGTTTCAATTAGATGAATTTTTTAAAGAATATATCGGAACTACCGCAATAGAGATAAAGACCGGAAAAGAATTGACTCCCTGGCACCTGGAAAATGTAGTAAGAACTAATTTTAGTGATGCCTATAATGAGGGGCGCTGGGCTATGATGAATGATCCAGAAGTAGGGGATTTTGTGCCGGCGGTTGCCTATTCTTCAGTTTTGGACAATAGGACCACTGATATATGTATAAGATTGGATGGCCAAGTATTTTTGAAAAATGACCCTGATTTGGCTGGAATAAAGCCACCTAATCATTATCAATGCAGAGGGCTTTTGGTACCGGTAACTAAATACGAAAAATTTACCCCGATATCTAAGGAAAGGAAAGCGGGGATCATGGCTATAAAGCCTAAAAATTTTATAAATTTGGAAGGAGATGAGTTATATGCCTTATCCTAAAAAATATAAAATTAATGAAAATTATTTTGAGAAATGGTCAAAAGAAATGGCCTGGGTATTAGGAATAATTACAACTGATGGAAATATAAGATTTGACCGAAATTGCAAGAGATTAAGGATTGGACTTCAAGATAAAGATATTTTAATCAAAATTAATAAAATGATGGAATCTAATTACCCAATCAGAAAAAGAGATTTTAGTAAATATGAAGGAAAAGGAACTTGGTATTATGAACTTGATATTTGTCGTACAAAAGTATGTAGAGATCTAATTGCATTTGGTATTATACCGAGAAAAAGTAAAATTATTCAATTTCCATCAATCCCAAAAAAATATTTATATGATTATATTCGAGGAATAGTAGATGGAAATGGTTGCCTATTCGTAAATAAATATTTTTATAAAAGTAAATTATATAAGTATTTTAGGACTGTAATTATTTCAGGCAGTCGAAAATTTATTAAAGGCTTAAGGGCACAATTAAAAATAAAAAATAAAATTTGTCATGTTGATCAAAATTGTTATAGGCTTGAAATTCCAAAAAATATTTTAACTATTATATATTCTAACGTTGGACAAGCAGTTGGACAGCGTAAATACAATAAATGGTTAAATTATACAAAGGGGGTGTTTTAATTGCCGTACCATTATCCGGATAATATCCCGGAAGGGATAAAAAAGTTACCGGCAGAAGCCCAAAAAACCTGGATTGATATTTATAATAATGCCTGGGAGCAGTATAAAGATCGGGCAGAAAAAGAAGGTTTGGCTAATGCCACAGCCTGGGCCGGTCTTAAAAAAGCAGGTTGGAAAAAGGATAAAGAGGGTAACTGGGTTAAAACTGAAACCCAGGGGAATTTAAACGCTATGGAATTGGCAATATTGGAAGCCTATTCCCAGACCTACGAGCTTAGAGATGTCGAGGTCTTTGGTATTGGAGTATGGAAAGGTAATAAAATCACCGATAAGGACCTTGACGATATCGTAAATAACACTAATGAAATAATTGATAAATTAAAGCCGAAGGTAAAATTAGGTCATGGTGATAAGCAGGATCTATTAAGAAAAACAGGACTACCGGCAGGTGGCTGGATCACCAAACTAAAGAGGGCTGGGGATAAAATTTTAGTTAACATTAAGGAAGTGCCTAAGGTTTTATATCAATTAATTAAAAATGGAGCATATAAGAGGATATCAAGTGAGATTTTAGTCGGTTATACCGAGCCCAGCACCAAAAAGAAATATAATAAGGTACTTTCGGCAATAGCTTTTTTAGGTGCTGATCTACCGGCGGTAACTAATTTAAAAGATATTGCTGCCTTATATGATTTTAATGAGGATGCCAATTTAATTATATACGAGAAAACGACCAAAAAGGTCGAGAAAAAAAGAAAGGAGGTCTATGTTATGCCCGGTAAAGTAACAATAACAGAAATCGAAAATAAGAAATTTGTCGCAGTGGAAGATTACGAGAAGATTGAGAAGGAGAAGGAAGCATCAGATAAGGAAAAGGAAGAGGCCAAAGGATTCAAGGAAAAATTTGAAGCCGAAGAGAAAAAATCCAAAGAAGCAGAAGAAAAGCTAGGCAAAATCTCTAAAGAAAAAAGAGAAGCCGAAATTAAAACCTTTATTGATGATCACTGCTCCGATAAAGACATGCGTTTCCTACCTAAACAGAAAGAAGTTTTAATGGCTCTTGTAGAGTCCACTTCTGACGAAAAAAAGATCAAGTTTACGGTAGATGACAAAGAGGCTAAACTTTCACAGCGCGAACTACTGGAAAAATTTATCGAACTTCAACCTAATTTCTCTGATTCCATTTTTGCTGAATTAAGCAAGGGCGAAGAGGAAGAGGAAGAAGGTAAAGATAAATTAAGTCCGGAAGAAAAGAAGGTCCAGAAATACATGGATGAGCATAAAGATGTATCCTATCGAAATGCTGTCCTGGCCGTTCTGGATTCTACCGAAGAAAAAAAGAAAAAATAATTATCGAAAAAAATAAAATTGAAAAGAGGTGTTAAATATGTCTCAGGCTGTTGGAGCTTTAGATATAACTTTAGTGGCTAGTGCAGATCTCTCTGCTATCCAATACCATTTTATTAAACTTGATGCCGATGGCAAAGCTGTAGCTTGCGGGGCAAATGGAGTTTCTATTGGTATTTTGCAGAATACTCCTGAAAGTGGAGAAGCTGCTAGAGTAAGAGTTTTAGGAACCAGCAAATTAGTAATGAATGAAGCAGTTGACGAAGGGGAAGCTATAGCTTCTACTTCTACCGGAGCTGGCGAAGTAGTGGATGCTGCCGATGAATATGCTGGAGCAATAGATTTAGAAGCGGCTACTGCTCAAAATGATATAGTAGAAGTTTTAATTACTCACATGTATTCGCCTGTTAGTCATGCTACTTAAAAAATATTAATAAAAGAAAGGAGCGAAGTTAAATGCCAGAATTAGCGAATGTGCATACTGACGCAATTTTAAGTAATATATCCGAGAAATTTAGCAATGCTGCTTATGTCGGATTGCAATTATTGCCGGTTGTACCGGTCAAAAAAGAATCGGATAAATATTATAAATATGATTCTAAAGCAGATAGATTTAGGATTCCTGCAACTTTGAGGGCCCCTAAGACTGAATCAAAAACTGTGGATTGGAAAGTAACCACTGGGACTTATCAGTGCGAAGAGCATGCTTTAAATGATTTAATTGATGACCGAGAAAGAGATAACGCTGACAAACCATTAAATTTAGAAGTAGATACCGTAGAATTTTTAACCGATATCATTGAACTTGGACAGGAAAAGAGGATTGCTGATCTTTTAACTGGGGCAGGGATGACTCATAATGCTACTATTTCTGTTAAATGGGAAGATTATGCGAATTCTGATCCTGTTGGAGATATTGAAATTGGTAAGCAAGATATTCATGGAAGAATATTCAGGAATCCAAATACTTTGTTATTAGGGATAGAGGTCTATAACAAATTAAAACATCATCCTGATATCTTAGACCGTATCAAATATGTTCAAAAAGGAGTAGTTACTGCTGAACTTATGGCCAGCATATTTGAAGTAGATAAAGTAGTAATTGGAGCGGCTGGATATAATACCAAAAAAGAGGGACAGACTGCAATTTATGGTTATATGTGGGGTAAACATGCGATACTTGCTTATGTAGAAAAAGCACCCGGGATCAAGAAATTCTCTTTAGGTTATACTTTTAAAGTTGGAAAAAATAAAGTCCGTAGAGCAAGAATTGAAGTCAAACATAGTAATTGGTTCGAGCCTTCTATGATAATTGATGAGAAATTAGTTTCAGTCGATTGTAGTTATTTAATGAAGACTTGTATAACTTAACAACGTCTAAGAAAGACAACGGGGAGAGAGTTTATTCTCTCTCCCCTAAAAAGATAGAAAGGAGATTTAATATTATGGGAATTGATAAATTTCGTAGAAAAGCAGTATTCAAAGGCAAAAGCATTCAAAAAGATGATATCGAAATGGATGAAAGTAAAAATATTAAAGTTGGTACTACTACTGGATCAAAAATAGGAACTGCAGTTACACAAAAATTAGGTTTTTGGGATAAAACTCCGGTAATTCAACCTAAAGCAGCAGGACAAGCCGATCAGGGAGCCATGACAGCTACTCTAACGGGGGTTGATACTGGAACTGATATGACAGCTGCACAAGCCGCAACAATTGTCGCAGATTTAGCAGCTTTAGATACTCTATTAACCGAAGTAAGAACAGCGTTAGTTGATGCAGGAATAATTAAGGGTTCTGCTTAAAGAAAACAGAAGGAGTAATGAATGGCTTTTTGCGAAACTACTGACGTTTTAACTAATTTGAATATGTCAGCAACCGATGTGCCTACTGCACTTTTAGCCAAAGCTATTATCAAGGCCGATGCAGAAATAAGGGCAGCTTTTTCATCTGATTTATTGGCTGCCCTTGATGCTTTGGGGACTGTGCCGACAATAATAAAATCTTTAGCTGAAGATATTGCTTCCTATTTTGTAATGAGGGGCCTGTATAGTGGGAATACTCCTTCTATAAATGTTTGGATTGAAAAATATAAAGAGGCGAAAGATACCCTTAAAGAAATTGCCAAAGGCACTTTACAGATTGAAGGTATTACCGTAGATGTGGGGACTGTTCAATCTTCTACTAAAGATTATAAAAGGACCTTTGATGAGAGGGATGAAACTAACTGGAAAACCGATCCTAACAAATTAGAGGATTTAGCCGATGACTAACGGAGCATTGATCAGTTATGAGATTAAAAATGATGATAAGGTAAGGGCTTTATTAAAAAAGGCCGGGGATAAATCTAAAGATCTTAGAGTCCCCTTAAAGCGGTGTGGTATTTTAATGCTTTCTTCTATCGATAAAAACTTTAGAGTAGAGGGCAGGCCTAAAAGGTGGGCTCCACTTTCACCGATGACTATTGCTATGCGGAGAAAAGAAGGAAAGGGGGCGAAGATCTTACAGGATACCGGAGGAGGAAAAGGCTCTATTGTCTATAAAGTAGTTTCTAATCAGAAAGTGCAGATAGGAACTAATCTTGATTATATGAAGATACACCAAGAAGGCGGTTCAATTAAGATACCGGCTAGGGATATTTTCCCGGTAAGAGCGAAGGTTTTACATTGGGTTGATCCGGGCACCGGGGAAGATGTCTTTGCAATGCATGTTCACCAGAAGGCAAGGACGGCTAAAATACCACAAAGAAAATTTTTATTATTTCAAGAAGATGATAAGAAAAATATTGTAAAAGTTTTTACTGAATATTTAGAGGAAATAACAAGATGAAATTAGAGACAATCTGGGATAAGATTAAAACCATTTTAAAAGAGGATACTGTCTTAAGCCCTTATATTAAAATTGTATATGCAGGGACTAGGGACAATATTCCAACGAATCTGTTTCCCTGTATTATATTAGAGCCCACCAATGCACCGGAAGAGGCAGTAACTATGCCTCACAATACGGAGATAAATTTTACTTTAACCATTTTTGGTTATATAAAGATTTTTGATGTGGATAAACAGATAGTCGGAGATACCACCATTAAAACAATATCTCTCGGATCTGGCGGGACAGGATATACCGTAGGGGATATTATTACTGTAGTTCAGACAGGTGGTTCTCTTGGAACGGTAACTATCAATACTGTTAATGATTCCGGTGTTATTTTAACCATAACTCTTTTAAATGGAGGTTCCGGTTATGCTGTGGCTGACGGTTTGGCAGTAACCAGTGGGAGTGGGAGTGGAGCGACTATAAATATTTTAGCGATTAATATTATTAAGGGTATTCTTGATCTGAATTTCGATATTAAGAAAGCCCTAGGTGCTCATATTGACTTGGATAATGAATGCTTATATTTTAGTTTCCCAGATACCAGATTTGATTTTAGTTCTTACCCTTTCCGGGGGGTAGAGATTGATATGAAAATAACTTTAAGGCAGAGTTTTGTAACCAGAGTTTAAAAAAGAAGGTGATTCTATGATACTGAAATTTAATCGGAATACTGAATTAGAAGTAGTTGGATTAGGTATCTTTGCACCTAACGAATTTGTCGTAACTGATGATGA
>SDBT01018742.1_pt1 | contig 10868 bp, 8 predicted proteins | sample 2277101 | NCBI WGS metagenome assembly SDBT01 (sample SAMN10404973, study PRJNA504765) | marine sediment metagenome | isolation source: marine sediment core GS10_PC15, 103 cmbsf | place: Arctic Ocean: Southern Knipovich Ridge | collected 2010 | reverse complement strand
TGGATAGGCTCTGGCTCAAGTTCAGGTTCTTCTTTTCCTTTTTTTCCTTTTTCTTTTTCTTCTTCAGGTTCTTCTTCTACTGGCTCGGGTTCTTTCTCTTTTTCTTTTGACTTTTCTTTTTCAGGTTTCTTTTCTTCTTCTACTGGCTCTTCCTCAATAATCTCCTCCTCCTCTTCAATAAATTCTTCAGGTATCTCTTTACATTCTCCATTTGAGCATATATCATTTTCTCCAGAACAGTCAGATACTAGAATACATTCCTCTCCTGTTAGTTCTGGCTCAGGAGGTCCAGGAGGTTCAATGTTTTTCACACAAATGCCATCACTGCATATTTTATTTTTGGGGCATTCTTCATCAGTCTCACATTTTGGCCTTGGAGGCGCAACGCAAACACCAGCTTTGCATTCCTCTTTACCAATACAATCATCATCCTGCCTGCAGTCATCTTCAATAGGAATACATCCCTGATCAGTTAACTTCTGGTTTTTCTTGCATTCAATTATCAGTTCACATGTTCCTTCTTTACTAAGAACATAACCATCTGGGCATGTGATCTCTTCAGGAATACACTCCTTATCCTAACAAATAAAATTATCGCTACAGCTAACATCCTTTGGACAGCTATCACCATCCTCTTCTTCATCAATCCTTCCATTCCCGCAGATATCAACGCACTGGTCAACCTCATTAGGCTCCATTCCTTCAGGACATACTCTTAATTTAGGAACACATTCTTTATTCTCGCAGGAAAAGCCTTTCTCGCAGGCAGCATCCTTTGGACAGCTCTTGCAGTTCTCTTCAGGATCTATAACTCCGTTACCGCAGAGCTCTACTTTTTTACAATCTTCAGGACACCAATTTCTATTTTCTGGACGTTTACAAATACCATCTCCACATGTATCCAGACACTTTATAGATTCAGGATAAGGTAATTCTGGGGAATAATACCTGGCACAAGAATAATCTTCATATTTTGTTGAAACTTCAGAACAACTCCCATCATTTTCACAAACAAACGTATGTTCACTACAAACATTTCTCCCTTGATGGCATATATCAGCTCCACAGTCAGCATTTGTTGTACAGGAAACATTTACTTCTTTAGGTACTGGACAATCTTTCCTACAATTACAGGGATTTTCAAGACCTTCACAGTTTCCATCACCACACAATGCTGTACAAACATAACCTGCTGTTAGGCTGCAGATTCTGCCATCCCCAACCCGGGTCCTTATAGCTTTTAGGTCAGGGCAACAATCTTTAACCTCCATAGTAAATTCTCCTTCCTTAAGGCATTCCTTAACACATTCTTTATTCTCACAGACATAACCAATTTTACAAATTACATCTTTTGGACAGCTCTCACAGTCTTCTCCTTTGTCTATTCTTCCATTGCCGCAGATATCAACACATTCGTCATCTTCATTAATCTCCATCCCATCTGGGCATGTGATCTTTTTAGGAACACACTTCTTATTCTTGCAATAAAAGCCCTTTTCACAGCTAGCATCCTGTGGACAGTTTGCGCAGTTCTCTTCAGGATCTATAATTTTATTACCGCAAAGCTCTTCTCCTCCTCCAGCATACTTATCCCTACACTTTAAATACTCCAAGTTTTCTTCCCACTTACATTCATTATCATAACAACCACAACCAGTTAACTCTAAACACCGAAACCAAGGTTCAATACCGCAAGTCGTAACAACTGGTACTCCTGCACAAACTTGACCAGAACAACCAGTTGTTATGCATTCATTATCACTTGTACATTCTACTTCTCCACAATCTTCATGACACAAATCTTTATTTTCTGGATATTTACAAATACCATCTCCACAGCTATCTATACATACTGAATCAATACAATAAAAGTTTTCATATTCTGTTGAAGCACTGGAACAGTTTCCTTCCAAACATGTATATGTGGTTCCATGGCATACATCTTTCTCTTGGCTGCAGAAACCAACTCCACAGTCAGCATCAGCTACGCAAGGAACCTCTTCTGGTGGTGGGCAGTCTTCTGGACAGATACACCAGTTTTCCCCTTTTCCACACTTACCATCTCCGCATTTTGTGCAGGTCTGTTCCCATGTTAATGTTGCGATGCACACCTCTTTTCTTCCTTGCTTAACAGGCCAGGCCATATCAAGCTTGGTTAAACCCTCACAGCACACAGCATCAGGCTTCTCCATTTTATCAAAGATCTTTCCTTCCTTGATGCATTTTTTAGGAGGAACACAGGTGCCATTTATATTGGTATAACCAATTGGACATATCACTGGGTCTACACAAATCCCTTTTTTATTAAGCACTTGTCCTGGAGGACATATCAAGCAGTCCTCAGGACAGCTTTCTTCGGTCTCATTACCAGAACAGATCTCATCCCCGCACTTGCTTCTTTTACAGTCAGGAGGGCAGCTGTATAGAGTTTCATTAGCATCACAAACTTTATTACCGCAAGTGGTGAAAATGCAATCCCCTTCATAACAATACCTTGGCTTCTTAGCTGGGCCTTTGCTGCATGTTACGCCAGTCTTGCAGTCTAATAAATCTTCACAGTCAGTTAATCTATCTCCATCATTATCAATTTTGTCCTCGCAATTCTCAATAGAAAGTTTCTGGCATTTCTTGGTGGCCTCACAATCTGTAGCATTATCATCACAATCATAATAACCTTCATTACATACACATTTATCAACATCAGCATATTGATTTACACCGCACATTATCTCCTCGCCGCATGGAGCTGTCTGTTTTATGCCATCTTCACATTCATAGATATCGCATGGAACACTCCTGACAAAAGTGCCATTACATTCATAATAAACATTTTCGCAAGGAATGTACTGCTTTCCAGTTGGACATATAAAGACAACATCCTGTTTGCATAGTTCTTTACATCTTATTACATGCTCATTTTTTTCATCACCTAATGTGCCACAAAAATCTAAACACTCTCTTTGATTATCAGTAGCTTTGCATTTATCGCATTCTCCACATTCTACTTCACATCCTCCAAGGCCCTGTTCTTCGCATTTGTTACAAGAATTACAAACATCAAAACATTGATAGGTTTCCTGCCGGCAGGCATTGCATTCATCACAAACTGGCTGAGACTGGCATTGGCTATATATACAATCATCACATTCTTGGCATGTGCTTTCACAGGGATTATAATCTATAACCCAGTTATCCCTATTTTCCTCATAACAAGGCCAGCATTCATCTTCACAAACATCCCAGCATTGCTCCTGATGACATACATCGCATTCTTTGCTGCAGATATACTCACATGCCCTGCCGCACTCTAATGAGCAATCAGGATCATCACAATCTATTGCATGGTCACCATCATCATCTATCTTATTATCACAGGTTTCATCACCACCAGTAGCATTAATACATTCACCTTCCCAGCAGACATCATCTTTGCTGCATTCATCATGTTTAAGCTCTCTACACCAACTATCTTGCCGTTCTTCAATGTTTTTCAGAAGAGTTCTCTCAAATCCTACTGCTTTAAGAGGATACATATTAATATCTCCATAATTAGAGAAAATGTCTTCTAAAACCCCCATTCTTTTCTTATAATTTTCCTGTCTTTCTGATTCATCTGTTTGATCATAATATTTTTCACCAAGAACCTGGTTAATCACGATAATCTCAGATATTATCTCAGTCTTATCTCTCATAATATTTCCTGATCTTGATCTGTCAGCTTGCTCTGCTTTTCTCACTAATCTCTCCACATTTTTTTCTATTAAGCTGTTTAACTCATCAATTGTCATATCCAGATATTTTTCTTTGCTAAACTTTTTAACAAACTCTTCAAATTTCATTTCCCCTTCCTTAGCTCTTATATTATGCATTGCTACATCAGACCAGACCTCAACCCAGGGCCATTCACAGCCATCACATGTAGTTACCTCAGCTCTTAGATCTAGATTGTCACCTTCATAAAGATAGATTTCCCATCTTATCAGATCACTAAAAAAGATTTTTTCATCATCCTCAAAGAACTCTTTTATTACCTTTAGGCAGTTTTCCCTGTTCTCAGCAAGATAATGATGTAATATATTCCTATATTCAACCATTCTCTCAGCTAGCTCTTGCTCTCCTTCAGTGGTTTCAAGGAAAGACTCTGCTAAACTTTTTATATCGCTGATCATACTATCTATATTAAAATCAAACTTTCTCTTGAATCTTGTCTCAAAATGAACCCAGTAGAACTTTGTTAGGCTTCCATCCTCTTCCCTTAGCACATTAGGCCAGGCATTAAAGGTTATCTTCAGTTTCTTTCCATCAAAAACAGTCTTTTTCCAGTTTGGCATTCGCTCATCAATTCTTATCTCTTTTTCTTCATGAACATCCCAGACCCAGGGAGTGATATCTGCTGGGGCTCCAAAGATTCTTCTCATCTCCTCTTCCGAGGCTCCATATTCAATATGACCATCATAATGGACCTCTATCTTCTCGCTTAGCATCTCGTTTATATCCTGCCTGAGAATAGTAGAATGCACAATCATCTGCAAATAGCTTATCTGACCCATTTCATACTGTTCACCATATTTTACAATAGAATTTATCTTATCCTCAATAGAATCAGCATTACTTGTAGTCTCATCATAAAACTTTACTGGTAATTCTTCCCATTCGCTGTAATAAATCTCAGAATATGGTTTTTCTAATGACAAGTTAAAGTCCACATGTATTACTTGAGCACCGACTATATTGTTAAAAGAAGTATCATACATACCATATGTTAAGTACAGTGTTTCATTCCATTCTTGCTTTGAAGGTGCTAAATCAACAAAAGCACAGCATTTTTGGCTTCCATAACAAATAGTTGTGCTTTTTTCCTCATCAGTATTAAAGATATTCCATCTTGTACAGAGATTTTCCTCATTTACTTCCCAGTTAAATTCAGTGTTTTCAACAGTTAAATCAACAACACCCTTTACACTTTCTTCACCATCATTATCTTCATCATAGATACTGTCTTTGTTATATTCTAAATCAATCGCTATAATTTTTTCAGGCACAATTAGCGCAACTTCTTTTGTATCAATAGAATCAGCATAAACAATAGGAAAAAGACTAAGAATTACTAATACTAATAGTATTTTCCTTATCATTATTCCTCTTTTTTATGATAATATCTTTAATTGAATTCCTCTATTTAAATAAATTGCTGAAAATTACTAATTTTGTTTTCATTTTTTTATTAATTATTTTGAATTTTATTAAAAGTTTATTATTAAAATATATATTTTTTATTTAATCAATAATTATTGGTCTTTTAAAGAAAAAAACACAAAATTTTTAAGACACATAGGTAAAGCACTAAAAAATGGGGGCTTTACAGGTATTTATTCCTAAGGAAACTGATGACACTAGAGTAGCTGCTAATCTGTCAACAGTAAAAAGCATAATAAAACTTGGCCTTCAGGTTGCAGTTGAATCAAAAGCAGGAGAAAAATCTTTTATCTCTGACAGAGAGTATGAAGATGCAGGTGCAGTTTTAGGCTCAGCCGAATTATTTGGATCCGCAGATATTATTTTGGCTGTCAATCCGCCAAATTCTGATCAAATAGAAAAATTAAAGGAAAATTCAGTTTGGATATCAATGCTTGTTCCCCCGAGCAATTTAGAGGTAATTAAAAAATTACAAGAGAAAAAGATTACTTGTTTCTCTATGAACCTAATTCCAAGGATTTCAAGAGCCCAAAGACTGGATGCATTAAGCTCCCAGACAAACCTTGCAGGGTACAAAGCAGTTATTATGGCGGCAAATTCTTTGGGAAAAATATTTCCTTTAATGATGACTGCTGCAGGAACAATAAAGCCGGCAAAGGTTGTTATTTTAGGAGCGGGTGTTGCAGGACTTTCAGCAGTCGCAACCGCTAAAAGATTAGGAGCTCAAGTGGAGGTTTCAGATGTGAGGCCAGCAGTTAAGGAGCAGGTTGAAAGCTTAGGTGCAAAGTTTATTGAAGTGCCTTTTGACAAAGATACAGAGGATAAAAGCGGATATGCGAAACAGGTTTCAAAGGAATTCTTGAAAAGACAGGCAAAAGAAGTTGCTGAGAGAATAAAAACAGCAGACATTGTAATCACAACTGCATTGGTTCCTGGAAAAAAAGCCCCAATTTTAATAACAGAAGAAATGGCAGCATCAATGAAAAGCGGCTCTGTTATAGTTGATCTTGCAGCATCACAAGGAGGCAATTGCGCATTATCAGAACCTGGAAAAACTATAGTAAAGAATGGAATTACGATTATTGGAGAAGAAAACGTGCCTGCAACAATTCCAGTACATGCAACAGGGATGTATGCAAAAAATATCCTGTATTTTCTTTCTGGAATTATCAAAGAAGGAAAATTGGAAATAAATAAGGAAGATGAAATCTATCGCGATTCACTTATAACATCTAATGGCAAAATTGAAAATAAAATGGTAAAAGACCTTTTGGAGCAAAAAAATGGCGCTGTTTGAATTAATAATATTCTTTATTTTGGCAATATTTGTTGGTTACGAAATAATTACAAAAATTCCGCCAACTTTACATACTCCATTAATGTCAGGAGCAAATGCAATATCCGGCATAACTATTGTTGGCGCTTTGCTTTCAATTCCCCATAGCTCTCCAACAGCAGCTAATTTACTTGGCTTTTTTGCATTAATAATGGCATCAATAAATGTGTTTGGCGGCTTTATGGTAACAGACAGGATGCTCAATATGTTCAGGAAGGTCAAAAAATGATATTGATTGATATTTTATACCTGATTGCGGCAGTTTTATTTATTTTCGGAATCAAAGGCCTTACAAAGATCAAAAGCTCAAAAAAGGGCAATTTGCTGGCTTCTCTTGGAATGTTTGTTGCAGTTCTCGCAACCTTATTGAAAATGCACTTTACTGATGGAAGAATTGGCTGGGCTTATATTATCGCAGGAATTGTTATTGGCGGCCTGATTGGCACTTTTTTTGCAAGAAAAGTAAAGATGACCGCAATGCCCCAGATGGTTGCCATCTTTAATGGCTTTGGCGGCGGAGCTTCGGTTCTTGTTGCATTGTCATATTCCCTGCTTTCTCAGATTACAGATGTTTTTAATATTGTTACAGTTGTTTTAAGCTTGATCATTGGAAGCGTAACTTTCTCAGGAAGCTTAATTGCTTTCATGAAATTACACGCAATAATTAAATCAAGGCCAATAATTTTCAAAGGCAATCATATCTTAAATGCCGCTTTATTTTTAATTATTATTGGCATTGGAATAAAATTAGTTTCAATCGGTTCTAATTCAAGCTTTGCAGTTTCGCTCTTATTAATAATGATTGTAATTTCATTGCTTCTTGGCCTTCTCTTGGTTATACCAATAGGCGGCGCTGATATGCCTGTTGTTATCTCTCTTTTAAATTCCTATTCCGGATTAGCGGCAGCATCAACTGGTTTTGTATTAGGTAATAATGTTTTGATAATAAGCGGGGCATTAGTTGGCGCATCAGGTTTTATCCTGACAAAGATTATGTGCAAGGCCATGAACCGCTCTCTTGCTAATGTAATCTTTGGCGGTTTCGGGCAGGAACAACAAAGCGAAGAAAACAAAGAATACGAAAATGTGAGGGAAACTTCCCCTGAAGAGGTTGCCTTGCTTTTGGAAAGCGCAAATTCTGTTATTTTTGTTCCTGGTTATGGCTTAGCGGTTGCGCAGGCACAGTATGCTGTCCAGGAACTAGCTGAAGTATTGGAAAAAAGAGACACTAAGGTTAAATATGCAATCCATCCTGTTGCCGGCAGGATGCCAGGCCACATGAACGTTCTCTTGGCAGAAGCAAACGTTCCCTACGAATCACTTTACGATTTAGAGCATATTAATCCTGAATTCAAGAATACTGATGTTGTTATTGTAGTTGGAGCAAATGATATCGTGAATCCGGCAGCAGCGAACAAAAAAGGAAGCCCGATTTACGGCATGCCAATCTTAAAGGTATATGAAGCAAGAAACATACTGGTAATAAAAAGAAGCCTCAGCCCCGGCTTTGCAGGCATCCACAATGAGCTTTTTGAAAAAGCAAACACAATGATGATATTCTCAGATGCAAAACAAGCCCTGCAACAGCTAATTCAGGAAATTGAGGAGTTGTGATATTGCCTTAATTTTTGAAAGTATATAATTATACATATAATTTCATTTGAGGTTTTGTAATTTTTTCAACTTGTTCCAAAATTATATCTACATGTGGCAGTTTTTTACCTAAAGTTTCTTCAAATCGTTTAAGTTCTTTAATCCCCAATTCAATAGTATTTGCTACAATTTTGCTAATAGGCCAAGCATTTAAGTGTGGTGCTGTATGTTTAAAGCCTGTATAGCCACAAGTCCTACCATGCCAAATGCCTGCTAAAAAATACATACTTTCCCAATCATCTAGTTTTTCATAAATTTCATTTGGAACATTATCACCACCAATTCTACCATTCAAAATATATAATAATGGCAGGTTGCTTGATTGATACCCTGTTCGTGGTTTAAAAGATAAATATAATTTTTTCGGAAAATCTATTCCTAGATCAACACCTTTAATATTTAAATAACTTGCAATATTGCCACATAACCTATCTCGATATTCAAATGACCTCTCTCCATTAATTTTAAGAAGCCCAAAACCCCCAAAATATCTACTTGGTGCATTTTCTTGTACATTGGGGATTAAAAGAGCATCAACTAATCTTTTTTTTACATCCATATATTTATTTAAACCTGAATAACTTATATTATCTAACTGATTAAGTCTTTCTACTAATGTTAACATAATAACAATTAATGAAAACTCATTTTTAAACTTTTCCCTACTTAACCACCAAATAGTAAAAAATATAAATAACAGAAGATTACCCAAGTATATGGAAGATGTAATAATTGCTGCTACAGATTACAGAGTTATTGGGGGATTAGCAGCAGTTTTAGATGGTAGAAACATTACGAATGATTTTGCAAGGGATTCCTTCGAATTAAATGATAGAATTAAGAGCCAAGACCCAGCTCCAAAAGTTGTTGTGATGGACACAAGTTTTGAAAATCCGTTAAAAACATGCCAAGAAATACATAAAAAAAGACCAGAGGTAAGTCTTTTGTATCTGACATCAGAAAAATTTAAACAAAAACCAGAATTCTTACATAAAACCTATACAAGAAATGAATCCAATCCTGGGAGGGTTTATCAGGAAATATATCAAGATATCAGAAGAATACTATAACTTTAAACCAAAACAGCATTAACAATTCCATCCTGGCCGGGCCTTGAAGTTACCTTTGCTTTGCCCTTTTCTGTGTCAATAACAGTCCCTTTGGTCATGATGTTTCTTCTTACATAATGCCTGTTTGCAGGATTCTCAACTACAGATTTTATCTTTGCCTTAGAATACTTTTTCTCCTTAGGATCATACAAATTTGCAACATTGCCGGACATAAGCCTTTGCTTTGTTGTGCCGCTTCTTGTCCTTATGCTCCTAACCCTTTTCTCATCCAAGTGCGTAAGAGCAGGCTCTCTGCCAAGTTCATTCAGCCTCTCCTTTCTGAAATCGATATATCTAGCTCCTGTGCTTTTCCTTTTTGACCTTTTTTGTGATTTTGCCATAGATATTTGAATTAATGTTTCATTTATAAAGGTTTTGGAAATTCTTCGAATTTCCAAAGCCAGGAAAATGATATTTTCCGCTGGTTTTGAAATTTCAAACACAACCTTTAAATATAGGTACGGATTCAATTAATAATTATTAAGGGTGGTTTTATGGAAACTTCAAGACCGTTAGACACATTAAATGCTGCAAGAGATAAAAGAGTTATTGTTGAATTGAAAAATAATAAACAGTACCTTGGAATATTAAAGGCATTTGATATTCACATAAATGTTGTACTTGATGGTGCAGAAGAGAATGTTGAAGAAATGAAAGAAGAAGAAGTTGATGGCAAGAAAGTAATGATTAAGACTGGGAACATGATTATGAAAAGAAAGTTAGGTACCATCTTCATAAGAGGAGACACAATAACCGTTATCTCTCCGGAATAAACTTTTTCTAGAAAATGACAAAAGGAACTCCATCAATGGGAAAGAAGTCTGGAAAAAAGAACATGATTCACTGTAGAAGGTGCGGTAAAAGGACCTACCACATCAGAAAGAAAAAATGCTCCAGCTGCGGTTTTGGCAAAAGCGCAAAGCTAAGAAGCTACAACTGGCAGAAAAAGAAATAGATTTCTTAACTTTTTTTCAAAATATTTTTAAATAGAGTTCAAACCTTATTAGTTTTACACATGCGGGAGTGCCGGAGTGGCCAAACGGGATAGGCTTAGGACCTATTAGCTTAGTGCTTACGCAGGTTCGAATCCTGTCTCCCGCATTATTTCTCATTTATTTAAGGTGACTACAAAATCTCAAAATGTAGTCACCTAAAGGTAAAATAATAAAGATTCTTAGTCACCTGGAATGAACAATTGTCGTCTAAATCGCATTTATCTTCTTTATTTCTTACCATTACATTTTTAACAAAAACAAAAAATTTATATATTTGTAATGGTAATGCGATAATATGAGGGTAATTAAAAGAAAAAAAGGAAATGAATACTACTTCTATTTGCAACATACTATTAGGCAAGGTAAAAAAATCAAGACTAAAGAAAAATATCTTGGAAAAGAAATACCGAAGGAAATTGATAGAATAAAAGTAGACTTCCTATTTGAAATCAGAAAACCATTATATAAAAAATTTGAAAAAATAAAAGTTGATTTTCAAAAAGAATGGAAAAAATTGCCTGATTCTGTTAAAGACAGGGAAAAAGAAGAGATTACTATTACTTTTACATATCACTACAA
>SDBT01018741.1_pt1 | contig 10868 bp, 10 predicted proteins | sample 2277101 | NCBI WGS metagenome assembly SDBT01 (sample SAMN10404973, study PRJNA504765) | marine sediment metagenome | isolation source: marine sediment core GS10_PC15, 103 cmbsf | place: Arctic Ocean: Southern Knipovich Ridge | collected 2010 | reverse complement strand
GTTTTCTGCCAAGGCAGGAGAGATTGATAATACCAAGGCATATATAAGAGGCAGTATAGCCGATATGCGGTCTTTGCTGGCTGACATTGAGAAGAACGTACCCAAAGAGAAAGAATCTTTTAGCAAGGTCGAGGACGACAGGATCACGAGCAAGTGTAATTTCAGAAAGGTTTGTGATTGAGAGTCTCTGGAATTAAGCAATGGAGAGATAGGGTAGGGTGTTTATTGGAATCGCAGTTTATCAATTCCAACCTAGAATCCTGGGTATCGAATAGAGGTAGAGGTCGACAAATAACGAGTCCTCTTGTGGGAGTTCGATCTGACCAGACTGTTGTATGATTATGGTAATCCGTCCATTTCCATTCATCCGTTTGGGTCGATATGAAATCTGGGGCAAGTCTCATCATAAGATCTGAGGTGCTGCTATCCTTATGCTATCGTAACATTCTAAAAACTATAGATATTGGCAAGATATCTGCACATCACCCCAGCATACTTAGATGAATTATGTGGATATTTTTCCTAGTCTACCAAGCCATTAAGGGGGTTTAAATGGATGACATAATACAAAAATTAAAATCCCCAGAGGAATGTGTGCAGCTCGCAAAGAATGTCCGGGAAAGATAAAATTTGCGCAAGCTCAATACCAGCCTAATAAAATTGGCTATTTTATGGTTGGGAAACCCGGATATAGCCAATTTTTTTGGACCTGTTCAATATTCAAATGGGGAAATTGGGGACCTCTTAAAGCTTGAAGACATAAAAATCATTAAAATTCCAAAGTGCCACAACATCCAGTGTCAGAGGTAGCTAAGTCCATAAGCACCTATGGAAAAATCAATGAAAGTCATTCTGGACCGAAAAGATATCAGAAAATGCCGAGTTTTTGCTGAGAAATTTATTAACAGCGAAAAAAGCGAAAAAGATTTTGGGAATATAAATATATTACGGGATAATACAGATCGAATCGCTGACTGCTTCGAGGGCAAAGTTGGAGAACGCGCATTTGAAAAACTTTGTCAGGCTAAAGGATTAAAGATTTTAATTGATTACTCAATCGATGTTGGCATTCACAACATAGACGACGGACAGGACATATCAGAGCTTTTTGGAGTTAAGCCTAAATTGAAATGTGATATAAAAACGGCTAAGAGCTATGCTAAATGGCTTGTCGTTGAAAGTCATAAAGCCAGCCCGAAACTCATTAAATCAGACATATATATTTTTATTAAAACAGATCTGCCGAGTGATATTGAGAAAAATTTAGATAATATTAATGTAGAAAAGGTTACTTGTGAATTTGTCGGGTATGCCTTTTACAGTGACCTTTTTGATATAAATGAAAACCCATGGTTCCATTTTAACAACACAACAAGAACCCGTTTATACTCTCCTAAATTTATAGATTTCTGCTACTCCAAAGCAAAACAGAAATATGGCACAATAACTGACCGAAGGCAAATTTATGAATTTTTTTATGAAGCAAGGAATAACATAGAACCGTTTATGAATGTAAAACTTAAAGCCCCGCTAAATTACGGTCTGCCCTTAAACTTTCTAAGAAAGGATATAAAAGCACTATTTAATATTATAAGAAAGGATTTCATTTCAAATAAATTACTGTCTTCCTCTTCATTGATCATACATTAAACATTTATAAGAATCACTATATCAGGAACGACATTGTGAAAAATTGATTGTTGGTCAACAAAAAAAGGATCGCTTTGTGGCGGCCCGCAGTGATGAACATCATATATTGATCAAATTCAAAATCAAGTCACAGGCTATCAACGAAATCCTTAAAATCAGTTTCCGAATTCTTCAGTCTGCCGCTTTCGCATACATACCTAAAACCGGGCGAAAAATCGATTCCTGGTATTTTGTTAACATTTGCAAGATTCTCTCTTTCTATATAGCCTATCACCTGAGCAGGGAAATCCTCGAGTGCAGGAATTTCACTGATATCTGAGAGTTCCGGCTGTTTGCGAAAAAGCCGAAAGATGAAATCGGCAGGCAACCATATCCTTGCGAAGACATAGAGGTCTGAAACGCGCTCAGACCGTTCAATCTCATTCTGCGGGATTATAAGAAACATGCCGTTCTGCTTGCCCGACTTGACAGAAATCCTCTTTCCTGGGGGGTTTTCAACTCTGTTTCTCACAACTGCAACTATATCCTGACCGACTATAATGCCTTCATAAATCGAGAAATCAAGCTTGATCTCAACATCAAACTTTTTCTTAATGAATTTGCTGAGTGCTATTTCTGCAAGAGCCCCCTGCGTCCAATTGCTGACAGCCTGTTCAACTGTTCTTTGCCTCGCAGTTCCGAAATCGGTTCTTGTATGGCCCGCATAATTTATCCTAAGCGCAAATTTAAAAGCTCTAAGAAGATCTTCCTTGTTGAGATATACTGTTGTTCTTTCCTTTCTTGCAAGCCATTCATCTAGGTCCTGTTTCTGAATTGTATATTTTCTTCCGCTCCTTATAACAGTGAATTCCTTTCCGTTCTTTCTCAGGCGCTCAAGCAGATTCCTTGTTATCCCTAAATATTCAGATGCGTCATTCAGATCAAGTAAGTCGCTCATGAGATATTCTATACAGAAAAATCCATATGATAGGTTTCATCATCTATTTTATAAAAGGTTACATCTGTCCGACCGTAATTCTGAACATCAGCGGTGTTTACAGTTTCTCCAGAAGACAGACCAAGACGGTTCCTAAAATATTCCCCTATCAGACTGTTGTTGTGAGGAGTATGAATAGCTTTACCGTTTTCCTGGGCTCTTGTGCATATCAGCACTCTCCCATCATCTGTCAGAACAGTAAAATGGATTCCCCGCTCAGGGAAAAAATCTGTGCGATAAACAGTCGAAGGCAATCGTATGTATGCCTGATTAGGTTCACGGTTAAGTTCTGGACGCTGACCCCAGTTAAGGCCGGAACGCTGGGGCAAAGTTCCGCCGCGGGCCAGAAAAGATACAGTTATCCGGGGGAGACCAACCAGATCAGGCGGCCTCTCTTCGTCCTCTCCAGCCATCTCTGCACGCTGTCTTTCCCTTATTGAACGCTGTTCGTCCTGATAGATCCGTACAAAATTATCCGCTTCAAGATGGGTACAGTATATTGTATCGGAAATCAGGCTCTGAAAATAATCATAAGCATTTTCTGCATCACAGTCTGCTAATGCCTCCCTTCTGGCTGTTCTGAAAGCGAACTGAGTATAGTTTGCAGATCCTGTAAATGCCTGCATCGGATCTTGATCTCTGTACCAGGCATAGACTTTAGAATGAACCGGCGGTGAATTAATAATATAGCTACATTGAAACCTCTCAGGATACTCCTCCTCGGTCATCTGTCTGAAACCCCGATGGTTACTAACGGATAGACCGTCTAAAGGACACATCCCAACAATCAGGTCAATCTTAATTTCAGCGTCTATCTCCTGAACTGCATTAAAATGATGGAAAGCCATAGCCGCAGTTGCATACCCGGATACAATATAAAGCCGGTTGGCTCCGTGCCGAATTGGGTCAATCAGAACTGGATTAAAAATATCTTCAGTTATCATTCGGATCCTGCGAATCAGTTCATTTGCATGAGAAACAGCTGTTCTTTTTCGAGACGCATATTGGGTTCTGTTGCAGGATAGCTGATATCGGCAAATGATTTAAGAACAGACTGAAACATTATTCTTGCCGCTCGGACAGGTACCGCCATTCCGATCTGCTTTCTGACGCCCTCTTTTGAACCGGCAAATATGAAGTTATCGGGGAATGTCTGAAGACGAGCCCTCTCCCTGTTGGTTAAAGCCCTGTTCTCTTTCCAGTGATAAACATGGGTGCCGCCGCCACCGCTTCCAGTGACAGTGTAGGAAGGTTTTTCAGGGTCAAGTCGTCTATAAATCACGCTGATTGTTGCACCCTTTATATTCAGCCGCAGATGGTCCGGGAGATGTGCAGTAAATGCATTTTGTCCCGGCTTGATATGTTTCAAGCGCTCTACAACGGTGGGTGCCTGCTTTGTGTATTCATTGTTAGGAATATTATCTGTGATCGGAGGGTTTTCTATAGCGTTTCTGCAGGAAATATCAATATTGGAGAAGGGATTGGCTGAAGGGATATTAAATTGAATATCAAGATCTCGGTGAATCCCGATGATAATTATTCTGTGACGGGTCTGGGGAACACCGTACAGTTCAAATTTATAAAGATGGGGATAGACATTATACCCGGCTTTTAACAATTCCTGCAGTATGATATTGAAGGTATTTCCGTCATTGGAATTCCGCAGACCGACTACATTTTCAGCAAAAAACCACTGAGGCTTGAAATACTTAAGAGCTTTTACGCAGTAGGTATAGAGCGGACCATAGACACCGTCAATACCCTTCTGCTCACCGATAACGCTGAAATCGTTGCACGGAAAACCGAAAGCAAGAGCATCAACTTCAGAAATATCCTTAAGGACTTTGAAATTTAATTTGCGGATGTCATGGCATACCACTGATTTGGGTTTATCATGACAGATATTATTTCTGTAGGTTTCGCACGAGTCCTTGTCATAATCCGTAGCCCAGACATGCTCAATAGAGTGGGTTATTCCATTTGACCTGACTTTGGCAAGTTTAGCCCCTTTGGCCAGACCACCAGGTCCGCAGAACAGCTCTCCCATTTTAAATTTCATAATTAATCCTCCTAAAGCATCTTTTTAAGCTTTACTGTAAGTTTGTCAAGGTCCTTTGTTTCGCATTCCCAAACGACTGAAACTGTCCATCCATCCCCCTCCAGCTGATTTTTAACTTTCTTGAACCGGGCCACATTTTTTTTAAGCTTAGGAATCCAGTAATCTTTATTGCTTTTGGGGACGGTTGCCCGCTTGCATTTAGGGTGCTGGTGCCAAAAACATCCGTGACAGAATATTATGGAATTATATTTTTTTAAAACAATATCTGGTTTTCCGGGAAGATCTGTGTGGTGAAGCCTAAAGCGGTAACCCATCCTGTGGAGCAGAGAACGAAGGGCCTCCTCAGGAATGGTGTCTTTTGAGCGTATCCTGCTCATATTCCAGCTACGCTGTTCAGCTGTCAGATGATCAGCCATAATCCTATGTTACGATTAGGGATAAAAATAGTTGGGCCGACACTTCATTTTAGAATATATTGTGGTCATGATGCCATTAAACACTATATTTTGAGTCATATTATTTAGGGTGGACTGACATGTCAAGGATTTTTTGTAAAAAATTATACTCCAGTATTTTCCTCAGAGTAATCGATAAAAAAAGATTGACAGAAGAAACAATTTGTGCCTATTCAATATTGGTATTCAATATTGCAGGAGTGTACAGAACAAGAGACAAAACCGATAACCTAAGATAATACCGGAAGTTGTAGGATTTTATGCTTCGAAGACAAACACTGAAATCTTGGGTTACTTTCACCATTTTTGCCTATGAAATTTGGGTTACTTTTTTACGTTTTGGGGCCCTAAAAAAACACAAAATCCCCATTTTCTGGGCGGTTTTTGGGTTACTTTTCAAAATGGCACTCTGAAAGTCCATATATAACAATAGGTTATAATAAAGAACAGGCTCGATTTGGTAATAGAGCTAACACAAATATCGCCAGTTTCGTTCATGGTAGCCGCAAAAGGAGATCAACTAAAGATTAAACGAGTGTTCCCAGGAGTTGGGGAATACAGGGCGAAAATAGGGGCGCCGCGTGAGTGTTTTTTGGTTTTTAAGGGAAAAACCAAAATCGGGATGATTCCCCATAAAATTATCGCTAAATATGGAAAAGAATTCATTACAGACTGCTGTCGAATAACTAAGATGGACAAAGACAACAGTACTATTTTAGTTGAAATGTAGACTGGTTTAGCCGATATTCGGTAACTTAGATTAAGAACTTAGGCTTCCTTTTTGAAAATGGAGTCAAGATGCTTTTTGCCTTTAACAATGCTATCTTATCTGCGGAGACCATTCCTGCGAACAATATGTTATAGCCACTTCTTTCTTTCTTTCCTTTATCGTTAAATTAGGTTATGGTAGGCTTCAGGGCTTCGGAATCATCTCAGACGGTGAACTTGTAATGACAAGCGTTGACTAAACCTATGTGCCAAAAATGCGATTTCCATTTGATAAAAGACCACTTGGAGCCGTTACTTTTTAAGATAATAACGACAAAGAAAAATCTGAAATTAAAAGTTGTCAATATCAATCCCATGGGCCATGGCGCCGTAACGCTCAGGAAAATGGATACAGGCAGGGAGGTCAAGATTATAATTTGGAATGGGGCAGATGAAAGTATCTCTCGGGCACATTCCTACCTCCACCATGGAGGTATAATTGAGGGCATCCACGTGCCCAATGGAACCTCGATTTGGTCTCGTAGGTTCAGCAAGGTAAATTCAGGATATCTTTATGCAATACTTAAAGAATTTCCCGACGTTCTTAGTGATAAAGGCGACGTGCTAAAAGCTACAAGATAAATCGGCCTTCTTCCCATTAGCCTATCCTTTTAACTTTAAAAAAGAAACTAAGACTAAAGGGTGAAATTGCCGTTTTTGAAAGGGGGTCGGACCAAGCTAACTGGTTAATATTGTTTGCAATATGACTGAAAACGGGGGTTGATTTGGTCCTATATCGACTTTTTTGTGGGTAAAAAGAGCAATATTCGCAGGCGCATTAATGGCGAGTCGAGGGGGTCGGACCACCGAGGATACAACATGAAGAACGCTGAGCTTTTCCGTAATGGCCAAACCAAACCAGAGGTTTTAAAGGGAACCAAAGAATGATAGAGTGCCAGGGGAAAGGTTTGAAGAGATTTGGGGTTAATTGTCATATGTCAAGGGCTGATGCCATCTTCATTAAAATGGGGTAAGGATTAGAGAGTAATCTTGACCCGATCCACGAGAGACTGAAAGGGGGGAAGTTATGGATATTGAATTCCACTACTGGATTGCGGGGATTATCGCGCATGAGGCCGGTTTCAGTGAGGGTGAAGGAAAAGTCATTGCATACAGCTCTCAATTTGTGGATGAAAACGATGTGGCGCTGACCGTCAGAGATAGGGCGTCAGGGAAGGAATACAGGAATTTCATCACCCAGACGCTGAATATCTTGAAGCCCAAGGTTGAGCTGATGCGGATATATCCAATATATCATTTCGTTATCGGGCATCCAGAAGCCCCGTCGGCCCGACGGCGTGATGGGAAAATGCACCTTTTCAATACGACACCTAACAGTGAATTTACGAACAAGATCCTGGAGGAGGCTTTTAAGGCGAAGGAAGAGGTTCGCCTATATAGAATCGGAATAGCAACCCACACGTATGTAGATACATGGGCCCATCAGAACTTTACCGGATGGCATGAAAACTTTAATGCCGTTGGATTGAATCCGATACCAAATATTGGCCACGCTGATGCTCAGCACCACCCAGACTGGGTCGGCCATCGATGGGTTGACGATCGATTAGTAGATGGCGAAATCAACAACAATCATCGTTTCCTGTCAGCGTCAAAGGAGCTGTTTCGACACTACTGTGATTATCTTGTTTCGATAGGGAGATACTCTAAAAAAGACCAACCGAGATGGCCTAAGGTGCAGAAAAAACTTAGCAGCGCGATGGGGTCTGTATCAAGTGGAGACCAAAACTACGGAAAGGAGGAACGTATTTCTTCTTACAAAAGGCTGGCTCCTTGGCTGCCCGAATTCGACGAGGCTGATTGGTTTGATGAGATAATTGATGCCCGGGTGAGAGGGTTTCGAGATTCCAAAAGTGGTGTTTTTGCTGCTTTCACGGTTTTCAAGGATGAGTACTGCTGGAAAGAGGACAGGGATAAAGCAATGACGCACTGGTACAATTTCCAGCGGTCGGTCAAACAGCACGAAAGGTTTGCGCTGAAATTGCTATCACCTGCTTTTGATCAAATTGGCATTGACCTTAGTAGGGCATAATGAAAGGTGATAGGGGGTCGGGCTACGCTAAGTAGCTGATATGATTTGGAATGATTGGAAAATCAGACTGGATATCGCCCTTAAAATGGCATTTTTATGCTTAAAAAGATCGATTTAAGCAGATTGTATTGGCCCATGGCTAGAGCCGCAGGCTCCTTATGGTGACGATCTTGGGGTCAAAAACGAAGATATAGGGCTTCAAAACGCCTATTTTTGGAACAAATATTCAGAATAATCAATGGGATATCTTGGCCCGACCCCGATTTGACTTAATGATTGTCCTTGACATGCCCCCTCTTATTGCCCATAATATCTGCCAATTTTATGATTGGTAATTCCACTAATACCCTATATACCTTTATGCAGAAAAAGCAATACAGAATATTTTCTGCAATATCAGCTTATACTGATAAATGTAGAATATTTTCTGCTTAATTAAATTGTTGGGCAAGATGATGGCGAACACGCTACGGGGATTTGCAGCAACGCGCTTCCGTTGCGAGCTAACAGGCCGACGATAGGCACAGGAGGATACAAGGATGAGCGACTTTTTTCGGACCCGCGAGCCCTCTATCAGGGGAAACTCTCGATTGCGCACTCCGCAACGTGAGGCATTTGCCGCACTTGAGGAATTCGCCAGAATTGATCCTGTCGAACGAGAAGCGGGCGTAGTCCTGCCGGTGGGCTGCGGCAAGTCGGGTTGCATAACAATCGCTCCATTTGCGTTTCTAGCTTACCGAACGCTTGTGATAGCTCCTGGTTTACGAATTGCGGAACAGCTTCACAGGGATTTCGACCCGACACAGCCAGACATGTTCTATCTCATGACGCGAGTCCTCGGAGGGCCGCCGTATCCAGAACCCGTTGAGATTCGTGGTGCCACGACTAACCGTGCTGATCTCGACGAGGCTGATGTTGTTGTGACCAACATCCAGCAACTCCAGGGGGGAGAGAACCGCTGGCTTACATCCCTGCCAGATGATTACTTCGATCTTATACTGTTTGACGAGGGGCATCACAGCGTCGCGGCAACATGGGAATCCCTAAAGCAGAAGTTCCCAGCAGCTCGGATTGTGAACTTGAGCGCGACGCCACTACGCGCCGACGGCCAAAGGATGGCTGGACGAATCATCTACTCTTATCCGATCTTCCGCGCCATTCAGGAAGGCTACATCAAGCGTCTGAAGGCGCTGGTTCTTAACCCTCGGACGCTACGGTACGTCCGGCGTGAAGGGGAACAGGAGATCGAAATCCCATTAGAGGAGGTGCGACGACTTGGTGAGGAGGACGCTGACTTTCGACGGAGCATCGTGACCTCCACTGAGACTCTGAACACAATCGTGGATGCGTCAATCCGGGAACTCGACCGCATTCGATCCCAGACGGAGGAGACCAGACATAAAATCATCGCCTCGGCGCTAAATTTTGAGCACTGCCGTCAGATTGTAGAAGCCTACCGCTCTCGTGGGCGTCGGGCGGACTATGTGCACAGCCGGGAACATAGTGCTGCGAATGATCGCGTGCTCTCGCGGCTGGAGAATCATGAAATCGACGTCGTCGTGCAAGTTCGGAAACTCGGAGAGGGCTTCGACCACCCTTACCTGTCGGTTGCGGCCATCTTCAGCATCTTCTCGAACCTGTCCCCGTTTGTGCAGTTCGTCGGCCGCATCATGCGTGTGATTGTGCAGAACGACCCCGCACATCCCCTGAATCAGGGAACAGTTGTGTTTCATGCTGGTGCGAACATCGCACGTCGATGGCAGGACTTTCAGGAATACAGCGAGGCCGACCAGGAGTTTTTCGATCAACTCCTTCCCGTGGAGGGTCTCGACTTCTCTCGTTCCGGTGATCTTGCCATCACGCCCGTTGCAGCCGCGGTGAACCCGGTAGATGTTCGAGGACAGTCAGCCGTTACGATGCAGGAGATACCCCTGATCGAGGATGATCCAGAGGCAATGCAGGCTATCCAGACTCTCCAGGAACGCGGATTCTCGCCCGAGGCTGTTCGCCAGGCAATGGAGCTTCAGCCGGTCCCCACAACGCGTGTTCGGCAGAGGCAAGCCGCGCGGGCGGGGTTGGACATGCGTATCCGAACCGAGGTTGGTCGGATTCTCAATGAGCGCGGTGTCAATCCTCAGGGATTCGACCTTGACCGATCTCGGCGCGGCCGCACGAACTTCGTTGTCTTGAAAGCGGCGATTGATCGGCAAGTCAATCAGGCGGTCGGACGGGGCACGGGCGAGCGCCCAGACTTCACGCGCGCCGAGCTAGATGCCATTGAGCCTCGCTTTCAAGAACTGTCAGACGCTGCACAACGGGAGGTATTTGATGCCTAGGCCAAAGTCAATCCTTCAGCGAATCGAGGTGGATGAAGCCAAGCACGCGCACAATTGCCAACACAACAGGACGCACCGACTTGACCGCGGCGACAAGCGGCTGAAGCTATGGAAACAGCGGTCTTGTGACCACTACTGCGCCGCCTGCGCCCTCGAGATCATCGCGCGGGATGTTGCGCGACTTCAGGAGATCGCGGAGCAACTCCGAAAGTGACTGCACGTCTGAATGGACTGCTTTCATGAAAGGGGACGCCCTTAAAATTTTAAGTTGGCAACATATTAGGGAAGTGATAAATGCGAATGCATAAAAGATTAGCCCGACTGGACGCTTGTCTGCCTCTGGCAGGCATCCGGTTCTTTACATCACATTATGAATCAGTCCGGTGTCTTGGAAATCATGGCCCCTTGCTCGGATACTTTTGGAGATGGACTAGATAATTTATAGTGAGAACAATTATCAGTTGATGGAATAAGTTTTTTAAATTTTTAAGGGCGTCCCGCTTTATGATTTCAGCGTTAGCCTTTTTATATCGATGGTATTGCAGTGTTTCAGTTGATTTTTTATACTGAT
>SDBT01018740.1_pt1 | contig 10868 bp, 11 predicted proteins | sample 2277101 | NCBI WGS metagenome assembly SDBT01 (sample SAMN10404973, study PRJNA504765) | marine sediment metagenome | isolation source: marine sediment core GS10_PC15, 103 cmbsf | place: Arctic Ocean: Southern Knipovich Ridge | collected 2010 | reverse complement strand
TCATAGCTTCCCTTATCTCCTTCTACCCAAAGTTCTTCTGGCAGCATCACCTAGACAATAGATTAAGAGAAAGTGTGCTGACTGTCAAGTGACAGAAATAAGCAGACCTGGAAGATTGTTATCGAGAGAGTTCATGGAATGAAATCTAGATGCTTTACCAGGTTGAGAAAGTTGATATACTTGACAATAATTCGTTATGTAACATAATAATAATAGTATTAAAATCGGTTCAAAATTGGTCTGAATTATGAATGTAAGTCCAAAAGATGTGGTAAAACTGGCGGGAGTATCAATTGGAACAGCATCTCAGGCTTTGACAAGCCGTGTGTCTCTCCGAATACCAAGGAGAGGATCTTGCTTGCTACCAAGAAGTTAAATTACCGACCACACGCTATCGCAAGACAGCTAGCGTTGCAACGCACTAACTGTTTGACATGTTTTGTTATTCCAAGTGTAGAAACAACATGGATTCATCCCTCAAGTTGGGTATTCTATTATCCAATAATCGAAGGAATCTTAAATAAAATAATTGTCCATCATTATAGACTTTTACTTGAAATACACACAGTCGAGGACACTAGAGAAGAAATATTGTTAGATTTGGCAAGGGAAAAGTCGGCGGAAGGTGCGTTTTTCGTTCTTCAGCTTAAAGGTGATTATGATAATATCGTTACATTAAAGTCAATGGGATTGCCCATAGTCACGATTAACGCAAATATCTCGGAAAAGATTAGTTCTGTCTGTGTTGAGAATATCAAAGCGGTTCAAAAGTCAGTGCAGTACCTTATCTCCTTGGGACACCAAAAATTCGTATTCATAGGCGGTCCTATGAACCACTTTAATTCTTTGGAAAGACTTCAAGGATACAAAGAAAGTCTGTACGAGTCAGGATTAAAAGTTAAAAAACAATGGATTGTTGAGGGTGACTGGACAATTGAGAGTGGATATCAGTGCGCAGGACGTATAATTGAATCGGGAATACCAACAGCAATATTTTGCAGTAATGACCATATGGGCCATGAAGCGAATTAAAGAAGCTGGCCTCTTAATTCCAGACGACATCTCTGTAGTGGGTTACGATGACTCTGATATAGCTAAGGTGACAACCCCTGCTTTATCTTCAGTCAGACAACCCCTCCACAAAGTCGGGGAACTGGCAGCTGGGGAATTGATTCGCGTGATAGAAGGGGGAAAACCAGATACGCGAAAAATTTTTCTCGAAGCCGAGATTGTAAAAAGAGAATCCTGTGCCGCTGTTAGATGACGAAACAAAGATCGTTGAAGAGGTTGGAACTGCCCAAGACGAGCAAATTAGTTCTTAAATCAAAGAGTTGGATTAATGTTAGTCAAAGAGCCAAAAAATCCAATGGGAAATAACATAATAGAAATAAAAAATTTAGGATTTGTCTATGAAACCGACCACGGTAAATATGAAGTATTTAGAAATATTAATTTAAACATCAAGAATAATGAATTTTTTTGTGTAATTGGTCCTTCGGGCTGTGGAAAGACAACATTGTTAAATATTATTGCAGGATTTGAATCTCCTACCGAAGGAGCGGTTTATAAAGACGGTGTTGAAATCAAAGGTGTTTCGCATGAAAGAGCAGTAGTATTTCAGCAGGACGCTGTTTTTCCTTGGCTTACCGTTTATCAAAATGTCGAATACGGCCTAAAAGTTAGAAATATTCCCCCAAAAATTAGAGAGGAAAAAGTAAAACAATTCCTAGGGATTGTAGGATTAGCTGGTTTCGAAAAAGCTTATTCAAGAGAATTATCAGGTGGCATGAGAAAAAGGGTGGGTCTTGCCAGAGCTTTGGCAAATGATCCCGAGATATTATTAATGGATGAACCTTTTGGTTCTGTTGATGCAATGACCAAGGAAAAATTGCAAATAGAATTAACCGAAATATGGGAAAGTTCCAAAAAGACTGTAATATTTGTCACCCATGATCTTGAAGAAGCTTTATTTTTGGGAGATCGGATTGCGATTATGCAACATATCAGGACCAATATTTCTTTAAAAATTATTGATGTTCAGTTTAAAAGGCCAAGAAGATTTTATCTAAAAGAGGACCCTGAATTTCAAAGTCTGAGGCGTAATTTAATAGAGGAATTTAGACTGATTGAAAGCCAAAAATTTTAATTGCCGGATTGTTTAGATGAAATTGGGTAGTTTCAAAAGTATGATATTGTTCGGAATAGTATTGACAATTTGGGCTATAATTACTTTATTGACAGATTTAATACGCCCTATTTTCGTCCCAAGTCCTATTGATATCTTACAATCTTTATGGGAAATGAGAAATAATTTGCCAATGGCTACATTGGTAAGTTTAAGTATTACCCTTAGTGGTTTTGGTATAGGATTAGTGGGTGGTGTAGCTTTGGGTCTAGGAATAGCTTATAGCAAAAACTTTCTGGAAACAGTTGGTCCTTTGCTTGATTTCACCCGTCCTGTTCCTGTACTGGCACTTATCCCGTTGTTTTTGCTTTGGTTTGGAATTGGAATGTCACCCCAAGTTTTACTCGTTGCTCTTGGAGTTTCGGTAATACTTGGTGTGGCAACGTACGAAGCTGTGAAAAATATGCCCTTGGTCTATATTAGAGCAGCCTCAAATCTCGGAGCTGATAAGAAAACGATCTTTAGAACGGTGGTTATTCCTTATATATTCCCTCATTTAATAGGAGCAATTAGAGTTGGGGCAGCGGTTTCCTGGGGGTTGGACGTCGCCGCTGAGTTTATGGGAGCTCAAATCGGTTTAGGATATAATATGATAGTCCGACAGATATATTTGGACACTGCAGGCATCATAAGTATAGTAATTATATATAGTATCTTAGCTATTACTATGGATCAAATAATAAGAAAAATTGAATCAAAGTTAACCAGATGGACTGAGAGAGGTAAAATTTCTTTTGAGAAAATCTAATTTGCCAATATTCGATAGGAGGTGCAAGAATGATTATTGACTCACATATGCACTTAATGAAGAAAAAGAATTTTGATAAGGAAACATTTAATCGCCTTAACATGAAGCTGCCAGAAGACACTCCTCTGGAGGATCTTGTAAGCTGGCTTAAGAAGGCAGGTGTATCCAAGGTTGTTGTGATGGGACAAGATATGAGGAGGATATGGAAAACTACTTTTGGAGAAGAATATGTTCACCAAGCGATTAAAAGGTATCCGGATTTTTTTGTTGGTCTGGCCAGCCTTGAACCACTGGATGAACATAATAGATTTAACCAAGAGGCTTTTGATTATTTTAAGAAAGCCATAATAGAGTACGGGTTGAAGGGTGTTTTATTGACGCCTCCTTATGGCCAGTACTATTCAAACGACAAAACTGTATATCCTTTTTATGAAAAAGCACTGGAATACGATGTAGTGGTGCAGTTTCATCATTCGGCACAAATGGGTCCAGCGATATTAGCTCCAACCAAGTATGCAGATTTATTCAGGCTGAATGATATTATTGTGGATTTTCCTGATTTAAAAATTGTCGTTGAGCATCTTGGATATCCCTGGAGCGAACACTTATTTGTGTTAATGGCTAATGACAAGAACCTATGGACAGATTTAGCTATGATGTATGATAGGCCAATGAAGGTGGTCTGGAGTTTAGTTCTTGCTAAAGAATATGGAGTGATTAATAGAGTTATGTATGCATCGGATTATGTCTGTTGTGACTATTACGGGTTTTCAGATAAACCGGCAGAAGATTTTAAGAGATGGATTAATTTTATTAAAGATGGGTTGAACAAAATATGTGATAAATGTGGCTGGCCTTTGTTTTCACAAGAAGAGATAGAAGGAATTCTCTGGAAAAATGCAAATCGCTTGTATAAATTTATATAAATTTGAGCTTGACGAAGTACTGTTTTTTCTTTGTGGAAAAGGATAAAAGCTAAAAAATAAGGTGAGGAGGAGGTGAGAAAGCGAGAGGGGCCAGTTAGCTTGGGAAGAAGAAAGCTTTCAAAAAAGAAGATTCTTAAGAAATTGCTTTCTCTTTTTGGGAGCTTTCACGGACAATAACTCATATTTAAGGAGGGAATATTATGAGGACTTTAAAAGCTAGGTTGTACAGGTTTTTGTTGATAGGAACACTGATTTCTCTTCTAAGTTTTTCCTTGGTCGGAGCAGAAATAGCCACAGCAGAGCTGACTAAGGTGAGAATTGGTGTGTCTCCTTATGCGATGTGGCAGATATGGAGAGTAGCCCATGAGTTAGGAATCGACGAGGAGTTTGGACTGGATTTCGAGATCAAAGAGTTTACGTCTTCGACGATAGAATTTAGAGCGTTGGTACGCGGTGATGTTGATTTGGCAACAGCGGGTATAGGTGGGCACCCACCACTTATGAAGAATGCACCGGAGATAAAATTGTTTACACCTGTTGGCTTTTTTAAAGGGTTTATCTTTATTGGGCGAAAGGAAAAGACTAAACCCTTTGACGAGTTGACAGCGGAGATGGGCTTAGAGAAAGCAAAAGAAACAAGACTCAAAGAATTTAAAGGGAAAACATTCGTTCTCGTGATGGGTACCTTTAAATTCATAGTAGCTGATACGCTAGCACAGATAGGACTCACGCTCGATGATGTAAAAATAATCAATTTCGCTGATGATCAGAAGGCAGCTAGTGCGTTTATCAGGGGAACAGGTGACTTCTATATGGGGAGTTTACCTCAAGAACAAAAACTGTTGAAAATGTCTGACCGATTTGTTAATGTAGGAGGCTCAGAGATCCTTGGTCCCGCTGGATTGTGGTATGATATACAGTTATCTACAGATAAATACATGAAAGAGAACAGAGAAACCTCTCTTCGTACTATGGCTGCGAAGTATCGAGCAATCAGATTATTTGACGAACAACCTGAGAAAGTGGGCGAGATAGGTGCTCGCGCTATAAGCAGAATGACTGGTGGGAAATTTTCGGTTGAGGAATGGATTACAATGCAGACAGTTTATGATGATTTTCTTTCCATAGAGGAGTGTCTAGCTGGCTTCTATAATCCCGCTAGTCCACTTTACTGGAAGAACCCCGTAGAGTATTATATCAAATTGGCAGTTGAACAAGGAGATTTGGAAATGGTTCCTGCAGAAGACTATTACGGTCAGGCCGAAGAATTGTTCTGGGAACTCCTAAAAAGAAAAGACCTGCTGCAGCTCATCTACGCACCATTCCCTTCTTAAAAGACAAGAGGAGCATAAGAAACTAACACCTGTAAGAGTTATCGAGAAGGTAGGCGCTTTCTATGGCCGAGAGGAAGAGCCTACCTTCCACTTATAAGTTTAGGAAAGCACTTATGCAGCAAGCTAAATTGTGATGTTTTGAATGGACTCTTCAGCGAAAATGATGGGAAAAATCTTGAATGATCAGATATAAGAAGAGATACAAGATCAAAAATGTAAGGTCGAATCCTACGGTAGTTGCCCGATTTATCGCACTTTAAATTATATTCGAGAGGTAACAGCATTGAAAATAAAAGAAATAGAGGTTGAAAGTTTACCGCAACATAATTTGATTATTAATGTACCAGTATCGAGGGAGGAGGATTATCGAACCAGAATTGAGAGTTTGGTCAATCTGATGAGAATTAGGGAGCTAAGTCATGTTATAGTTTACGGGGATGGAGAGCATTTTTCCAACTTGTACTATTTAACCGGATATGACCCCCGTTTTGAAGAAGCTCTCCTGATTGTTAGTAAAGAAGGTATTCCAGTTTTGGTGGTTGGCAATGAAGGATTCGATTACTCCGATATAATTCCTGTAGAAGTGAAAAAAGAGCTATTTCAAAGTTTTAGCCTGATGGGGCAACCAAGAAGTAAAAACAAAAACCTTAAAGAAATTTTCGTCTCTACAGGGATTAAACGGAATAGCAAAATTGGAGTAATAGGTTGGAAATACTTCTCAAAAATGGAAACTAAAGACCCCAAGCGCCAGATAGAAATTCCCTATTATATCACGAAAAATTTAATGGATTTGGTTGGAGTAAACAAAGTTGAAAATGCCTCTGATTTTATGTGCCACCCTGAATATGGTTTGAGAATAAGATTGGATTTGAAAGAACTAATATTACACGAGATAGCTGGTACAAAGTCTTCTCAGGAGGTATTGAACGTAATTCAGAATCTAGAACCAGGATTAACAGAAATGGAAGCATCAAAATATTTCGAAATTGATGGAGAGCCCTTGACAATTCAGCCCAACGTTAATTTTGGGACAAAAAATGTTTTACTAGGTTTAGCTAGCCCAACTTACACCAAAAAACTTAAAACAGGCGAGGTTGTTAATGTTGCATTAGGTTATAGAAGAGCGATGGTTGCACGTACTGGACTTTTTATCCAAAATAAAAAAGAAATACCACCTCATATGGAGGGAGTAGTTGAAAAATTTTACATACCTTACTACAGAGCCTTGATTAAATGGTATGAGTCTATGGGTATAGGCATATCAGGTGGGAAGGTATTTCAAGAAGTAAAAAATGCCCTGGGAGATTTTGATAAATATGGTGTAAGTTTAAATCCGGGACACTTTATTCATACAGATGAATGGACTAATAGCATATTTTACGAAAATTCTTCGTATCAAATATCCTCTGGCATGGCTATCCAGTGTGACATCATAGCCTTTCCAGGTGAGCCTTATGTAGGTGTACATGTTGAGGACGGAATATTAATTGCGGATGAGAAACTAAGAGATGGTATAAGAAGAGGGTTTCCGGAATGCTGGAAGCGGATAATAGAGCGAAAAAGATTTATGAAAGAAATACTGGGTATTGATTTTGTAGATGAAATTTTGCCGACTTCAAACATTCAATCAATATTTTTCCCTTATATGGCAAACACCAGAATTGTTTTATCTAAGAATCGTTGACGAGTCACACTCAGGAGATCTTATCTCTTCTTTTTTTGTTTTGAAAGTTTAAAACTTCCTGTCACAAACATAACTTCAATTAATCTTGAGATTTTTGCCTTTCTTCTTTGAATACTCATAAACAATTTTGGAAAAACTGCGTGCAGGTGCAACAATAGCAACATTGGAGGCCTTATGCCTCTGGAGAAATTAGTGTCTATCAATATTTAAAGGGAGAACTGAATGAAGAGAACTCTAATAGAAGAACTAGTGCATGAGATTGACAAGATTCCGGTTATCGACAGTCACGAGCACATATTGCCGGAAGGTTGGACAAGCGAGAAGGGACCGGATTATTCTGTCATAATAAGAAAAAGGAAGGAAAAGGAAGAAGTAAATCTTTCTTTTATGTTAAATAATAGCTATTGTGGTTGGGAACGAAGAGAAGTTATCATGGAGGATTGGGATTGTCTTGAAAGATTTCTCGACAGGATAAAAGGACGGGCATTTTACAGGTGTTTGTTTCGAGCACTACAAAAATTATATGACTTTAACTCACCCGATATAAATGAAGACAACTGGAGGGAGCTTTCGAGGAGAATAACTGTAGCTAATAACGAAAAAAGCTGGCAAAAGAAGATTTTGAAAGATAAGTCCAATATAGATTTTATTGTCTGGGACCAGTTTTGGGAGATGGGGAATACCCAGGTAGATAGAGAAATTTTCAGGCCTATTTTTCGTATAGACCCTTTTCTTATTGGATATAATCGCAGGATGCGGAGCCATGATGGAGTTTCTCCCTATAGTTATGCCGAAAAACTGAAGTTCAAAATTCAATGTTTCGATGATTATCTTGATTTTATTGCTTTTACCATCGAGAAGAATAAACGGGAAGGATCTGTAGGTATAAAGTGTGCCGCTGCCTACGAGAGATCTATAGATTTTCAGCCAGTAGAGAAAACAGAAGCCGAAAGAGTTTTTGGCCTTCCCGGGGACCATCTCTCCGAGAAAGCAATAAAGATATTCGGTGATTACATTATGCATTTCATTGTAGAAAGAGCTATTCAACATAATCTCCCCATTCAAATTCATACTGGTCTAGCTAGGCTCGAAGGCTCCAATCCAATGAATCTCATTAGCCTAATCTCTCGCTATCCTGAGGCCAAGTTTGTTCTCTTCCACGGCGGATATCCTTGGACCAGCCAGATTTCTGCTATTGCTTTTACTTACCATAATGTCTACCTAGATCTGGTGTGGCTCCCCATTCTATCTCCCGAGGTAGCTGTAAGGGCACTTCATGAATGGATAGAGATGGTAGATGCAGATCGCCTTACCTGGGGTGGAGATTGCTGGACGGCTGAAGAAACCTATGGAGCACTTTTGACTGCCAGAGAGGTTGTTGGTCGTGTGCTCACCGACAAGATAGAGCGAGGGTATCTAACGCAAGAGGCAGCTTCTGATATAGCCTGGAAAATTCTTCGAGATAATGCTATTGTGCTGTATAACCTATCGTGAGTTTACTCCGTTTGGGCATATGAAGATGTGAAAATCCAGAAATCTTCTCTTGAGTAGTATCTCTCTTTCTCATAATTATTTTTCTTTTTTTCCTTGGACTGATTCATTTTTGTATGTAATAATTCATATTGCTCAGAGGGCAAAAGCTATGATTGTTCTCTTAACGATAAAAGCTCACAGAGGACTTGTGCTTGGCAGACGCTGGGACAAGCATTTATTCCCCTACCTTTTAATAAAATTACTGTGTTCATCGGCAAACCCATAGAGGTAAAACCCCTGGGATTCTCTTAAAACAAAAACAATGGAACTAAATAGGTCCCTTCTTGTATTAACTTAAGAATACTTAAATTACCTTCATAAGTCCTATTCGAGCATTTGACAGTGGCAAGCTTTGGTGAACTTTAATGCCAGGGATAAAGCACAGGCTTTAATCCATCGGCCCCTGTGGTAAAAAACTCTTGAGGGTCTGTAGCTAAAGAGTAGTTTCGAGAAGAAGTGAAGCCTTTTAAGGAGAGCTTCCCTTCTTTTAACCAGGAAATGATAGTTTCCATTGTTTTAGTGGAAGAGCCACTGGTTCCTATGGTTTTGGCAGCATGATAATGGTGTTGGTCCATATCCACCCTGTCCACCTTCTCATGAGCTCCGCCAAAGCAGGCACCAACTGCATACCCGTCAGGGTTGTATATTTTTAGCATTAGCCTTTGGGCATCTGCATCTGAACAGGCTACTATTATGTCATCAAAGAGCTGTCCCTTGGTAAGATCCTCAAGATTTTCTACCAGATCATTCTCTATTTTCTCTTTTTCCAGAATTGATTTCTCGTTATAGGGAGGATGAGTAACAGGAATCACATCCTCTCCCAACACTTTTTTAACTAGATGAGCCTTTTCTTCAGATCGTACCAGGATAAATACTTTTTTTGCTCCCTCGATCCCACAGAGGCGGGCATAAATCATACTTACGCTTCCAGATCCAATAACGAAGCTAAAACCACCCTTTTTAAGGCCTCCTCTAAAAAAGTGACGTCCTTCCTCATCCAATTTTACCGGGTGAGGGGTAGAAAAAAGTGATTCCAAGGCGCAGGCAGCTGGCTCAACTAAAGCCGCCTCCTCATTGGATATATTATCCGGGATCCTCAATACTGAACCAGAAAGAGTTAACGCTTGAGGTATCCTCATATACTGAGAATAGCCACCATTCATATAAAAACTTAAAATTAGGAGCATGAGAGTCCACTTTAGGATGACCTTTACAAAATATAGTTCTATCAGTACCACATCTGGCAGAGGCTGTTATTTTTACCATTATATCCGTGGGGGAGCAACCTATCCTCATCTCCTCTACTCTAACATCCCCCGGGCTATAATAAACGAAAGCTTTAGAGCTGTAGCTACTCATTTACTCTACCCCTCACAACCGATTTTCTTCTCTATAAACTGTCAAGCCCTTGGTCTTGATCTTTGGAAATCAATCTTCTCGACGTCACCTTTCTAATAATAGGCAAACAGTTCAATTTTGCCCAATTGGATAATTTCTGAACAACCAATGGACAGTCACTGTTCATGATATTAACCTGCTATTTAGTTTAGTCCTTGCCTCCCTACTCCATATCGAGTTAGAGTGTGCTGGCTGTCAAGTGATAGAAATAAACAGACCTGGAAGATTGTTATCAGGATAACTTGATAGTATAGGAATTTCCTTTTTGGACGCTGATAAACACGGATTATTGAAGATTCAAGTATTAAAAACTAACTGAAGAGTCACCAAAACTTTTAGAAATTGGATTTTCACTAAACTTTAGTTTTGAGCCAGAAGTAATACAAATTTTCTTTACACATAATCTGCGTGGGTCTGCGTCCTAATTAACTTGTAGAATGAGGTTTAGATGCTTTACCAGGTTGAGAAAGTTGACTCAAGCTGAAAAGGTTATAGAGTAAAATAGAAAGAGCCGTCATTTTTTGGTGAGTGCCAGAGAAATATCAGTATATAATTCCTAATCTTCACAGGGAAAGGAGGTGTCAGGTGATTGTGAAGCAGCTTGCGGTGGGTGGAGCAGACGACAATTTTTCCTATGTCCTGGCTGATGAAATTAGCCTGGAGGGCATGGTCTTAGACCCCTGCGGTGATACCAGAATTATTCTGAAAAGCATCGAAGAGGGTAATATCACTGTGAAGTATATTGTAAATACACACGGACACTCAGACCATATAGAGGGTAATGAGGCGATTGTGCGGGCTACCGGAGCTTCGATTTTATGCCATAAGCTCGATGCGTCTTCGGCGCGTCCAGACATTATGCTAAAAGATGGTGATATATATAAACTGGGAGAGTTGGCAGTAAAGATTATCCATACGCCCGGACACACACCAGGAAGTATTTGCCTGTGGGTAAATGAAGTGCTTTTCACTGGAGATACCCTTTTTGTTGGATATTGCGGAAGGACGGATAGTCCAGGAGGAAGCTCAGAGGCGCTTTATGAGAGTTTATTTCACAAAA
>SDBT01018739.1_pt1 | contig 10869 bp, 15 predicted proteins | sample 2277101 | NCBI WGS metagenome assembly SDBT01 (sample SAMN10404973, study PRJNA504765) | marine sediment metagenome | isolation source: marine sediment core GS10_PC15, 103 cmbsf | place: Arctic Ocean: Southern Knipovich Ridge | collected 2010 | reverse complement strand
ACACAGTCGCCCCCGCGGTGTAGAAGGCGAGCAGGTCAACGCCGCCAGTCCGCACGAAACCGACGTAGATGCGCCCGATCCCCAAGGCGATGTCGTGGATGTCGCCGGGGGCCGTGCCCGAGAACAGGATCACGCCGGTGCTGCGGGTCCACACGACGAAGTTAGGCGAGCCGCCGTTGCGCCAGGCCGCGACCAGGTTGGCGTCAGCTCGCAAGCCGGCGAGCCCGCCACCGGGGAAGGCCGGGTCCGCGTACGTTCGGATCAGGCCGCTCCCGTCCCGGGCAAAGGCGACCGGCAGGTTCGGGTTGTAGATCACCTCATCGCCCGCCACCGCGACACTGGTCTGCACAGCAGCTCCCGCGACCAACAGGACGGACGACTCTCCCCCCACGCCAGCGCGGTCGGACTCGTCGAGGATGAGCGTGTCGCCCGCAGCGATCGGGGCGGTGCCGATGATCGTCGGGTCCGTCACATCCTCGAGGGCGAGGAACTTGCTGGCGCTGTGCGCGAAGTGCGTCGCCCACGCCGAGAACCGGTTCCACGCCCAGTTGACGGTGCTGAATGGTGGCCGGTCCTCCTCGCCCCAGGCCGCAGCCTGGAACGCGTCGGGCGGCTCCACGATGGCGCCACCGGGTGCGGTGCTGCCCCAGTCGGGCTCGTCGAGCGGTCGGGTAGTTGGTAGCGCCACGGTGGGCTCCTAGAGTTGGCGGGAGTACGTGCCGATGTCGAGCCCGAGCGACTCGGGATCTTCGTCGAAGCCAAAGTATCCCAGCGATGACTCGATAAGGAAGAACGCCACGCCACCCGGCCTGATGGTCTCCATGAGTTGGCTCACACGGCGTGCGCGATCCACCCCCATGAAGTCGGAGCGGACCACCTGGAAGACGTTGGTCAGTGGCTGGAGGGCGCGGTGGGTGACCCCGAAGTTGGGGGAGGTGAGCAGGTCGAAGATCCGGATGAGCTCGTCGGTCTGGCCGACGGTGTTGTTCGCGAGGACCTTGGCGTTGATGAAGACGCGGTAGTCGATATCGGACAGGCCGTCTCGGGCTTCGCCGACGTACTCGCCCCACTGGTCGAGGTCCGCACCGCTCGCGGCGTCGAACTGGGTCGCCACGTGCACGTCGAAGATCTCGGTCTCGGCGGTCTGTACGCCGGTAGCGAGCGCGCTGGTCAGCGCACGGATGCGGGGCTTGTTCCGCCACTGCGATAGCAGCCGCTCGTCCACCGCCACGCCCACGTGATCAGGCTGGAAGACCAGGTCCTCGAGGCCCATCAGGGAGCCTCGACGACGGAGGTAGCGCCTTCGTTCGCTAGCTCGTTCAGCTTGATGTCGACGTCGACGAGCGGCCCGCCGCCGATGTCGAACGACACCACCACGGACTTGACGCCGTTGACGGCAGACAGGGCGCTGACCTGCAGGTTGAGCACGTCGTCGCCCGGGGTGAGTGCCAGGTAGAACGCAGTCAGCGCCGCTTCGATCTGTGGCTTCGCGTCCGCGAACGTGGGCACGACTGGGCCGGCCGGCTGCTGCGTCTCCATCGTGACCGTGATGGTGGTCCCGACCGTTACGTCCACCACGAAGTCGAACCGGATCGGCTTGTTGAGCAGGTCCTCGCCCTGGATGTTGACGACCACGTCGGTTCCGTCCGTGTTGACGCTCGCGCACTTCAGGTCGTAGATCAGCTGCGCGACCGCCTCCTTCTCGGCCGTGGTGAGGGTGCTCGGCTTGACGATGACGTGCAGGCTGTGCCCGGAGATCGTGACCCCCTCGACCACCAGCGGGGTGACCCGGTCGTTCTCCAGCACGATCGCGGTGGTGAGCACGACGTTCCCGTCGATGACCAACGCGAGCAGGTTGGCCCGGATGGCGGCCGGGGAACCGGCGCCGCTGATCTGGAGAGAACTCTCGCGGCGGATGCGAAGCTCCGCGTCGGTCTCCCGGTCGTCGCCCGGGTCGGCTTTGGCTGCGTTCGTGACCGAGGCCCACCCGCTGACGGGCGTGACGATCTCGTCGATCTCTCCGACGGCGGCAGCGATGGCGCCCGCGTCTTCGGCCTGGACCACGACGTCGACGGTGCCTCCTCCGCCGATGACCACGTCGGATGTGGTAAGCCAGATGGCGTCACCGAGGGTGCCCCCACCCCGGACCTGCCGACCGGTGAGGATCGAGATCCCGACCGTGCCGGTGAGCGTCACCGTCGCTCGCGAGAACGACGCCTCCTGGCGGCGGACGCCCACCCCGCTCGAGAGGTCGGAGATCTGGATCCCCTGCGAGTTGTTCGGGGATCGGGAATCGTAGACGCCCTGCAGGAGCTCCGAGACGTCCCCGAGTTGCGTGGCCATGATCGCGGTGATGTTGCCGAGAAAGATGTCGCGCGCGAAGTCGATGTCGAGTTGGGTGCGCGCCTCGTAGTCGTCTCGGATGATGACCAGGTAGTCGGCGGCCCGGAGGGCGGTGAAGCCCGTTGCGTCAAGCGGCAAGGTCCCTCCTGGGTGGCAGCATCAGGCCGCAGCGATAGCGCCTGAACGCTGGAAAGATATCACCGCGGGCGTGGAGTTACCGGCGGTGAGGCCGATTGCGGCCAGAATAGCCACCGACTCCTCGCCGGTGAGGATCACGTCCCCGGTGATGCGGATCGTGGGATTGACGGTGGTGGTGTTGACGAACTGCCCGTCGAAGTTTTCCACCCGGTCGACCCCGGGCGTGGTCTCGATCTCGCGGCGGACGAGGTTGGTGATCTCCACGACGTTGGGGGGCTTCTGCTGGGTGAAGCCCAGGTAGTCCAGCCCCTGGAACTGGTCGAGGATCCACTCGCCCAGGAAGGTCCGCAGCCGGATCCGGACCCGCTGCAGCACCAGGTCGGTCCCGCTGATGTGCCGCGTCCGGATGGGCAGGTCGTCGTCGTCGTCGAGGGCCACGTCGAAGGGCATGCTAGTCCGTAAAGACCTTCGAGGAGAGGTGCGAGCCCCCCGAGACGGTCGTGGTGAAGGTGGTGGTGGCGGTCGTGAACGTCGTCGTCGCGGTCTTGAACGTGATCGTCGCGGTCACGGTGGCGATCGCCTTGGCTTTGACGAGCAGGACCCAGCCGAGCGCGGTCGCCACCGGGGCGTCGCGCATGACCTCGAAGAGTCCGCCGCTGGGAACGCCGAGCGCCAACGCCGCAAGCCAGGCCGAGAACGCCGTGAGCCAGGTCCCAAGCGCGGTGACCCACGTCAGCAGGTCGGCCTCGAAGGCGTCGCCCAGCAGCACCTTCTCCGTGGCTGCTGTGCTCCCCAGCTGGAGCTTCGTCAACGCGTGGACCACGACGGCGATGTTCGCGGCGTCTACCTGGGCCGAGCTGAGCGGGCCGGTGACCGGGTTGGTGGAAGTGAACGACCGGCCGCCGGGGAGGCAGATCGCGTCGGCCAGGTCGTGTCGGCGCGCGTCCTGGGGAACCACGTCCGCCAAGCCGGTCTGTCGCCACTCGTCGGTGCTCCGGTGCGCGAACAGCAGCGTGCACGGCTCGCCCGGTAGCAGCGGGATGGTGACCGCCCCCCGGGCACCGCCCGGCCAGATCACCGGGACGTTCGGAATGATGGGCGGCGGTACCGCGTCGGGCTCTACCGTATCGAGAGCCGGCACGTGCTGGCGCCCGCGGACAACCGGCCGGCAGGACGCGCGCTGTTCGACCGGGTCGTACGTGATGATCGTCGCCGGGATGGTCGTGTAGACGTTCGCCAGCCCGGCCTTGACGAAGGCCTGCAGCACGGTCGGGAGCGTGGCGTTGTCAGGTCCGGCCATGCCCCATCGTATCGTGTCAGGGGATCGGGGACCCGATGGTCTCGATGTAGAACGGGCGATCGAACCCGCTGTCACCGACGAAGACGACGTCGCCTGCGATGAAGTTGCCTTTCACCGAGCGGGAGACCACGCGGAAGGGCGACCCCGGACGGAGGGCCGGGTTCAGCAGCGCCCGGATCTCCACCTTGCCGCGCTCCCGCTTGATCGGCTGGCCGATGAGCGTGCCGGTCTCGGACGAGAACAACGGCGCCAAGCCCGGCACCGCAGCCCCCACGGGGATGACGTGCAGGACCCCGTCGCGGATCATCCAGTCGGCGTTGGCGCCGAGCACGATCCGATCGAGCACGTCCCGCGCCGAGCCGCTAGCCACAAAGCCCTGCGTGAGAGCCACGTCAGGGACGAGCGTAACGGTCCCGAGCGGTATGCCCATCACGGCACCAGCGAGCGCCACGACCGCGGAGAGCGTGGTGGGCGTCGCGATTGTGATGTCCAGCCGACCCTCCCGGTACTGGCGTCCACCGTCCTGGGCCTCGATGCGCAGGATCCGATCGGTCCCAGTCTTCTCCACGGTCCGCCCGTTCTTCACTGGTTGCCCGGTGAAGATCAGCCGGGGGACGACCGGCTCGTCCGGAGCGACCGCATCGGCGTACCCCACCAGGAGCCGCACCGAGGGCGAGGGCCCGTCCAGCAACGCCAGGGTGATCGGGTTCGGATTCCACATCGACATGGAGAGCGTGTTCGGGGATGCCGCGCGGGTGTGCACCACCCGGAACGACGTGCGCAGACCGACGAACCGCTTGCCGGTCTCGCCCTCCTGGCCGAGCTCAACCACCACCACGCGGCCGAATAGGGTGCTCACGGCACCAGCGTCGCGGTGATCCCGAGGTCGGGGACGACCGCCGGCGGCAGCTCCGACCGGGGGACCAGCAGGATAAACAGCCGCTTGGTGTCGTCGCTCGGGACCCCGAGGTCCTCGCGGGTCGCGTCATCCGGGCCGGACACGATCATCAGGAGATCCCGGGGCAGGCCCTCGAGGGCGAGACCAGAGAGCGGCAGCCACTGGGGGGTCACGCGCCGCCCGACCACGATGTCCACCCCGGCGGTCGTGCGCAGGTCGATATACCAGGAGTTCGTCCGGGTCCGGAACGTGAGCGTGACCCGCACCTCCACAGCGTCCGGCTGGCCCTCGCCGAAGATCACGGTCTGGGTGTGCTGCGGCAGGTCAGAGAACACGGGGATAGCTACAGCCACGGAACCCCCTAGAAGAACGCAGCGGCAGCGAGCGCCGCCGTGCCGAGGACAGATGCAGGGGCCGGCGATCCCACGGCCTCGGTGGCCTGCCCGCCCGTGTCTTGTTCGCTCCCGGTGCCGGTCTGGACGTCAGCCTTCGGGACTCGAGGCGGGATGAGCACGGCCGTCGGCGAGGCCAGCCGGACCTGTTTCAGGCCCACGTCGAAGACCAGCTGCTCGAGCCGGTCGACATCGTGGGGCCACCTGGTGATCAACACGTTGACGAACGTGCCGCGCACCGGGAAGATCGCGGTGATGAGCTTCCCCTGGTTGCGCTCGAACCAGGCGATCGCGGTCTCCCGTGGGGTCACCGCCGGGGCGATGCCGATCGGGGTGACTGCGATGATGCCCCGGACCGTCATCGGGAGGGCCCGGACCTGCGCGTGGTCCGACACGTCCTGCCCGTCCTCGATAGGGTGCTCGGTGACGTCGATGACGTGATCGAACCGAGCGAACTCGATGGCGTCGAAGGTCAGCGTGTCCGACGGGTTGAACTGGTTGAGGAGCGTGACGCTCATCGGTTGCCGCCCTCGGCCGCAGCCATGGCCTGGTTCAGCGTCGCCTGGTTGACGCGGATGAGCGTCGCCTCCAGGTCCGCCATCGTGCCGGTGACGGTGGCGGCTACCCGAGCGCCGGCCACCTGGATGGAGGTCTGCGCCCCGGCGAGGACGGCAGCGCCACCAGCGCGCGCAGCCTGACCGGCGGTGCCACCCCGCGCGAGGGCGGTGCGGGCAGCGGCCAGGCCTGTAGCCGCCCCACCCCCCGCTCGTCCCGCTCGGCCAGCAGCGCGCACGGTCTCGGCCGCGCCACTCAAACCCAGGCCCCCGAGCGCCTGGGCAGCGAACTCGTCCCCAGCGCGGACGAGCGCCTCGAGCGTGTCGAGCATGCGCAGGAGCAGGTCCAGCGGATCCTTGAGCCCGGCGGTGAAGATGTCGAGCCCGCCCGCCAGGTCCCGGAGGTTCTTGTTCAGCGAGACGATCCCCAGTTCGCTGAGCGCCTCGAGCTTCGGGCCGAGGACGTCGATCACGGCGTCCCACGCTGCGGTCGCCGCCTCGACGATCCCGAGGCTGGTCGCCAGGTCGAGCAGCGCCCCGCCGAGGGCGTTGCTGAACTCCCGCGCCGACTGCAGGAACGCGTTGAAGCTTTCGCGCGTCTCCTCCTCGGCCCCGAACATGGCGAGGAAGTCCCCGAGCGCGGACTGCCCGCCCTTCGAGAAGACGATCACGTCGTCGATAGCCAGCCCCAACAGCGCGAGGGTGGCGGCGAGCAGGATGACCGGGGCTGCTACCGGGAAGGCCGCGAGCAGCAGCGGGCGCAGTAGCTTGGCGGCGATCGAGACGTTGCGCATGAACCTGAGGAACCCGACGAACGCGGTGACCCCGAGCGCGCCGCCGATGACCTTGCCGGTCTGGACGAACAGGGACTCCCAACCGAGCAGCCGGTCGCGGACGAACCGGTCCGCGGTGCGCATCGCGTCCCGGACCTTCAGGATCGCGCCTTCGATACGGCGGAAGACCAGGTCCAGACGTTGCTTGATGATGGAGCGGTTGGTCTTGAACCAGCCGATGAACCCCTCCGCCAGTTCGTTGAACACCGGAAGGAAGGCCGCGCCGAGCTCCGCCCGCAGCCCGCCGAAAACAGTCTGCAGCGACAGTAGGTTGTCCTGGAAGTCCTCGGCCGCCTTGATCGTCTCCTCGGAGAGGACCCCGCCGAGGGCAGACGCCTCCCGCCGCATGTTCGCGATGCCCTCCGCGCCGGCGTTGAACAACGGCAGCAGCCGGGCCCCACCCCGCCCGAGCAGGTCGTTGAGGACCGCCATTTTGTCGGCTTCGGTCTGGAGCGTTTCGAGGCCGCCAGCGATGTCCGAGAACAGTTCGATCTGTGGCTTGAGCTTTCCGTTCGCGTCCGCAGCCGACACCCCGATCTTCCGGAACGCATCCGCAGCCGGGCCCGTGCCCTCCAGCGAGTCTCGGGCGCTCACCGCCTGGCGCCGGAACGCCACCTCGAGGGCGCCCATATCCGCGCCGGCCAGCTGGGCCGCGAACGAGAGCTCCTGAAAGGCTACGACCCCGACCCCGACCCGGGCGGCTGCCTTCGCCGCCTCGTCGCCCTGGCGAGCGGTCGCGATGGTGGCGCCGATGACAGCGCCCGCGACGGCGGTAGCTGCAGCGGCGGCGAGGAGCATGGTGTTCTTCGCCGTACTCAGGGCCGCGTCGAACGCCTTGACCTCCGCGGTGTCGGCGTCGACTCCCATCGCTACCAGCAGCTCGCGGATGGTGGTCGCCATACCCGCAGGGTAACCTACCTGCGCGTTCGGGCGGCGTCCTCCCGGTCCTGCACGTCCTGGCGAGCGTCCGACGCGTCGCTATACGCGGCGATCAGGACCTGCGCCTCGAACAGGTCGACGAAGCTCCACCGCTGCCGGATGTCCGCGAGCCCGTCCGGGATCACGCTGGAGAGGGCAGCGTTCCAGACCCAGTCGTCGAATCGTCCGGGGTACCACTGGGCGATGACGGCGGCGAAGGCTCGACGGCCTGCTTCTTCGCTTGCATCGCAGCCACTCGCGCGGTGACCTTCTCCATAAGCCCATCGAGCTGCGGAAAAAACCGGTTGTACTTGACGACCTCCCCGACGGCCTGCAGCATCTCCCAGTAGTTGCGGGTGTACGCGTTGTGGAACGCCAGGTCCCCCTTCGCGCCGGCGAGGCCGATGCCCTTGCTGTCTCGTAGCGTGTGCTGCAGGATCTCGCGGATGAGCTCCGCCGGTGCCTGCTGCAGAATCGTGTCGCGCAGGGCCCGGCCCGCTTGCGCCATCTCCGCCGCGGATACGGACGCGTCGACCCCGTCGTCGAGGAACGCGCCCATGAACGCCACCAGCGGCTCGGAGCCCATCGCCATGAGCCGCCACATGATGGTCTGCCCCCGCGCTGCCGGGTGCGCCTGCACGTAGTAGACGTGGTCCACTCCGTCGGCGTCGGTCAACGTGAACGTGTGCATGCCCGGCGGCGCTTCGGCGGCCGCGATCTCGGATGTCATTGGTCACTCCCTGTGCACCATGAAGGTAGCACGGGGATCGCCTACAGCAGGTTGAGCGTCCCGAACTCGGCGGTCCGCATGGCGTTGGGCAGGTACAGGCCGAACACCCGAGTCCCGACCGTCCGACGCTTGCTCATCTCGGGTCGGGTGACGAACACCCCGTGCGAGGCGTTGATCTTGTCGCCGTTGACGGTGTCGATCATCTGCACAGGGAGCGGGAGGAAGGCGCCCACCGCGAGCTCCTGTTCCTTCATGAGCGCAGCGAGGTCGCGGTAGCTGCGCGCAGCCTCCAGGACCGTGATCGTCATGGTCGCGCCGAAGTTGTTGATCCGGCTGGCCACGTCCAGGCCTGTCGCGCCCGTCGTGATCTCCACGATGTCCGCGCTCGGCTCGATGACTACGCCCTCGTCGACGGCATAGCCGGTGATCGGAATGCCTTTGACGGTGAGGAACACATCCATCAGGCTGTAGCTGTGGAGAATAGCGGACAAGGGCCCCTCCTACGTCGTCGGGATCGGCTGGTTGGAGAAGTTGAACGTGAGCTGGAAGATCCGGGCGGAGGACGCGAACTGGGCTTGGCCCGTGAAGCGCAGCCGCTGGGCCGTGATGTCCGCGGCCGTGATGGCCTCGGCGACGACCGTGGTTTGGCCGTCGAGGAAGTGCCCGGCAGCCACCCCGAGGGCGTACTGCGTGTTGATCTCCGCGAGAATCTGCGACTGTCCCGAGGCGTCGATCGTGATCTTCTCGCCTCGAGCGGAGGCCGCGACCTTGAGATCGGCGATGCGGGCCTGCAGCCGGATCTCGAACCAGTCGGCCGTCATGATCTCGTAGATCGGCCGCGTGTTTTGGCTGAGCCCCGGGTCCACGAAGTATGTCGACGTGCCATAGGGCAGGCCGTGATTCGCGTTGTTGCTGTCCAGGAACCCCTTCTGCGTGTCGTTCGGGAGCGGGGACAGCGCCAGCACCTCCTTGACCTCCGCGTCCCAGGGGACGGACCGCTCGTCCGGATTGAAGGCGAGGCGGTTCGTCAGCCAGCCCCAGTCGGCCCATTGGGCGTCCGTGGTGTGGTACGCGATGATCGTGCGCTCGCGGTTGTCGATCGCGGTGAGCGCCGCCGGCAGCCCGGTCGTGAGCCAGTCGGCGGCGTCGCTCTGGAAGATCATGATCTTGCCGGGGCTCTCCGCCTCGATCAGCGCGGACATCGTCAGCAAGATCGCATCCGTGCGGTCGTCCATTGCGACCCCGTAGAAGTCCGGGTCGTCCGCTTTGATCAACGCGAACGCGACCGGGTAGGTCTCGGCGCCCACGGTATCGACCCGGCCGACCTTGACCGTCTGGGGCGGTGGCCGCTGCGCAAACGAGACACGCACGGCCTCGAGGGTGGCGGCGGAGATGAAGCCCGCGACGTTATCGGCCGTGGCTCCGGCGAGGTCGGTGTAGGAAACCACGCGGTCGCCGTCGAGCGTGTTGGCCCCCGCGCCCTCGTCCACCATCAGCAGCGGATTGAACCCGAGCTGCGAGCTGGGCACCGCGGCCAGGTTGATGGTGATCTGAATGTTGTCGAGATGGTCGGCGGGCATGTAGCTGGCTCCTCGTCAGGCCACTATCGTCGTGGTCAAGGGGTCTGGGTCGCTGGGTTCGCCTTCGAAGGTCATCGCGATCTCGGCGGTCAGCATCTCGGTGAGTGCTTCTTCACCGCCACGCACACCATATAGCACGGCGAAGTCCCGCGCGAACCGCGGCTCGATTCCGGAGTCTAGAAGCGTCGACAGATCGGACGTGTCCCCGAGCAGTTCGACGGAGATACCCGCCGCCCGTGTGATGGCGAGGACGCTCACCCGCTGGAGCCCGATGACCGCCTCCTCGAGCCAGTCGGCGGTGGCAGCCCCGAAGCCTTGTACGGACACGGTGGCGCGCCGGACGCCCGCCACCTCCCGGATGGGGACGCCTCCGCTCACTCCGTGCAGCCGCTCGTCATGACCGACGACCGTGCCGGGGGTGATGACCCGCACGGTGAGGTACGGCGGCGGGGGGCGGGGCGCGTCCTCGTCCACGACGATGACCTGCGCGTCGGTCAGGTCCGTCGCGTCGTCGACCGCCGCACGCTTGAGCCAGTCGCGCACGCCCTGCGTGATGTCCTCGCGGATGGTCACGGCGCCTCCAGGTCAAGCCATGCCAGCACGCCCCAGTAGACCAGGACCGCGACCAGCACGGCGACAACATGGATGGTGGAGATCACTCGTTCACCCGCACGATCGTCGCATCGAAGTGAGGGAGGACCTGCGACCATGGGTCGACGTGCACGACCTTGTAGACGACCGAGTTGACGACCACCAGGTCCGCCGGGACCTGCGTGTGCTGGTCGGTGGTCCGCAGCTCGAGAGAGGTGAACAGCCGGCGAGCGAACCGGGCGCGCTCGCCCAGGTCGAGCATCGCGAGCGTCTCGCCCGACGGCGGCTGGAACGAGCCCACCCCGGCGGTGTCGGTCGTGCCGCTCTTGGTATGGCGCCCGTCCGTGCCCCATGAGCCGGTCCCGTCGTGCCGCCTGCGGATGATCGCCGCCTCGCCGAGGATGGTCATTTGGAGACCCCCTCGACGACCCAGTCGATGGACTGCCCGAGCCGCCCGGTCTCGACCAGCGGGTTGTCGAAGCCCTTGGCCGCGATGGTGCTCTCGGCGTTGCCGGGGTCATCGAACGCGATGATCTTGGCCTGCACGTCTGCGACACCCTGGGCACCGACGAGCCCCAGCTGCTGCTCGAGG
>SDBT01018738.1_pt1 | contig 10869 bp, 7 predicted proteins | sample 2277101 | NCBI WGS metagenome assembly SDBT01 (sample SAMN10404973, study PRJNA504765) | marine sediment metagenome | isolation source: marine sediment core GS10_PC15, 103 cmbsf | place: Arctic Ocean: Southern Knipovich Ridge | collected 2010 | reverse complement strand
AAGTCTTCCTCAATTTCAGCCTCTTGCTCGGCTGAAGGAGTTTCTTTTTCTAATTCTTCAATTTTTTCTTCTTCGCTCATTCTATATCCTTGTTATCTATGAGCAAACCAAAGGGTTTATTTTCTAATTCAATTTGAGAGGGTTTCGGTTTGCGGAAACTAATTTTAAATTTATAAAGACTATTTGTCAGAGTCTCACTAAGAGTCTCTGACGCAGCATTCAAGATCCCAAAAAGCTGCCGATAAGGGAGGCGATTGGGACCGAGTAGGGCAATGGCACCGGCTAAGGTCTGATGAATCCGGTAAGGAATCATGAGGATGGAACAGCCAGAAAGACCTGTTTCTAAGATGTCGAGATCTTCTCCTAGAAAACAGCAGAGTTCTTTTTTCTCACAGGTTTGTTGAAGGAGTTTGCGCAAATCGCTTTCATTTTCAAATAGGGAAAGACCGCTGGCAAGCGAGGCGGCATTGTTGAAGTCGGGGTAGTCTAAGAGTTTGGAGAATCCCGTTTTATAAATGTCTTCAACACTGAAGTTAGAATAGGTGACAATATGTCGGAGCATGATCTCTTTATAAAAATGGTTGGCGAGTTTTTCTTCCTCAGGTGAAAGTTTGGGTTTTTCAATTCCGGAAATACGCCATTGGAGGTATTGGGCAATTTTGTTGAGATTGGCTTGAGAAAGTCCTTTTTCGATGAAGAGCATTTCAGTATGGACCATTCCAAAATCAGTGATAAGGACACATAAACAACGCTGAGAATCGATTTGGATCAGTTTGATGTCGAGGACAAAGTCTTGGTCAAAACGGGGTGAAGAGAGAAATACAGCGCAATTGGTCGCTTCAGAGAGGATTTCTGCCGCTTTTTGAAGGTAAGCTGCGACTTCCCGGGTTGGTTTGGATAGCTTTTTTTGAAGGTCTTTGGTTTCTTTTTCTTTGATGAGAGGGGATTGATGGATAAAAGAATCGACATAGAGCTTAAAAGCCGCCTCTGTAGGGATGCGCCCACCAGACGAGTGTTGCTGACGTAAGAATCCTGCTTTCTCTAGCTTGGAAAAGTAATTGCGGATTGTAGCTGAAGAGAGGCTTTGGAAACCATGCTCACGCAAGGTGCTTGAGCCCACGGGGGATCCCGTTTCCAAATAGAGCTGGACGAGGCCTAAGAGGACGTGTCGCTCGCGCTCATCTTTAGCAGGTCTTTTAGGGGTCATCGACTTTAACATATCCTTCCATACTCAATTTTCTACCCATTGTCTCTCTATGCTGGCTACGCCACTTATCTACAGCGCTTCCCTCGTTGCCCATATGATATTTTCATATGGGCCTTCTCACGAATCTTGTATCTAAATGGCTCGCTGACGCCTAGAGAGACGATGGATAGTAACTTCAGGATTAATGATAGCAAATAGGAAAGAGGAAGTAAAGAAAATTAGCAATCTACTAGGTTGATTGCTGAAATATTTTGTAAGTTGTTAATTGCTAGATATCTAAGATGTACGGGTCATTAGCGATGAGGGGGAGGATATCAACGATCGTGGGGGACCAGCTCAAGCCCCTAGAGTAGACAACTCGGGAAGCGATGTAGGTCGCGATGATGGCTTTTTTGTGGATATCGGGGATTTCAGTGATGATCCGTTTGGAGTATTTTGTCCGAAGAAACTCTGGACAGTAGTTGAGTAGACACCGAATCAGGGGATTTTTTGGGTCAGTGGGGAGGGTGACGGGCTCCAGGTAGTCGAGAATTTGGTACATATAGGTGTTAATCTTTTCTGAAACCCATTCGGAGATATCCGTCAGAAAAGACCCTGTTTCAGCATGGGCTGTTAGCATAAGCAAAGCTTCATCTTTAGCTCGATTTCGGATAATAGCTAAAAATTCAGGCATGAGTTCGGGTTTGTGCTTGATAAATTCCTCGTCTGAGAGGATCAACCCTGTTAACACTTCGAGTGAGGAGCAGATGACTCCCCCTTTATTGGCGGAACTATCTTTAATAATGAGAACACCTAGCTTTTCTAAGGCTTTACGAGCTGCAGGTGTAAGATAGAGATTCGCTCCTTCGACAATTGCCCGGGATGAGGGCTTTCCCGTTTCATCGAGAAAATCTTTATAATTATATTCGTTGAGGGTGCGGGGTCTTCCTCCTCCTGGAATAAAAACATCGGTTAAAGTTTGATGGACATTATGACGGAAAAGGTGGTTCATCTCATTTCCCGATAGCCATTCTTTCATGGCTTTGCTCTTCTTTTTTTTCCAGCAAAGCGTTTGCTGAGCATAGGCTTTTTGCTCTCTTCGAGTTCCAAGATCGAGAAGAAAACCATTTTCATGGAGCTTCTCTGGCGGATAGAAACGGATCGGTTGAGTTTTGTGAAACATGTCTGCCAAGATTTTGAGATCAAGTCCTTTTGGATCATAGATCGTTCCTGAGATATCTGTGAGGGCGATAAGCTTGGCTGTTTCGGGGAAAAATTTGTAGAGATTGAGGATCTGATTGCCTGCTACATCGCCATCAGGTCCTCCTGAAATTTTCACAGTGAACGGATCGACATAAGGGTCGATTCCTAAATATTTCAATACCTCTTCCATATAGACATTTACGCCGTAAGAGGTCACTCCATATTCTTTGTGGTTGACACCAGCGCTTGGCTTACTCGAAATAAAAGAGCTGCCGGGTTCGTAATCGTAATATTTGGCATGCTTGGCAATCCATTCGATCATCTCATTGTGCATGTTCTCATCGGGACCGAGATAGATATATTCGGGACGTTTGTAATAGTCGACAATGTGTTTGGCTCGTAGGGATCCATCGGGATTGCAGTTGAGCAAGGTGATAAAGGCCTCGACAAAAGAGCGTTGGGATTGGTAGAGATATTCGAGCTTTTGTTCTTTGCGGTACGCGCTAAGATGTTCTTTGATCTCTTCATCAGAGAGACCTACGCCTGCCAATTCTTCTTGATAGATGACTTCTTCAGAATGGAGCCGTTCATAAGGTTCTAAGAAGATGACCCCTTTTGCGCCCCCTTCAGGGATGTCTTTGTTCTTTTTCTGTTGGGTATAGGCGAGGTTGTAACATTCGGAGAAGACATTGTTTCGCTCCCAAAGCATTTGTTCCATTCTTTGAGGGAAAACGGTTCTTAAGCCCCCACGCGAAAGATTTTTGAAGCGGATATGGAAGGCGATGTAGAACATCCCTTTTGCAAAGAATACAGAGAAAGGGAGCTCGGGAAATTTATCATGCCGGTTGTAGGGAAGATAATTGAGATATTTTGGGTCGAGGCGGAAAATGAAAGCGGTTTTATTATTGCGATAAAAATTGGTCTTAAGGGCATGTTCGACAAAATTCATTCCTTGGCAGAGGATATTTTTCCGCCGCTTATCGACCAGTTCATTGCCCGTATCGAGATTGTCGACGAGCTCTAAAAATGCGGTTTTGATTTTTTCATACTTTTTCAGGTCATTCTTTATTGGGTGGAACTTCCACTCAAAGGCCTCGGTGATCATCACAGTCAATTCGGGATGGCGACAGAGCCCCTCTTCGATATAGCCCAAGCTATACAAATTGACATCGGCATGGGTGAGGGTCTGATGGATAAAATGAGATAGCGTTTTAATGAAATTCCCGATGTTCCCGCGGACAAGGCCTGTATCGACAAAGGCCTTTTCGAAAACCTCTTGCCCTTCAAAGTATTTGAGGGTGACCATCTCTTGTAAGAAGTCGGTCACATCACATTCATCCCAGGCAGCCTTTCCACTCATCCCATGTAGACCAACGGACATGATGAGAATCGAGTCTTTACTATAAGGATCGATATAGGTGGCGCTCACGCGGCGCATCGAAAGGCCATGCCGGTGGACGACTCTGGCAAAATTGTAAAGGAAGTGGTGTTTGGGGACATTGCGCCAAGCCAGCACGATTTGCATCGAAGGGAGGTCTTTGACTTCCTTCCAGTCTTCGTTGTAGCGCACCTCATATTGGCAGTGGTCACGCGTCTTTGCACGGAAGAACATATCAAATGCCATGATGAGACGTTCTTTGGTCACCCCACGTAAAAAACGAGGGCTCATTCCCTGCAATAGCCTCTTAAATTCGCTATCTGTCACTTCGGGGTTGCGCGCCTTGACGAGCTCTTTGATTTCTTTTTTTCTCTCGGGATCGAGGATTTTTTCAGTCGCCTCTAGCTCAGGGGCCATGGTGAAATAGATGATGGCGATCCGTAAGTTTCGTTTCACTTTTGGGAAGGGCGGGGCCTTGTTCGAGACAAAACCTCGATAATTCTTAATCCCATGCATCTGGTAATGCTTGAGAATGCGCAAATCGGCATCATCGCTATCGAGACAAAGGACGATCGCTGAGTCTTTCAGGTGGATATGAGCAAAATACTCTTGAAGGTCGAAGCCCATCAGGCTATGCGCAATCAAGAGGATGTCATCCTCAGAGACCTCGTCGAAGAAACTGGGGGGCATGTGCTGTTCGAGCCACGTGTAGCACTTTTCACAATTGCGGCTCTCTTTGAGGACAGCCGATGCTAAGTGCTCCTTGAGTTGCCTGCCGCTGCCCGCTTTTTTCTTTTCCGCCATAGGTCAATCTATGACAAAGTAAAGAAATTTTTTCAATCTTATCTTGGAAATTCCTATTTTTCATTGCTCGCTAGGAAATAAATTTTTTTGATTTTTTTGAGAGTTATCGTGCATACTTTTTCTCAGATTTTGATCTAACCATTAAACATCAATTGGTTAAAGGGGGAAAAAATGACAGTAAATACAAGCTATGTTGAGGTTTACATTTGGCGAGGAAAAGATAGAGAGGGATATACGACGACTTCAACCGAAGGGATAAAGCACGCATTAGAAGATCCAGTCTCACCAGAAGGGCCTCAAAGGTGTGGGCATGTGTCTATGGGCATTTTTCGTGCAAATGATCTACAAACTTATATAAGTTTGTGGCCAGGTAAGGACAATTTAGGAGTGCTTGTTCCCAGTCTTGAAAATGATCAAAGTCCTCATTGTGAAGGTACTCTACCAGATGTGATTGTACGTTTGCATCATCTAAAAATGGATGAAATGGTGAATTCCTTTAATCAAGTCAAGGCTAGAATTGAAAATAACAAAATATTCTGGAAAATGGATGCTTCAGATCATGAAGATGTGACGAATCAAAGAAATACTGCAGCGAGTTGCTCGAGTTTTGTATGGACTTTTTTGAAAGTCGGAGGCTTGAATCTTAATGATAAAACATCTCCATATTATCGTCGTGTAAGCCTTAAGGGACCAAACAATAGAGAATTTTATAATATTTTGAAATGTAATCTTGGTCAAATACTCTGCGGTTGGTTTGATGGAGCTTTCTGGACAAAAGACCATTTCACTCCTTATGCTTTATGTCTTCGTGTCGGTTCTGTCGCTGAGGGTTTTAAGGAAGATAAAGAGAAAACAATTGAAATAATGAAGTCGGATCGAGTGGCTAAAGAAAAAATAAGAGCTCCTAAAAGCAAAGTTTTCAAAACATTAGTTCGAGCAAAACTATAATTATCAGAATGAAAACAATTTTGGAGCCGCAGCTGCGTGAATTGTGGGTATACTCCTCCGCATTAAATCTGTGAAAGTTAGGTAATGTTGATTGAACAAAAAAGTTCTAAAGTTCTTCATTATTTTCTCTATTGGGGGAGTCCTTTTTAGTTCAATTTTTCTAACCGTTTCTTCAAGAAAAAAAGCACAGAAACCGAGATTCGTAACTTTACTAAGCTCGATGTCTGCTGAGGAAAGAGATGGCTTAGAGGTATTTTTTCGTCATGTTTTATTCTGGGACCATGGATGTTTTGTTTTATTCGGAAGTAAGCCTTGTTCTCTTAGTGGTTTTTGGCATCTAGTAGATGATATCTTTCCGTTCATGGCGTATCAAAATCGAAGAGTGGAAAAAGGATGGCATGTATGGAAAAAATATGAAAAATTGTTTCCAAAGTCTAATTTTCTAATGTTCGATAATCCTTCTTTGTTTAATGATCGATATACAATGATCTTTTGTGTTAATTTGCATTCTTTAAAAGTAGTTTTAGAGAATAACCGTGAGGTTTTTGAAAAAAAATTAGGAAAAAAATTGGTTATAGAAAGAGTAATCGAAGATTTTTTGGAAAAGAAAGGAACATTTCAAGAGATAATGAACGATCATGAGTTAATAGGAATCTTAATGGGATATGGCTGTGAAAATTCATGGCTATTTGAACGCAGAGGTAATATTGATGCTCGGTATTTTAGCCTTTTTACTCTGACAAAAGAAAAATCTCCAAGTAAGGGATTTTCTAGTATTGAAGAAGAAATCAATTGGATGGATAACACACTTGTCTTTTCTCCGATTCATCACCGAGGTTACCCCGATTTGAACTTTTTACGATTGCAATTACCTGTTTTCCTTGCAAATCCCAAAAATAGAGAAACTCATGATCTTGAGTGGGCTTATTATCAAGAATATAAAGAAATCACCCGTATTTTTAACGGAAACGATGCTCTTGAGAAAATCTTTGAAAAACTATTTGAGGAGGCGGAGGCTGTTGAGGCCGACGATTACGGTTCCCCCTTCATGAAGGATAACAGCCAGCCATAAGGGGATATAGCCCAGGAGGGCTGGGGTTGTGGCGAGGCAGATCACAGCAAGCGCAAGGATGAGGTTTTCTTTGACGATTCGCGTCGTCTTGTGGGCTTTGATGATGAGCCAGTCGATGAGGGCGAGATCGTCGTGGAGGATGACGGCGTCTGAGGCGTCAACGGCTGTTGCACTTCCAATTTTTCCCATGGAAATTCCCACTGTAGAGCGGGCAAGGGCAGGGGCATCGTTAATGCCGTCCCCTATCATGATGAGTCCTTTTTTTTGAGATAGATCGGCCACTTTATTGAGTTTATCTTCGGGACGAAGGTTGGCATAAACAGCAGAGAAGTTGAGGGTTTTGGCGACTACATTTGCATTCTCGGTGTGGTCTCCTGTCAACATGACGCAGTCGAGTTTTTGTTGGAGGGTGGCTATAGCTTGGTGTGACTCGGGCCGAATCTCATCTTCGAAATGAAAAACAAAAAGGGCTTGGTCGATAAGAAGGAAAGTGTTTTGTATTTCCCATTTGTCGATTTTTAGAGGCTCGTGCATGTGCTGTTGAATGAAATCGGGATGGCCGATGTAGGCGGTGCGGGTTTGTCCTTCGAATGTGAAGGTCCCTTGAAGCCCAAAACCAGGTATGCTTTTAAAGTTGGCAATGTCAAGGGGAGGGAGTTTGTGTGTTGCAGCAAAGCCTGTGATGGCTTCTCCGATTGGATGTGTCGCATGTTTTTCGAGTCCGGCTGCAGCGGCAATAGCGGTCTCTTGTGTGAAAGGGGTTTGAGAGAGCGAATCTATTCCTGAACAGGTGAGTTTACCACTTGTCAGAGTTCCCGTTTTATCGAAGGCTGCGATGGAGCAACTTGCGAGACGATCGAGAATTGTTCCCCCTTTGAGAAGGATCCCCTTTCGCGCGCAACTTGAAATGGCACTGAGGTAGGCTGTGGGTGTGGCAATGATGAGCGCACAGGGGGAAGCGGCAATGAGAAAGGTTAAGGCCCGGTAGATGGACCCTTCAGTCCCAAGGAAAGGGAGGGCAAAGAGATAGGGGAGGGTAAAAGCGAAAAAAGCAGAAAGGAGGATGATTGTCATCGAATACCATTTTCCAAAGCGATCAAAAAAGCGTTGGAGTTTTGGTTTAGCCTCTTGAGCTTGAGTGATGAGGTCAATGATTCGGCTTAGAGTAGAGTCAGCGCTATTGCGGGCCACGTTAAGGGTGAGGGTCCCGTCGAGATTATGGGCTCCTGCCTGGACCGTGTCTCCGATATGTTTAGCAATGGGTTGGCTCTCGCCTGTGAGGTGGACTAAGTTGACGTAGGAATGGCCGGCGATCACTTCTCCATCGAGGGGAACGACTTCACCTGCTTTGATGAGAATGGGTGTACCGACGGCCACATCTTGAATCGAACGTTGGACGAGGGTTCCATTTTCTTCGATCACAAGGGCAATTTTGGGAGAGAGGCGACGCAAAGAGATCAGGGCACTTTTTGTCTTTTGTGTGACCATGTTCTCCATTGCTCCGGAGAATTCAAAGAGGACTAACAGAAGGGCTCCTTCAAGCCCACTTCCAATTGTAATCGAAAGAAAAGCGGCCAAGGTCATGAGGACGTCAATATTAATTTCCACATTACGCAAATCTTCGAGGGCGTTGAGAAGGGCGGGGGTTCCGACGAGAAAGTAGACGGTAGCAAGGCAAAGATGGGAGGCATTGAGGTTGATGAAATAAAAGATAAAGGCAATAGCGAGAAAAAGGGCGGCGATGAGTGAACTGCGAAAGGGGAGATTTTTACCCCACCGACGTGATCGTGGTGTTAAGAAGGGGCTGATGGTCTCGTCTCGTCCCGATGCAAAAAACTCGTCAAAAATATAGGGATGGCTCATGGGCGGATTAATCTCGCTAAAAAATAGGCACTAGAGGTGCTAAAAAGGGCAAGGGCTAAGTTCCAAATGACAGCGTTAAGGGGTTTGCGCTTTTCAAAAAGGGCGGTGAGATTTGATGCAATGGCAATGAGTAAAAGACCAAAAAGAGGAACGCCAACGATCGGCCAAAAATAAAAGGCACCGATGATTAGACACGTGCTAATGAAGGTTCCCCAAAAAGCGCCAAAGGCTTGTTTGAGCGGATGGGGATAAGCTTCAAGAGGGAGACCAAGCTCTTCTTCAAGCATGACGCGCAATAAGCGATTATCATCTGCCATGAGGACATCGACGACTTCATCGAGAAGTTTGCCCGTGAATCCCTTGGCTTCATACATTTCGCGCAATTCTCCTTTTTCCTGAGTTCTATGGTGTTCAATTTCCCAACGTTCTTCTTCAATGAGGCGATGGAGTCTCTCTAAGCGCGCCCATCCTAAAAGAGCACTTCGTCCCGTTTTCCAAATGACCCAACCAAAACCAAAAACGAGGAAGATAAAAAGAATGGAATGGTTAAGGTTATAAGCTGTGACAACAGACCAAAGGATAAGATAAACTAAGGCTGTATCTTTTGCACTATCAGAGGCGGCAGACAAATGGCCGGGAAGTTCTGTCCCATGGATTTCAGCTGTGGCAAAGGCCCCTTTTTTACGAGCATCTTTGAGGTGAGCGGCGACACTTTTCCCCTTAAAATGTTCTGGCGGATTTTGATGAGTCATGAACCCACCTTCAGAAAATGTGTTAAAAGTTTGCATAAATCGAGATAATCTTGGCAAGCAATCACTTCGCGTGCGGCATGCATCGAGAGCTGAGGGATTCCGATGTCGGCAACTTCAATTCCCATTTTAGTAGCAAAAATAGGACCAACTGTAGAGCCAGGAGGATTATCTGTCCGATTGACAAATTTCTGCACAGGAAGTTTAAGGCCGTCACACAGTTTCGTCACAAATGCGCCACTTTTTCCACTCGTGCTATAGCGTTTATTCGCATTGTATTTAATGGTAATCCCTTCGCCTAATAATGGAATATGCTGCGGATCATATTTATTTTCATAGTGGGGATTAAATCCATGCGTCATGTCGATCGATAGACACATGGAGCGTTGGCGCATAATGGCCTCATCTTCTTTAGAGAGTTTATAACAGTCACAAATGCGGTCATAGACGTCCTGGAAAAAGGGAGACTCAGCTCCGCTGTGAGTAGAAGATCCGATCTCTTCATGATCCCAAAAAATTCCCATACAGAGAAGTTTTTTTGCTGGTTTTTTCAAGTTGCCAAGGGCAATGACCCCTGCGTGAGTGCTAGCTAAGTTATCTAACCGGTAGCTGGCGAGGAGTTCGGCATCTTTTCCAATGTAGCGGGGAAAGTCGAGAGGAACGAGAAAAAGATCGAAATCGAGGAGTTTGCGAAAAGAATGCTCTCGTTTTAATAGGGTTTCAACATAGGACCGGCTAACGGCTTTATCTTTAAGCCCTACAAGAGGAGCCAAATGGTCTTGCTTATTGAGTTTAAGACCCTCTTTGAAAATCTCTCGATCGAGATGAGGGGCAATCAGGGGAATGAGAACGGGGGTATCTTCAAAAAAAACAAAAGATTCTTCCATGCGCCCATTTTGTTTTTCAATCATGACGCGCCCAGCAATTCCAAGATCCCGGTTTACCCATGAAGCAAGGGTGGGACTCCCATAAATCTCGACACCTAGAAATTCCATGTTTTGTTTGTGAATTTCGGGATTTGGTTTCAGTTTGAGGGCAGGACTATCGGTGTGAGCTGTCATTAGGGCCATCTTTTCTGGCTTTGCTTCAGGAAGAGCAAAGGCGATCATCGATCCATCGTGGATGACAAAGTATTTCGCCCCTTTTTCTAGCTTCCACTTTTCATCTAAATTTAGTGGGGTGTAATCAAGGGAAGCTAACCTATTGCCCATTTCAAGCGTTGCATGCCAAGAGGTGGGGCTGTTTTCAAGAAATTCACAAAAATCATCCAGTAAAAGAGTCATGAGGGGGATAGCTCCTTCATCCCATTGAGATATTGGTGGAGAACAAGGGGAAGCTTTACCGATCCATCTTCGCGTTGGTGATTTTCCAAAAGGGCGACCATTAAGCGGGATGTTGCAAGGCCTGACCCGTTGAGTGTGTGACAGTTTTCTGGTTTTTCTTGACCAGCGCGGAAGCGAGTCGAAGAGCGACGTGCTTGAAAGTCGGTGCAATGGGAAATGGAAGAGACTTCATAATAGCGGTTTTGTCCTGGGAGCCAGACTTCTAAATCGATCGTTTTTGCAGCAGCAAAAGACATGTCACTTGTCACAAGCGCTGTCGTTCGAAAATGCAGCTCCAAGCCTTTAATGAGCTCTTCTGCAGAGTGGAGCATCTCTTCGAACAT
>SDBT01018736.1_pt1 | contig 10871 bp, 8 predicted proteins | sample 2277101 | NCBI WGS metagenome assembly SDBT01 (sample SAMN10404973, study PRJNA504765) | marine sediment metagenome | isolation source: marine sediment core GS10_PC15, 103 cmbsf | place: Arctic Ocean: Southern Knipovich Ridge | collected 2010 | reverse complement strand
GCGCGTGTGTCGAGATATTGGAGGCATGATCTTGATGCTGACAGACGCACGCGTGATGAGTATCGACGAACTGAAGGCATTCCTCGCCTCAAGCGATGTGTTGACGTTCAAAGGAAACTCTCGGGAAGAGTTCTGCCCGTAGCGGATCCGACGTATCGAATCTCGCTAGGAGAGGGATTCACTCCGCTCATCCAAGCGACAAGGTTGGGGACAAAGCTGGGACTAGCCCAGCTGTATGTCAAAGATGAAGGACTGAACCCGACTGGTTCATTCAAGGCACGTGGCCTCTGCATGGCGCTTTCTCGCGCGCGTGAACTTGGTGTTCAAGAGGTTGTCATTCCTTCTGCCGGCAACGCCGCCGGGGCCATGTCAGCCTACGCAGCTGCAGCAGGGATGAAAGCGCATGTCTTCATGCCACAAGATGTGCCAATGCCTTTCCAACTGGAATGCAAAGCGTTCGGCGCTCCCTTGATTGGCTGCACCGATGACGATCATTGTGGCAGCTTGGATGCCCTTCTCTCGGGCGAGCTGTTCGATCTCATCGTGAATGATGTCACCGTCCTCAAGGCGGATGACAAAAGCGCGTCCCGTTCTTGCCTCTGAGTACTTCATCAATTTCTCCTCTGCGTTCAACAATCGCCTTGCCACCAGCTGTGACTAACGGCGCGCCGTCCAGACCCGTAGTACTAGATCGCCCAGACTACTCGGAACTCAGTGGCGCCGCCATTGTGCCTCTGATTCAACCTGCGATTGGATCCGTGTAGAGACAAGCAGTTGAAGATCGAAGTCCGCCACTTGGTGGAGCTAGTCCAGTCTTCCTGCTACGGCAGCCCGCGAGTTCCAAAAGACGAAATCTGGGTATTCCGGGAAGTTGTCTGCAGATGGCACTTCTGTGCGCAGAGTTGTAGAAACGTGTGACTCCCAGCCGTATTTCTAGACTCAATTCAAGCGTGGCGCGTCAGTTTTGGTAGTTACGTGATGGAGTATGCTCGGGACGTTGCTTCCGTTGTTGCCCCTCCGGGCAAGATGAGATAGGATCGTTCTTTTTCCTTTTGCAGCTATGACTTCCGATTGGCGGGATATGGTCATACGGGAGTGCAGTGACTACCATTTCGGAACGGCAACTGCTGAATGGGAATGAAGGGAGAGGTATCTATGGCGATCCTGCTGGCCATGCTATCCATGCTTTGCTGGTCAATCGCAATGATCTTGAACAAGCCCGGCTTGTCGCGGATGGACGCGGTCCCCTATGGTCTTATCCGCCCTCTTTTCGCGTCTGCGTTAGTCCTCATCTTCGGTCTGGCCACTTCTAGCCTGGCTATTCCCAATCCGAAGGTCCTTGGAATCGCCGCCCTGGGTGGGTTCCTAGACATGTTTCTCGGCGTGGCGCTCATTCTCTACGCGATGAAGCGCCTTCCCGCCCACAAGGCTGGACCTCTCTCGAACACCGCCCCGCTATGGGGCGTCATCACTTCCGTGATCTGGCTACGCGAAGATCCTGGGCTGTTGACGTTCGTCGCCGCAGGACTCGTAGTCGCTGGATCCTTCTTCCTAGCGTCTCGCGATAGAGAGCACCAGGGACCATCATTGCTGCCTGGAATCCTGGCGGCTCTCGGGGCGGGCTTCGTGTGGGGTGTCTCCGACATAGCGATTGCCAAGTACTGTCTGACCCATGGCATGACTCGCCCGACGTTGCAGCTTGTCTTCTTGCTGACGGCCGTGATTTGCTGGGGATGCCTTGCTGTCGCCAAAGGGCAATGGCGCCGTCGCTACTACCCGTGGAACGGAATTAAATACGCACTCACGAACGCCTTCATTGGAATGTTCGCCGGAATGCTGCTCTGGCTCTTGGCCCTTGAATTAGCTCCTGCCAGCGTCCTGGCGCCCGTTCGCGGAGCTCTCACTCTGTTCGTCTTCTTGCTGAGTGTCCTTGCCCTGAGAGAGAGACCGTCACTGCGGGCTGCCTGGGGTGTCCTTCTGATTGGGGCAGGCCTTGCCTTCGTCTTATCTGTCGCGTGAAGGTAGTATCACGTCCGTGCGCAAGAGGAGGATGTCATGAAATTCAGAACGAAAGTCTGGAATGGATGGTGAATTGATCCCTTGGGAGAAAGCAACGGTCCACGCATCAGCCCACGCTGTGCACTACGGCTCAAGCGTGTTTGAAGGGATCCGGGCCTACGATCATCCCGCAGGGCCTGCTGTCTTCCGGTTGTCGGAGCACATGGAACGCCTCGCAGACTCGTGTCGATTGGCGGGGTTTCAACTTTAGCACACCCCCGACACCCTGTCGGAAGCGGTTTGCGAGGTGATTCAGGCAAGCGGCCTCCCCTGCTGCTACATCCGCCCTGTGGTCTTCAGAGGGAGCGAGACGCTCTCGGTAGACGGACGTTCCTGCCCCATACACGGGTGCATCATGGTAGTCGACCTGGGGAAATACTTAGCGGAGGATGCTCTCGAGAAGGGCGTCGGGGTGTCGGTCAGTTCGTGGCGCCGCCTAGCTCCGAGTACGGCCCTTCCAGCAGTGAAGATTGGTGGACAGTACGTGAACTCGCAATTCATCGCAATGGAAGCGCACGATCGAGGATTCGATGAGGGGATAGCTCTTGACACAACGGCTTCGTGAGCGAGGGAAGCGGCGAAAATGTCTTCCTCGTGAGGAATGGAGCGATTAGTACGCCGCCGCCTTCTGCTTCAATATTGAATGGGATAACTCGACAGAGTGTGATGACTTTAGCTTAGGAGATCGGGTACGAGGTCCAAAGCGCAGTCACGACACGCGATGAGCTGTATTTGGCTGACGAGTTATTCTTCACAGGGACCGCCGCAGAGATCAGCCCGATCGTCGAAGTGGATGGACATTCGGTAGGTTATGGGCGCCCTGGGTCGCTGACTAGGGATCTTGCCAAGGCCTTCTTTAGACATTGTCGAAGGACGGGTCCCAGATCGACACGCTTGGCTGACTCACGTGACCTGACCGTGCTGACCCTATTGCTTGGATCAGCAAGCACGTCTCGACGTCAGAGGCCGCTGTGCAACCATTGAGTTCCAAAGCTGCAATCTGGGTGTGTCCGGAAGTTGCCTATTGATGATGCTTCTGGCGTCTGGTACTCCTCAGGGGACAACTTTGGCAGTTGACAAGAGGTTGAGCCTCCGCTAATGTACAATGGATATTATGGCTAAGCAAAAGGCGTATAATAACCACCATATCGTCAATATATGCCCTCCTCGTATCATTTCCAACAAGTATCCTCCAGGCCAGTTGCTGCACGACACATCTCTACAGATTATGCCTCACATTATGATCTTAAGGAGGTGGTTCATGGCGAATATTTTTATTTTAAAACCGAGAAAAACTGCGTTAAGGAGGTCACAAGAATGACATCACGAAAGATGTTGTTGTCGGTGTTTTTGGTGTTTGCTCTGCTGTTCGTACAAGTTGTCGGTATTGCTCAAGGAGACGAGAAGCTCCTTAGAGTCAGATTAGCTAACCCCCTTAATAATATGGACCCCACACGCTCTACAAGTGGTGAATTCGCGGTGGGGTTATGCTTGTATCCCCAATTGGTACGATTCAAAGCGAGCTCAAATGAGCTCGAGAATTATGCAGCAGAGTGGGTAGACGTAAGCCAAGATGGTTTGGAAATTACCTTCAAGCTCAACGAAGGCATTCAGTGGCAGCGCGGCTATGGCGAATTGACTACAGAGGATGTGAAGTGGTCCTTTGAAAGGTCTGCTGATCCAGAGGTATCGACGTTTGCAACGGATTGGGATACGCTTGTGGGCGTCGAAATCATTGATAGATATACTGCTAAGATTATCTTAAGCGAGGTTTATTCTCCCCTCTTTACATCAACACTGCCATGGATGGCTGGAGTGATCGTATGCAAGAAAGCGTACGATGAATTGGGGGATGTCCTTTGGTCCGATCCAGTTGGGGTTGGTCCGTATGAATGGGCTGATTGGCAGCCTAATCAGAAGCTAACGCTAACCAGGTCCTCCAATTACTTCGGAACAGCGCCTTATTACGATACGATAGAGTTCTACCCAATAAAAGAAAGCAATGTTGCTGAAATAGCATTTGAGGCTGGGGAACTTGACTTTTTGTCTGTGGACCTAGCGTCCCGTTCGCGATACGAGAATTTGGCCGGTGCAAGAAGCATGCCTGCCTCACGCACAAGCTGGTATTGGGTGGGGTTCAATGTGCAACATCCGGCTTATGATGACATACGAATTAGGCAGGCGGTCCGATATGCTATAGATTCCGAAGAAGTTATCCAGGCGGGTTACTTTGGTGCTGCCTCGGTGGCGAGGGGTATCATCGCTCCGGGGTTGCTTGGTTTCTCGGAAGATGGGCCTCTATTCCCTCCTACTGAAGAGAACCTTCAAAAGGCGAGAGATTTGCTGGCGGACGCAGGATTCCCCAACGGGTTTACAACTGACCTATGGACAGTGAATAACCCGGCGAATGTCCGAATGACCGAGGTTATAGCTGAGAATCTAAAGAAGATCAATATCAGAACAGAAATCAAGGTTTCTGAATGGTCGGTCTTCGAGGATTCCTGGCTATCTGAAGACGAAGAAGTTCGGAATAACTCCATATCTCTATTCACTATGGGCTACGCGGGTGGCGCGGATCCGGCTTGGACTACGGCGTGGTACGTACCGGAACAGGTTGGCGTATGGAATGCAATGCAATGGACGAATGAGGAATTTGGCAGACTCCACAAGGAAGCAACTAAGACCTACAACTTAGAGTGGAGGGAGCTGATTTACTTACGCATGCAGCAAATAATGAATGAAGACTGTGTGGGAGTCTGGCTTACGTTCCCTCCAATACTTTTTGTCATGGAAGAGTCCATAGCGCCAGCGTTCTTAGCTACTGGCATAGTACAATACGTCTTCTTCACCGCATCTGAATGAAGAGCGAGCGTTTGCGCCAGTTGTGAAGGGAATAAGACTCTGATACTACAAGATGATGTGATGGGCCTGGTCCAGCTGGTTCTTTACATATCAGCTGGACCAGGGAAACTTGAAAGGATGAGGAGTGCGGAATGATGGCGTATCTTCTCAGGCGAACAGCAGTATCCATAATAACAGTCATTGGTGCAATATCGCTGCTTTTTGTCGTGATCCGTCTGGTTCCAGGAGATCCGGCTGTGCTATTGCTAGGACCCCGAGCCACGCCTCAGTTGATAGAGATGTTTCGAGAAGAGATGGGGCTTAATACGCCCCTTCATGTCGCGATTCCAGAATTCCTTTATAAAACGATCAAGTTGGATTTTGGGACCGATCCTATTACTCGCCGACCCGTAGCTAGCTTCATCCTAGCCGGTCTTCCGCACACCATTGCTCTTGCCTTCTCAGGCCTTGGGCTCGCGCTGATTCTTGGCATACCATTGGGATGCTATTCTGCTGTTCACCAAGGCACTCTTTTTGACATGGTTTCAAAGCTGGCGACAACAATTGCCATTACTGTGCCACCTTTCGTCATGGCTATTCTTCTCCTTTTAGCTTTTGCTTTGCGCTTAGGGTGGTTTCCCGTTTTGGGTGTAGGAGAACCGGGCAATATCATAGATCTGTTGTGGCATTTAATATTGCCCTCTATAGCCCTTTCTGTGAGCTGGATTGGGTACATAGCTCGAATGACTCGTTCGCTGGTCCTTGAGGTGTTAAATGAAGACTATATTCGGACTGCTAGGGCTGCTGGTCTCGGAGAGCCAAAGGTCGTCCTCAAGTACGCGCTACGGAATGCGGTGATACCCATCGTGTCACTAGTGGGAGTAGGGTTTGGGAAGCTACTAGGTGGCGCTCTCTTCGTGGAAATAATATTCACTAGGTTGGGGCTCGGCCAAGTAATGTATAATGCAATAATACAAAGGAATTTTATCATACTGGAATATACTGCTATTGTGGTTGTAAGTATATATGTTTTTACAAACATGATGGCAGATATATCTCACTCTTTCTTGGATCCACGGATCCGAAGGAGCTAAACAGTGCACGGTAAGTTCGGCCAGGGATTCTCAGTCTTGGTCAAAATGGCAAAGAACCGTAGCTCGCTAATTGGGCTAGTGGGTACAGGAGTGTTGTTATTTGTGGCCATGTTTGCTCCTATGCTAGCACCCTATAGCCCAACACAAATCGATATATCAAACCAATTCTCAGGGTGTACGTGGGCGCATCCCCTGGGTACGGATTCCTTAGGCCGAGACACACTTAGCCGCATATTCTACGGGTCCAGACTAGCTCTGATGATCGCTGTGCCCACAGTTATTCTTGCTTTTGTTGTTGGGACCATAGTAGGAACGTTAGCTGGCTACTTCCCGAGATTAGATAACGTAATCCTTCCGGTGCTGGACATCATAAAGTCATTCCCGGCCATTATGTTTGCCATAACTGTGATGGCATTGTTTGGTGCAAGTGTGACTAAGTTGATCTTGATTATCGCTATACTCTGGTTCCCTATTTACGCAAGAGTAATGCGAGCCCAGGTGCGCACAATGCGACAAAGAGACTATGTGGCAGGAGCAGAAGCTATAGGGGCATCAACTCTTCGAATACTTGTTCGGCACATAGTACCGAATAGTACTGGACCTTTGCTGATACTGATAGCCATGGATATTCCGGCGGTTATAGCAGTTGAGGCGGCACTAAGCTTCCTGGGGCTAGGCATACCTCCTCCCGCGCCAAGTTGGGGGAGGATGCTAAGCACTGGCTACGCTTTCATGCGCTTCTCACCGTGGTTAGTAGTGTTTACTGGAGCTGCTTTAGCCTGGGCTACGCTTAGTTTTACATTATTAGGTGAAGGGTTACGTGACAATTTGGATCCCAAGATGGGTAGAGGTCGTTGATGCCAGTGGAAGGTAGCATCCTCGTATGCCTGCCAACCAGAGGTAGGTGAAGTAGTTGAGTGTAAGAAGGTGCCTGATAATGAAAACAGGTTAAAGGACACAGCCCTTAAGTGCGGTTTGTATGCAGTCAAACCAGTGATATCGTTCTGTGCCAGGGCAGTGGGGGAGTGCGGTCACATTCCCTGTAGGGATCTGCCCGCTTTCGCAAGAGAGGCCATGCCAAGACTGATCGCAGAAGCTGGTTGGACCGTGCGTGTAGGTGCCAAAACAGTGCCCGCAGTATAGGGATCGTCGAATACTGAGATTGATTAGAGCAGATAAAGTGTAACGTAAAAAGAAAGGACGACTGAGCGAACATGAGAAGTTCATATCAAGCACAGGTAGCTCCCTATGCAGGAATGGTTTCGCGTGACCAGATCCGCGAACTGCACTTAGCATCGCTAGAAATCCTGCGCGACACAGGTACGCGAGCTTTGTATCAGATTCCCTTTGTATATGGACCGTTGGGGTATGGAACTTGCTCAATCGGTTTGACACATCGCGAACGAAACTAACTGAGCGTGAAGAATAGCTAGTGCGAGCCACTGTTGTTGAGAAGGAAGTAAACCGAAACACTGGTTAGGAAGCCAATGAACGGCGAAGAGGACGTACTAGCTGGCATAATCCCAGGGGGGGGGGGTACCCCCCCTGGGAAAGAAGAGAAGAACAGAACCGGTTAGCGGTCCCCTACGAGATGTCTTGGATTCAAGACTTCGCCATTGAACAGCGGGGAGCTGTGAAATGAAAGTCCTCATAGTGAATCAGACTGAAGTCTCCAAACTGCTGCCTATGGACGACTGTATAGAAGTAATGGAGGAGGCGCTCAAAGCGCTAGCGCGTGGCGATGCAATTCTGCCACTGCGGCCAAGTATATGGCTACCCGATAAGGTGAGCTTGTTGTGTCTCATGCCAGCATACCTGGGGGGAATTGAGTCGGTGGGCGTGAAGGTGATCAGCGTCTTTCCCGACAATCATAGCACCGACTATGACGTGCATCAGGGTGCTGTGTTGCTATTTGAGACCAAACACGGGTGCCTGCAGGCCATTGTAGATGCAACTGCTATCACTGGCATCCGCACCGCCGCAGTGAGTGCTGTGGCGACAAAGTCTCTGGCTCGCCTTGATGCTAACGATCTAGCCATTTTAGGTGTTGGAACTCAGGGGAGGGCGCACTTGGAGGCCATGCTGTTGGTACGTCCGATCCATCGGGTGCGGGTGTGGAGTTTGTCTCTAGAAGAGGCCCGTCAGTTCGCGCAGCGTGAGTCGCAGAGGCACGGGATCACCATCGAGGCTGTGGACACAGCCCAGGAAGCTGTCACAGGGGCAGACCTGATTTGCACCTGTACCCCCGCCAAGGAACCGGTATTACTGGGGGAGTGGATTACGCCGGGGGCACACATCAATGCCATTGGGTCGAGTGTGTGTTACACCCGAGAGCTTGATACCGCAGCGGTGGTCAAGTCGCGGATGTTTGTAGACCGGCGAGAATCAATCCTCAATGAAGCGGGGGACTTTTTGTTCCCCAAGAAGGAAGGCGCCATTGGCGATGATCACATCCTGGATGAGATCGGCGAGATCTTGATCGGTCAGGTTGAGGGGCGAACGTCATCGGAAGAGATCACACTGTTCAAGTCTCTGGGGCTGGCGATTGAAGACCTGGCGTCTGCTTATTACGTCTATAATAAGGCACTAGAGAAAAATATGGGTACATTGGTAGAAATAGGAGGAAGACACCATGCGAGCGCCACATAAACCAATCCCCATCGCAGAGATCCGCGCTGCTAGGGAACGGATTGTCGGTTCGGCGATCCGCACCCCTCTCATCCGTCTCAACGTTGACAAAGCGCCAGCGGAGATCTATCTCAAACTGGAGAACCTGCAACCGATTGGCTCCTTCAAGCTGCGCGGCGCCGGCAATGCTATGAGGTTGGCGACAAAGGAACAACTGGCCAAGGGGGTGTACACATCCAGCGCGGGCAACATGGCACAAGGTGTGGCCTGGAACGCACGTGAACTGGGTGTGCCAGCTACCATTGTTGTACCTGACAGCGCCCCGCAGACCAAGTTGGCGGCCATCAAGCGTCTGGACGCCAAATATATCAAAGTACCCTATGACGAATGGTGGGAGGTGATGAGTAGCCATTATTACGCTCCTCTGGGAGATAGGCTGTTCATCCACCCGTCGAGTGACCCGGCCGTGATGGCCGGTAACGGCACCATTGGTCTGGAAATCTTAGAAGACTTGCCGGATGTGGATACAGTGATCATTCCATTCGGCAGTGGAGGTCTGAGCTCTGGCATCGCCTGTGCGATCCGGGCATTGAAACCAGACACCAAGGTCTACGCCTCCGAACCGGAGACGGCTGGCCCTCTGGCCCCTTCACTGGCCGCCGGCTCGCCCCAAGAGGTGGGGTACGTTCCAAGTTTTGCGGACGGGTTTGGGGCCAAGACCGTTCTGCCAGAGATGTGGCCTTTGCTGAACCGGTTGCTAGACGGCTCCTTTGTGATAAGTCTGAGGAAGATCGCCAATGCCATCCGTCTACTGGTCGAGCAGAATCATGTAGTCGCTGAGGGGGCGGGTGCCGCGTCGCTTGCGGCGGCACTAACCGGTAAGGCTGGTGGAGGTAAGGTGGTGTGTGTGATATCTGGCGGGAACATTGATTTGGATAAGCTGGCCAAGATTCTCCAGGGCGAGATTCCTGATCCATAGTTGGAGCTGAGCGGCATCTGCCGAGATGTGCTGTGGAGCGGTTCTTCATTCCTGATGGATAAGTGGCTTTCCCGGTAGTGAACGATGGGCGACAGATTATGTAAGGAGGAAGAGGCATGGCAATTCCAAAATCCGAGTGGATCTGGATGATACGATGACTATCTCGTTCGATGGACAACGAGCTTATGAATACATGAAACATCTCGCGGTAGACATTGGGCCACGTGTGATGGGAACGGAGGGAGGCAAGCAAGCTGCGGCGTATATTCGATTGTGTTTTGAAAGCTGGGGATTGGACGTCTGTGAGCAGACCTTTGTCGTACAGACCAGTACTCTCTTGGACCACAAGTTGGAAATACTCGAGCCACCGCTGGGTGAGATTCCGAGCCGACCGATTCTTATGACTCCCAACACACCGGAAGACGGCTTGATGGGTGATCTGGTATTTGTCGAGGGAACTAGAGAACCCCAGGTAGGCGATCATCTGGCCAACAAGATTGTGTTGTGGTCTTATCATGGCCGTCACTACAATCAAATCAAGCTTTTCAAGCACCGTCCTCTGGCAGTCATTGTTATCTCTCCCGTAGCGGGGGTCAAGCCCAAACATTACCAGAAGTATTGGGATGCTGAACCTTACTACCAAGTGCCCGCGTTCGTAATATCTTATGAAGACGGGATGCGCTTGGTCCAGAATAGGGCCCGGAAAGCGCGTATGGTCTTGCGCTCGGAAATATACAAAGGGACAACCTCTAATGTCATCGCTGAGTTAAAAGGCAGCGTTCACCCCGAAGAGATCATCGTCATAGGGGGACATTATGACACCGTTCACGACGTGCCTGGGGCCACCGATAACGCAGCAGGCACTGCCATAGTAATGGAGTTGGCGCGCCTGTATGCCAAACGGGGATCAAAGCGTACGCTACGGTTCGTTGCCTGGACTGGGGAAGAGGGGGGACTGGTTGGCAGTCGGCACTACGTTCAGAAGCTGAAGCAGCGAGACGAACAGGAGCGAGTAGCGGAGGGCTTTGTTGAAGGGCGGGACAAGACGGAACTGGAGCGGCACCTGTTTTGCATCAATTTCGATGTGCACGGCGCGACGCTGGGCTACAACGAGTTACGCGTCGGGGCTCCTTCGGAGGTTTCAGCCACACTGAAGGTCTTAAGCAAGGAGCTCGGGATCCCTGCGGAAGTCAATGACAGTGTTGTAGGGAATGACCACGTACCCTTCGTCTGTGCCGGGATACCGGCGATCACGGTCAATCGGGAGGGTG
>SDBT01018735.1_pt1 | contig 10872 bp, 12 predicted proteins | sample 2277101 | NCBI WGS metagenome assembly SDBT01 (sample SAMN10404973, study PRJNA504765) | marine sediment metagenome | isolation source: marine sediment core GS10_PC15, 103 cmbsf | place: Arctic Ocean: Southern Knipovich Ridge | collected 2010 | reverse complement strand
AGTCGGAACAGAGCTCAACGGAGGATCTGGTCATAAAGTAGGAACTGTGGGAAACGGTGGGTCCGGTAGACCTGTCGGTAAAGGTGAGTTGTTTCGTATGAATAACACCGGCTCTGGCTATCCACTTGAAATGATGTCTGCTCAAGCTGCTGTAGGTGATATTAAATTGGTTAATCGAGTTGTTGATCCAACGACTGGTGTTATCGGAGTAATATGCGTTGTAAACAGTATACCTAGAAAATGTACGTCAGCACTTCCTGATTGGGAGGATTTATGAAAATTGAAGCATTTTATATTGAAGGTGATGAAGAAGAAGAACTTTTGGATATATTATCTGAAATTAACAAGCAGGCTCCAGATAATCGTCCAGATATAACCCCTCAGAAATTCGTCGAAGAACGAATATATAAGTATTTGGACGAAAGACTTGAACAACAGTATGTCGCATTAGTTCGTAATATGCCGAGATTTGAAAAAGTCAAAAAATTCGGAAAAATCAAAGAGGTAAAACATGGCCTTGCCATCCAGTAAAACTGATGCATTATCGAATTACGCGTGGGTAGACGGTGAAGATACTCCAGAAGCGTCTCCGCATAACGCCGTATTAACATCAATTGATGGCCTTGAAGACGTTGTAGGTAGAACTGCAGATACTGACGGACTCATTTATAAAGTAAATCAAGGTGCAGCAAAAGCTTGGGTTGTCTTTGATGGCACGAGCGGTAGCCCAATCACTCCTGATGCAAACTACGGAGCATCTGGAACCATAACCAGGGGGACAACTGGCATCTACACCGTTACGTGGGACAATCCTTTTGCTTCAGTAAACTACGTAGTAGTAATAAACGCAAGTTCCGGGGTTACTCCCTGCATATCTCAAGATATCACGGCTCAGCTTGTAGGATCTATAACCTTTGGTTGTCTTCAGTTGAATACAGGCGTTGCTAATTTTGGAAAGATTGAAGTCATAGCATTCGGTGTTTAGCTTAAAGGAATTTTTCATGCGATTCACAGTAGTAACACCATTACATAAGGCTTACAATCAGTACATCGAACAGACGTATAGCTCGTTATGTATTCAGACTCATAAAGACTGGGAACTCGTTGTCGTTTTAAACAACGGTGGCAAGATCACTGATATTATGAAGTCAGATGATAGAGTTATTACTGTAAGTGCATCAGATAACGATGATGGTATTGGGTGTTTTAAAGCTCTCGGATGTAAAAGCGGCTTCGGTGATGTTCTCGTCGAACTTGATGCTGACGATATGTTAATTCCAAACGCTTTGGAAGAACTAAATAAAGCATTCGAGGATTCTTCGATTGCAATGGCATACAGCAATTCCGCTAACTTCGACAAAGATTGGAAAAGTACAACGTACTCAGAATACTGGGGATGGGAAAAACGATCATTTTTCTATAAAGGTCACGAGCTTATTGAGACAATCGCATTTCCGTGTAATTCTCAAATGATGCGACGAATCGAGTGGGCTCCGAATCATGTTAGAGCTTGGCGACGATCCGCTTATGAGAAGGTTGGTGGACATAATCCAAAGTTGAAAATTGGTGACGATCATGACTTGTGTTGTAGATTTTTCATCGAGTACGGTGCTCGAGGAGTTAAACATATTGATAAATGCTTATATCTTTACCGAGTACACGACAGTAATACATGCAATGTAGATAATAAAGCTGTGCAAGAACAAACAGATAAAAATTATCTTGAATATAGTAGACGTTTAGCTATTCGAGACGCAAAAGATAATGGATTAAGTTTGTTAGATCTTGGTGGTCGACTGAACGCCTGGGAGGGATTTCAAACAGTTGATTTATTTGATGCAGATATAATTACAGACTTAAATAAGGCTTGGCCGTTTGAAGATAATTCTGTTGGAGTTATACGAGCATCACATATTATTGAGCATCTCGTTGATCCGATTCATACGATGAATGAAGCTTACCGAGTTTTGGCTCCGGGTGGATGGTTCTTTATCGATGTACCGAGTACCGATGGTCGTGGAGCTTTTCAAGATCCAACACATGTATCTTTTTGGAACACGAATTCATTTTGGTATTATACTAATAAGAATTACTCGAAGTTTATTCCTAGTTATAAAGGTAGATTTCAAACATCGAGAATAGTTCAATGGTTTCCAACCGAGTTTGAACGTAAACATAATATACCTATAATACAGGCCGACTTAATAGCATTAAAAGGTCAAAGACAGGCTGGAGGTATGGAAATTTAATCTGATTAAATAGTTTTTATTTAGCAATCTATAGTAATAATTAAGGAGCAACACAAATGGCTTGGATAAATGATGGTTTTCCAACAACAGTAACTTTTCAAAACGCACCGAGTGGCGTAACACTGTACATTCAAGAACGAGAAGTGACACCGCCAGCTATCGATATGGGTGGTGAGAACGACACTACGACAATGCGTAATACAGCTTGGCGTACAAAGCAGCCTAAGAAACTCAAAACGCTTGGTGAGTCTTCAACAGTTTGTAAGTATGATCCAGCTATTTACGATCAAATTCTGACGATGATCGGTGTAAATACAGTAGTAATAATCACATTCCCTGATACTTCGACTTATAGATTCAGAGGATGGATTGACAAATTTACGCCTAACGCGATTGTTGAAGGTGAAATGGCTACTGCCAATATCACTATTCTTCCTGCAAATCAAACAGTCGCTGGGGTTGAAACTGCACCGGTGTATCAAATCGGTGGTTAATCATTATAGTTTTATTAACATTTATTAGGAGTATATTACTATGTCTGAAGAAAAGAAATCATTTTCAGTAAAACTAAGAAGCGAAAAAGTGTCTATCGAGAACTCTGAAGGAGTTGCTGAGGATTACGTAATTCATGAAATGTGTGGAGATATACTCGAAGAATACTTCAATGGTCAAAAAGAAAAGACAAAAATTAGTGATGACGGTAAAACAGTAAGAATCCTTGATTATAAAGGTGTTTATATTACTCTTTTAAATCTCACAATGACCGGACCTGATGAGAAAGCCGTTCCGCTTACATTGCTTAAAACATGGCCTTCAAGGGTTCAAATTGCGTTGTTTAAGATAGCACAGGAGCTTAACGCACTTGATCCGGAAGCTGCAGAAAAAGCAAAAAACGACTAGACGAGGGTGAATATGATTGGTACGCCCTCGCAGATCGTCTTGGAATGTCAGTACAACGATGTAAACAAGAAACTACTGCGACTGAGCTGGTAACCTGGATTGAGTATTTAAGAATAGAGAAAGAAAAAGTTCTCGATGTTGAAAAACAAGATTATTACTTAGCACAGATTGCCAGCGAAGTTCGTAGATCTTTTGTAAAAAATCCACAAAATGTCAAAACGTCTGATTTCATATTAAGCTTTAAAGACAGCAAAAAAGAACAAAAACCAATGTCTAAAGAAGAAGCGGTTGCTAATTCTAAACGTTACTGGTTCGGTATAACCGGTTTTGAGGAAAATGTAAATGGCTAATATGTTAGGTATGTCCATTGGTCCTATGGTATTACATATCTTAGGAAGCAATATCGGAGCTTTAGCAGCTATAAAAAGCACTGAAGTTGCCGCAGCGACTATGTCTAAAAGAGTCATTGCGTCTAGTGCTAAGATGACGCTTGCTTTAACTGCCCCTATAGCAGTATTTGCTGCAGCTTCTGTAAAAGCATTTGCAAGTTTTGATAGTGCTATGACTAAGTCCACTGCTATTGTTACAGACTTTGGCGGTTCGAGTCGTAGAGAAATGGAAAAGTTAGCCATTGTATTATCTAAAAAAGGTGTACAATCGGCCACAGAGCTGGCTGACTCATACTTTCATTTGTTGTCAGCAGGTCTCAGCGTGAAGGACTCAATGGCTTCCTTAGCAACTGTACAAGAGTTCGCTACTGCAGGAATGTTTAGTATGGTTGATGCTACACACTTATTAACTGAGTCTCAGAGTGCGTTAGGCATGAACCTCGGTACAACCGAGCAAAACGCTAAGTCCTTGTTACACATCTCGAATTTGCTTAATAAAGCTAATAGGTTATCACATGGTAGCGTTAAGCAATTCGCACAAGCTTTAACGACTCAAGCCGCCAACGCGATGAGAACATATCGTGTTAGTATCGAAGAAGGTATGTCTGTATTAGCAGCATTTGCAACTCAAGGTCTTAAAGCACAACGTGCTGGTACATTGTTTGCTCGTATGTTACGATTGACTACACAGGCGTATGAACGTAAGACAAGCGTATGGAAACGTGCCGGTCTTGAATTGTTTACTCAAGAAAAGCAGTGGCGTAGTTTTGCAGGCATCTTTAAAGATCTCAGCGATCATTTTAAAGGAGTTGCAGACGCAGATATCACTAGTGCTCTTACGAATCTAGGTTTTCAGATGCGTAGTGCTCAGACAATCATGCCGTTGCTCGATACTGGTGGTATGCTCGAGAAGTTTAGAGATGCTTTTAAAGAAGTAGAAAATGTTAGTTTTGAGATTGCACAAAAGAACTTGATGGCATTTAGTTCACAGATGAAGATATTAAGAAACAATATTGTATCTGTCGGTATAAGTATCGGTGCTAACATTGCACCTATGCTTGAAAAAATGTCTAAACATATCATAAGACTTACAGAACATTGGAACAATTTAAGCAATGAGACACAGCGGTTCATTATTAAGATTGCTACGTTTGTTGCGCTCGGTCCTCCAGTAATTCTTATTGTAACTGGGATGTATACGCAATTTAAGAAATTATTCGTAATGATGTCTCTTATAACATGGAAAATGAGTCTCGTAGTCGGTGCGATAACAGCCGTAGCTGCTGCAATGTATACTGCTAGAGTAATTTGGGAAGATGAAACGAATAAGATGGGCAGCGTATTAAAAACAGTATTTGATTCTGTGATATTTCCATTGTTTGATACGCTGCTTGATAAAATTCAACGATCAACGACTGCTCTTGTAGGTTTTATTAAAGAAGCTGCAGATGCATATAACAAAAATACTGATGCAGCGCTCAAGAGGATTAGCCCAGAAGAATTTTTGCGTAGAAATCCTATTGATTCAGTAACTAGGGCAGCTCCTATGATAAGCGAGGCTGCACAGCGCTTTATAAACAGTGAACGAGCCGATCCAGGCGCTGTACTTCAACCCGATGATAAACCTGCTGAAGAAACCTTTATGCAGAAGTATAAAGCTCAAATAGCAAAAGACTTAGAATCTATCAGCGGTTTGTTTAAAGGGTTTTTTCCAGGTTTGTTTGCATCAGACGCTGAACAAGAGATCCGTAAAGCTCAGGATGCATTGACTTCTCTTGATGCTACGTTAGAAGAAAGCTTTGATAGAAATACAGTAATTGAATCAAAACAACGACGAATGTTAGAAGCCCGTCTTCAAATGTATAAAGATCTACGTATTGAGAATGCAATAACTTCTAAGGCTAGACTTGATCTTCTAGAACTTGAATCATTAGCATTAGCTGATCTTGCAGAAGACGAAGAATTAGCTATGAAATGGTTTGAACAACGCGCGAGAGAAGCAGAGAATGCAGCTGATATCCGTGGCGATAACTTCTTTAAAGGCTTCGCTGCTCAGATGGAAATCATGAAAGACGGCATGACAACTTTAGGTCAAGCTGGGGCGTTAGTCGCAGAGCAAATGATTGACAGTTTGACTGATTCAATGTGGGAATTAGTTTCAGCAACAGATAATTGGGATGAATCATTAAAGAAAGTTGCTCGGTCGCTCGCAGCAACAGCCGGTGCCACAGCGACTCGAGCGTTGCTGCAGTTTGCAATAACCTCTGCGATCGGAGCCGCAGGGGGGATGTTTGCTCCAGGGGCTGGGGCTGGTGGTAGTAGTTTTACAGGTGGAAATACGCCCGGTGCTGGCGCTCTACCTGCAAACACAAACTTGCAGTTTGGCAACACGGGTGCTGGTTCTTTTCACGGCGGTGGTATCATCACAGCTCATCGTGGTACAGTAATACGCTCCGATGAACGTATGGTTAAGGCTCAAGTAGGCGAAGGTATATTTACAGCGGATCAAATGAAAGCAATTGGCGGTTTAACTAGGGATGATGAAACACAACGTATGCTTTCTGAAATACGTAATAAGATTGGACCGACAACAGTAGCGTTGTTTGATAATAGAGATTCAATGGAACAGTATCTAACAAGTAAATCCGGAGCTAAGACTGTCGTTCAAGTAGCAAGACGACATCGCAGAGAAATAAACGGGTAGGTTAAATATGGGACAAACTACTGAAGAGGGAATTACAGATATACTCGATACATATTTTGATACTCCAAGTGATTTCCTCGTTGGACTATGTAGCGATACTTCTATTGCTAAGGATGCGGTTTATGCTGATCTTACAGAAGTAACTGGATCTGGATATGCCCAAGTTGCTTTATCATCAATCGTAACTTCTACGTATAGTGATGATGATGTTAAAGCAACTGGTAATAACGCATCGTTTGATGCTACCGGAACTTGGACCGTTGCTAATGCTTGGTTTATATTGAGAGAATCATCTTCGGGTGTATTCGTTTTACTTAGTTGGAATTCGCTTGGTGACGATGCGGCTACATTAGAAAACGGTCAAAACATCACAGTCAGTCCTATTTTGATTGGGGTTGGTTAATATGCCTAACAGCTCAACGTTACCCAGTGTCTTCTTTCGAGTCGATGATTCAGTATCTTCTTTTCAACCTAATCTGATGTCTGATCCGCCACGCCCTACAGTCAAAGAAACTATGAGCTGGCTCACAGATATTATTAAGCCTGATTACTCAGATGGCGAGCAACGTATTGCGTTGAGAACTATACCACGTCAAAGCTTTAAGTATCAGTACATTATCAAAACGCTACAACGAAGGCACGAAATTCAAAGTATGTTTTCCTCATTGCTTAAAAAGCTGTGGGGTATACCTGTATGGACTGAAAGTAAACTAAACAAGTATCCGTTGTTTGTTGGATCATCTGTTATATACTTTGATACTCGCTATGCTGATTTCCGTAATTCGTCATACGCTATGATTTGGCAAAATGAATCATTATATGAGTTGTTGAAAGTAACCTCAAAGACAGATAGTTCTCTAGTGCTTACTTCTCCTACGATTAATACATACACAACCGCCACTCTCGTAATGCCAGTTCGTATGGGTTATATTCGTAATACTCCGACTATGACTCCATTAAAAAGTGATCTTACATCGATAGATGTAGATTTTGAAGTCATTGATAATATTGCTATATCTGGCTATTCAGCATCTCAGACATATGACGGTTTTGAAGTTGTAATTCGTAGTTCTATAATCGACAGCGATGAAGGTGTACGAGAATCGCATAACGGTAACGTGACTTTTTTGGATAACTTTACAGGTCTATTAGGTATTGAATCGAACGTAAAGTATAATACGGTTATGCAGCAAAACATGTTGCGATATTCTACTGTTGAGACTATTTGGAATTTTAGGCAATGGTTGCATACATTATATGGTAGGCAGAATCCGTTTCTAATTCCAAGTTATAATCCAGACATATCACTATCAAGGGTAGTTGGTGTAAACGATACAATAATTTATATTACGAATATTCGATTAGCAGCAAACGTGGATACCTACGATCTTCTACAGTATATTGGATTTCTAAATAATGATGGATCAATACGTGTTCGAAAAATCTCTGCTATTACAAAAGTTGATGATTCAGAAGAAAGTATAACTTTAATTGATACAGTTGATTTCGCATATGCTACAACTGCTACAGTGATGTTTGTATGGAAGTGTAGATTCGGCAGTGATAATATTGAGTTGAGTTGGCAAGAAAAGAATCATTTAATCTGTGAAAACGGTTTTGTTAGGGTAACACAATGACATATCAATCAGACGAAATTTCTGTACATGATGGTCAACCCGTAGAACTATACCGTTTAGTCCTACGTGATACGTCTACATCTTGGTTTTTTACATCAGCAGCTTATAATATTGACTATGATAGTAACGAATATGTTGCAACTCCTGGATTATCAAGAGAACAATTAGATGAGACTGATGATATACTTAAATCAGACTTAAAAATTAAGCTTCCGTCGGATCATGAATTTTCTAATTTGTTTATATTGTATATTCCAGATGGAACTATTGATGTTACAATTTTTAGAGGACACGGTACAAACTTTATACAGTATTGGGACGGAGTGCTTAAATCAGTAAGTCCAATTGAATCTGATAACATGGCTTCAATAATATGTGGTCCGCACACTGATGCATTACATGCACCATTTATGCTTAGAGCGTATAATAGGCTGTGTGACGTACCGTTATACGGAAATGCTTGCGGTATAGTCGGCGAGCTTTTTAGAGTTAGTTGCTTATTGAATACGGTATCTGATACAGTATTAACTTCAACTGGATTTTCTGAGTTTGATGACGATCATTTTAAAGGCGGATATGTATTTGCTAATGGATTTAAGCGAAAAATTAAATCACATACTACTAATACTATTGTCTTAATATCAGCAGTTCCTGGATTGATCGCTGGAGTAGTTATTAGTGCATATCCAGGTTGTGACAAGACTCGAGCTACGTGTATTGCAAAATTTAATAATTTACCAGAATATCGTGGATGTGATTGGATACCGAACGATGAACCGTTTACTCAAGGAATACTTAAATGATTGAAGGAACACTTAATATCTTTCAAGATACCGGTATGTTTGCTTTTGTTATCAATTGGGTAATAGTGACGTGGTATTTAATTATGTTAGCAGTGTCGATTGGTGTATCGATATTACTAGCACCTGATCCTCCAGATATTAATGATCGTCCAGGCGAAGTTACTAACATACCGACATGCGAGCAAGGTACAGCGTATCACATCGTTTTTGGCAGACCTATTAGAACTAAAGCCACTATGGTTCTATGGCATGGTGCTGCTCGTACTTACAAGTGGGAAGACGGTGACGGTGCAAGAGGCTTTTATTACTATATGGCTTTTCATTTTGGTTTGTCACATGGACATGTAGACGGTATCAAACAGTTGTGGTTTGATGATCGATGTTTCTGGCCAACATATAATAATCCCACTACGTATAACGCTGATAGTGCTGAAACTATCGCTATTAGTCAATTCAACGCTTGGGGTGGAAAACACAGTCGAGGAGGTTTAGTATTAAGCGCTAAAGTTTTATACGGCGGATCTGATCAACTACAAGACCCAACTTTAGTAACGTATCAAGATGGTGTCAATACTCCGTTTTATAAAGGTATTACATCTATTGTATTTGATGATACGTGTTATTGGAGCAATTCACCGGCGCTTCCAATTATGGAAGTTGTGTTAAAACGTACTGATTTACATCACAACGGAACAGCAATGTGGTATATCGCAAAAGCTAATGTAGATTCTTTTGACAGTTTAAACGTAGTTCACGTAATACGAGAATGCTTAACAAGTACAATTTTTGGACGCGGTGTATCTACTGATAGAATAGACAGTGTAACGTTTGAAGCTGCAGCTGATGTATTATATACAGAAGGAATCGGTGTTTCGTATCTATATAATCCAAATAAAGAAAGTATGTCTAAGTTTTTAAATATCTTAGAAGGCATAATGAATGGGGCTATCTACTATGATCATACTGTTGGCTTATACAAAATTACGCTTGTACGTGAAGACTACGACGAAGGTGCACTGGTAGTATACAATGAAGATGATTTTTCAATATCTGTATTTTCACGATCATCGTACTTTGGTATTCCTAGCGAGACGATTGTTAAATATTCAGATATTCAAAGCGCGAGACCTGCAACTGTCAGAGATGATGATCTTTCGATTATGCAGCTACAAGGTGAAACACCTATACCGCAGTCTTTTAATTTTCCAATGATAACTAATCCAGATACGGCAGCGTTTATAGCTGCACGCGAGCAGGATCAAACAAGTCGTAATCCAGCGTTTATAAAATTAATTACTAACAGATCAATGTACGGAATTCAACGAGGCGACGTTTTCAAGATATCTCATCCTAGACTTACTAAAGTAGGCATAGCTAATATGGTTGTTAGAGCAGGTATTATTGAGCGTGGTTCATTAGATGATGGACAACTGACAATTGATGTTGTTGAAGAGATATTTAAAAGTGTAGATGCGTCGACTTCTATACCTGAAGTACCGACTCCACCGAGCGGAGATGGTGAAGTCGTAAGCTCTATTGCTACAATAGCTATTATTAACGAAACTGTAGCGTAAACTTTATTTATTTTATAAAGTTTTTAATTTTTTCCTTGACAAAGTATCAAAAATATGGTATAATGTAAATTATCACAGAAAGGATACGATATGTCAGCACAACTGCACACTGAAGGAAGACAATTCATACAGGAAGTAGTATTTACAGAAGGACAGTCTGTACCTACTAATTACTATGTCGGCCTTTGTACTGATCTTACTATTTTAGAAAATGCAACGTTGGCTGATCTAAATGAGATTCCAGGTGTACCGACTACCGATTATGCGAGGTTTCCTCTTGTAAGTTCTGGAGCTGGTTGGACTTCTGCTTCCACAGGCGATAATGACAGAAAAGTTACCAGCGCTCCCGTAACGTTTTCTACAGCTGGTTCCGGAAGTTCTTGGACTAAGGCTGAGTGTTGGTTTTTAGCAACAACTATAAATGATACCGGAAAATTAATAATGTCTGGGCCGCTTAATTCTGGCAGCGGTTGGACGATAGTCGAAGGCGAAGATCTTACATTCAATGTAGTGTTTGCTTTTCCCGGTGACCCTAGTTAATCGATTTTACTAATTTAGTTTATGAGAGGAACTTTTAATGTCACGCCGTAGACCCTTAGTAATTTCCCACTACACA
>SDBT01018734.1_pt1 | contig 10872 bp, 19 predicted proteins | sample 2277101 | NCBI WGS metagenome assembly SDBT01 (sample SAMN10404973, study PRJNA504765) | marine sediment metagenome | isolation source: marine sediment core GS10_PC15, 103 cmbsf | place: Arctic Ocean: Southern Knipovich Ridge | collected 2010 | reverse complement strand
AGGAGCATCGATGATGGCTTAACCTGGACTGACCTTGGACAGCAGGCTTCAGAAATTTATATCCTCTCCCTTGCTTACCTGGGAAACGGTATTGCCCTTGCTGCTACCGGAACCAACGGCAAAATATTCAGGAGCATCGATTACGGCTTAACCTGGACTGACCTTGGACAGCAGGCTTCAGAAATTTATATCCTCTCCCTTGCTTACCTGGGAAACGGTATTGCCCTTGCTGCTACCGGAACCAACGGCAAATTACTCAGGAGCATCGATTACGGCTTAACCTGGACTGACCTTGGACAGCAGGCTTCCGAAACTGATATCCTCTCCCTTGCTTACCTGGGAAACGGTATTGCCCTTGCTGGTACATCTCCCAACGCCAAAATATTCAGGAGCATCGATTACGGCTTAACCTGGACTGACCTCGGACAGCAGGCTTCAGAAAGTCGTATCTACTCCCTTGCTTACCTTGGAAATGGTATTGCCCTTGCTGGTACCAGAATCAACGCCAAAATATTGAGGAGCATCGATTACGGCTTAACCTGGACTGACCTCGGACAGCAGGCTTCAGAAAGTCGTATCTACTCCCTTGCTTACCTTGGAAATGGTATTGCCCTTGCTGGTACATTTGCCAACGCCAAAATATTCAGGAGCATCGATTACGGCTTAACCTGGATTGACCTTGGACAGCAGGCTTCAGAAACTAGTATCTACTCACTTGCTTACCTGCGAAATCGTATTGCTCTTGCTGGTACATCTGAGCACGGCAAAATATTAAGGAGTCCCCGGCCCTCAGGCTGGTAAAGGAGGTGAACTATCATGACAGATCCCGAACTCAAATCAAAATGCGAACTTCTTATTATCCTGCAGGAAGTCTATATTCGAAGATTACTAGACAGGGATAAACTCGACATTAAGATTAAAGCTCTTGAAGAAACTATACTTTCAGACATAAACCCTGAATCATAATGCTCGATTATATCTTTCATTCACTCCCTGTATTTGCTGCGATCGTCTTTTGGGCTGTCAGGCTAGAGATTAAGATTGCCCAGATCCAGACAGATTTAACCTGGTTAAAAAAGGAGCTACCGGCATGCCAACCGACCTCGGTAAACCCTACGCCTTAGACTGGCGCGGAAACCCCCCCCACATGCTCGAGAGGGATATCCCTGTTTGGTACAGGTTTTTAGAAAAGTGGGGATCCACTTTTCTCAACATTTATTATGACTGTCTAATTGGGGGCCCCTTTCTTTCCCCGGAGGAAAAAAAGGATCCCCTCAAATGGATGTGGAGAGTTAACCTGGCTAAAAGGGCGGATTCCATCTGTGAGCTCACAGATGAGATCTGGATTATTGAGGTTGCTGCGGATCCCGGCCTTAGATTTTTAGGACAGCTTCAAATATACCGCGCCTTATGGTTACGAGATCCCCCGATTCCAAAATTAGAAAAGCTTGTTTTGGTATCAGAGACTATTGATCCAGACATTCTTGACGCGGCTGGCACCTATGGCATATTGATTTTTATCGTTTAACCAATGCTAAACCACTGACCCCCATGGCCGAGATCAACTTCGGTCAAATTTAAGCTTCAATAAACCTCACTGATCATCAAAAAGGCTAAAATGGCTAAATTCGAGTTTCCGGTTAAGTTCCACCGCTTCACTTCAGAGGAATTCGATCGCAGGAAGGCCGAATATACCGCTAAGTATGGCTATACCGTCAATATACCTGGCTTTAGTGATATTTTTAAAATCGAGCTCGATCGGCCCCCAAACGAAAAAGAACTATCCCAGTATAAATCAGATAGACCTGGCGAGCTCAGTGAAAGACGATGGCAGCAAATCAAGGAATATAAACAAAAGAAGAAAGAATCATTCTTGCGAATGATGTCAAGTCCCACTCCCACTTGGATGGCTAATATCGGAACCGCAATGACCTTTCTCGATGACATTAACGATACTTTAGGCACTCTGGCTGTTGTGGCCAGATTCGCAGCTCACAGGCTCCCAAGGACACTCGGTAGGGTCTTAATGGGCCCTGCAGGCTGGGCGCTTACGGCCGCAGACATAGCAAATGTCGGCATGACACTTTCACGGTTGCCTCTGAGGGCCGTCAATCTAAAGGCAAACCTACACAAAGGCTTAGGTCTTAATCCTTTCTCAAAAAAGGCCAAAATTTCCAGGGCAGTTAAGTTAAAACGTGTAAGCATATCAAAAGGCGAGCTCATAGAAGCATTACAGACGACAGATAATATCTTCGGCGTAGGTCTTTGCTTAGGCCCTATCTTAGGCCTTGCTCAAGATATATTCTTTGGTACCTACAGATTTTTTGAGGGCAAAAAAGTTAGCATCTCTGCAGACTTGCCCAATCTTTTACCATATGAGGCTATGGGATTGCGAGCTATGAAAGCAGCCATGATGCTTGCCACCGGCGGTCAAGAGCTCTCTGATGAAGACCACGCTAAACTAATCTTATGCGCCAATGCCGGCACTCAAATAGCATACCCATTGATTAAAGCATGGCACCCGGTGGACAAGATATCTAATGTCAACCATATTGAGATCCAAGCTCCCCTGCCTACAGATCCGACCACTATTCAATTACTCCAGGACGAAGGCATTGACCCGCGAACTCACAGGGGTTTCTTACATGCAAATAAAGAATTTGCGAGCCCCACCTATTTATGGGACTCGGCCGAGCCCCTCATCGATGCTTCTTTCCATGAATACTGCAACCGAAATAAACATAATCAAAAGGGATATATGGCAGCTACTACCGCCACTGATACAACTCAGAACATGTTTGCTTTAATGGAAGGCGAGGATCAGGTTGAATTAGATTATTCCCACACAGAAAAATCAATTCATAAGATGTTCGACAATGGCGAGCGCTTCGATGATCGGACAGCCCCCCAGGCTCTAAAATGCTTCGCTGAAAAATCCGAACAGTACGGCGAATCAGGTTTCGACCCCACCTGGAAGGAACTTCGATGGCGGATGATGAGATATTGCAACGTAAGGTTCACCCGCCATACCCCGGCCCCATGATTAAAGGAAGTTCAGCTGAAGTTCCCTTGCCCCTGGCCAGACTTTTTCCGCCCGGGCGGACCCTCTAGAACTCAAATCCCTTTAAGGTTCCATTTCCGAAAAAAGTTTTTTATGTGGAAACCCGAAAAGTCTGGAATTTCAGTTGAACAGATCTGAATCTTTTGGAAAAAAGAACTCTAGGTAAATTAATACCAAAGCGGACGGCGCTCCCCATGAGGGGGGGGGGTCCACCCAGAGCCCGCCTGTGACTTAAAAGCGTTGTCACATGCGGGCTCTGGGCGGAGCCTTCCCCCCCCCCTCAAAGCAGGGGAGCGCCGTCCGCTTTGGTATTAATTTACAAGAAAGATCCGGAGAGGAAAGAAAATACAGATTGCACACACGGTGAAATACAGAAATTCAGGAGGAGACCAGACGTCTCCTCCTGAATTCGAAGACTACTTAAGAAGGCCCCGGCCCAACACCGGCCAGCGCAGCACCTTCAGACTTCTTTTTTATCTCAATGTGAAGCTCATCGTTAATTATTTCTTCTTTTACCTTCTCCCAGCCAAACCCGCGAACCAGGTTCATAACTCTTTCAACTTCGATTTCAGGTCTAATTCCTTCCATATTTTTACTACCTCCCTCTACCCTGGCGAAAGATCCGGAGTTAAGTATTTTTGAAGCACCCCACACAAAATCTCTCGACCAGGGTAATATTTATTATTTGTTTACTGCCTCGAGTATCACCTTATGACACCCTTTGCAAATCCTTAACTCCTTAAGATCTTTAAATTCTACCGGCCCCGTACAAAGGTCACAGGCCCTGTATATCGGCGGATCTTCAAATGGCGCCGTTGTCCCCCTGCCGTCTCCGTCAACTTTCTCTTTTTGCCGTAACTCTTTCTTAAAATCATCAACCCATTCCCTCGCTACTCTCATCGATATTCCATGATCGACGGCCAGCTCAAGAAAGTATTCACGTTTCCCCTTGTCTGGACATTTCCAAAGTTCTTCAGCGATCGTAACACTTATAGATCCGGCATGGAGCGCCTTCTGAAATGATTCCGGCATTCTTAAAACATCCAATCTTCTCTGTACCACGCCTGCAGACTTACCGACCATCCCTGATATTGCGTCAATGCTCAATCCCGCCTTTTCCAACAAACCATGATATATATGACCCTCTTCAAATGGAGTAAGGTTTACACGTTGAATGTTTTCAACTGCCCGGTCAATTACTACTTGTGTTTCATCACTTTCTTTTACGTAGCACATAATATCTTTTTCACCCAGGAGCTCATGAGCCAAGTATCTACGATCGCCAAACACGATCATATATCTATCTTCTCGAGGAGTTACCCCTATCGGCTGCATCAAACCTCTTTCCCGGATAGAATCAGCGAGTTCCCTCAGGTCATCTTGATTTATTTCTAACCTGACAATATCATCAGGCCTGTCAATCAATGACATGCTGATTTTCTTGAAAGTAGTCTTTGATGTCTTCCGGCTTGTCATATCGTTTAACCTCGAATATATTATCACTCCGCATGCTCACTATTGCTGTTTCAGCCTTATCCATACCCGTGCCCCTGGCAATTTCGATCGGTATGTTTATCTTATGACTCGATTTAGAATGACTTATCGTGACTATTGTCCACTTTTTTCTCCCCACACAAACACTCATAATTCCCCTTTATATCAGACTTGATAATATTGTCAACTGTTTATATTTATAAATTCTCCCCCCGGGGGATCCGCAGATTTTAATCTCACTGCTTTTATTGGATAATTTAACTCCCACCCACCCCCCCTTTTAAGAATCCCAAGCCAAACCCTGAGCTCATTCCCCCGGAAACCTACATTCAATGCCCGATTATCATAACTGCGAGACAATAGTCCCTTAAGGGATACTCTTATAAGCATAAGACATAATGGAAGGATATTTCTCGGCACGCCCGGCAACATCTTTTCAAACTTTCCTTGTCGAAATCTCCTAAGAATTTTGAGGGCTTAGTGCATAAAGCCATACCTAATAATTCTGTTTAGGGCGAAGAGCAAATCACGTGCCACGCCCATGACTCTAACCATGTCCAGCGATGCTGGCAAATAATTAGGTCAAAGCAAGATCTTATATCCCTTCAAACGCCAGGGCGGGCTTAATATTTTTTTGCCCAGGGTAAAATAATCCTTGACATATTTATAATTTATATTATTATCATTATATATGTTAGATTTCTCTCTGGGAGGTTAGTCTATCGAGTGGTTGAACACCCTGGACGCAGGGACGTAATAGACCACGAAGACGCTCGCTTGCTCCAAGAAGGGGAGACGCAGAACGTGTATTCTGAGTTGATCGCTCAGATGGATCGAGAAATGCTGCACCTCCCAGAGAGAAATCTAACACAATATAAGGAGAGGGGGTGATGGCCATGTACCAACCCAGAATACCATGGGATAAGAAAATCATGGTTTAAGTGTCGCCGGCGCCAGAAAAATAATTTTATAAGGAAAGGTGGTGATGACGATGGCAAAATATCTTTTGACCGGCATAGATGGCGAGCAATGGAGGCTTTTTAAAGCTAGCTGTGATATCCAAGGTATCACGATAAAAGAGGCTTTTCTTGATTATGTTGATATCCATGTCGGAACTTTTAGGAAGCATCCGGAGTATTCTAAAATTGAACACCTTATAAAAAAAGATGGAGGCAAAAAGAAATGAGGGACATAATATCAGACCTGGCTAACTGGCCACGAAGGATAAATCAGGAACCGATCATCAAGAGTACAAACGAAGCTTACTTATATGCACAGCTGATCTGCGATGACCAGGCAAAGCAAAACGGTTTAACTTCTTATCGCGAAGTTACCTACAAACGACTTGCAGAGGCGCGCTCTAAGAAAAACCCTAATTTTACTATCATGATAGACCTGGCAGCCAGAGCGCATTTTTTCAAGGAATGCTTAGATGAGATCCAAAGGATAAAAGAGGAGAAGCCATGATAGACGAGATCTTTAAAATCATTATGACGGAGGCAAGGGCGAGACCAGGAAAGGATTTAGCAAGTAAAATACAGAACGTACTCCTGGATGTAGATGTCAAGGTCATTGAAGCCATAGAAAACATAAGAGAAACCGAGAGGAGGAAAAAAATAAATGAGAGATAAAGGTGAGATACTTAGCGACAGCCTTAAGTTTCAGGCAAAATATCCGGTATGGGGCGGAACCACAACACTTCATGAGCAGTTAACCATTGAGGTATTGATTGATATCCGGGACCAGCTCAATTCCCTGTACTCGATTTTATGCACTGTCCAAGATATATCATTCCGGCCGGGATAAAGTTACCGGTAACTTTTATTAAAAGGCCGTTTATCACAAAATGATAAACGGCCTTTATTTCTCCTCGATGATGACCTTCCCTTTAATCCCAAACAACCCGGTTGATGCTAATATGGTTTTCATGCTCACCGGCCCGGTAAATTTCTTTAAGGCATGCTCACCGGCCTTAAGCGCATTTTGGGAAATGGCTTTTATCTCCCTCCATACATTTATGCCCGACTGCTTCAGCGCACGGTAGCCCAACAGAGTTATTTTATACAGTGTTGACTTAAACAGGATGCCCCGCCTTTTATCCCTCTTGATCCGCCTAACCCTGATTATGTATCCCCTGTCTTCCATGTCCCTCAACCATCTATTCAGGGTAGCTATTCCGATTTCGGTATCCTGGAAATTGCACAATAAAGCTAATATCTTGACCTGGCTTGGATAACAGTACAGCTTATTATATATGCTGTTAAGTCCGTGCAGCACAGATAATACCATATTCGCATGCTTACGGGGATTTATCATCTAACAACCTCCTTTATTTAAATATGTTTGACTTAACAATATTTTTTATTGACATAATATGTCAAGTGTGTTTATTCTACCACTGTACTTTTTTGTGATATCAAATGATCTTAAACTTATCGAAACAGCAATACCTTGATCTTGCTTTCCTTATTCGATCAGCACGATCGGCGATGGACAGCTCTATTGAGGGAGAGTTTAAACTTGAAAACCCGCATAAGACTCTTAAAATCAAATGGACTGCAGATCAAATTGATATCACTGTTTAATAATAATCTTTTTAGACGGAGGATTTAGGCCATGGCCGAGATTAAATCATTGAGCAGTATCCGCGACAAATGGACACGTGTCACCCCGGGGAGAACCGAGGACTATAAATTAGGAATCCAGAACCCCAGAAGGGACTGGGCTGTAGAAACCCTGGCCGGTAGGGAAAACTGGAAGGCTGGGGTCGATGCTGCATTCGCTAAAAATCTTTTTTCCAAAGGTGTCGAAAAAGCCGGCACAGCGAAATGGAGAGACCATGCCTTAAAGAAAGGCCCTGGGAGATTCGCCGAGGGCGTCTATATTGCTGGCCCCGATTACGAGTCCGGCTTTAAACCTTACCATGATGCAATCAGCAGGGTAGATCTTGGCCCCAGGTTCCCCAAAAGGGATCCCCGGAACCTTAACCGTGTCAAGCTCGTAGTAGATGCCCTGGTCGCCGAGAAGGTCAAGTAAAATCCTTGACCCTGTATATTGTGGCCGCAGCGGGTGATGAGCAGCTCGATCCAGGCTGGCCAGCGCGAAATCCCACAACATACAACGAGGCAAAATCTATAACCACAACATACAGAACCATTCTTGTGGAGACATTATGAACTACCTATTTAAGGTCATCCGGATCATGGGTATTGTTACAGACTGGACATCCAAGGCGCTTGAGGATGGCAAGATAACTATCCAGGAGGCCGTTGATCTTGCTGTAAGGATAGCCGAGGTACTGAATATCCCTACGGACATCCAGCTTCCTAAATAAACTAAACAGGAGGTAAATACTATGCCACTCAGAGAAGCATTTATGGTCAAGGAGAATTTCACCGCCGCCACCGCAAATATTACGCTAACCCCAAAAGTGGGCGAGGCGTACCGCATTAAACAGCTCCGCATCGGAGCACTCCACTCCAGAGGTTTTTGCGAATGTCTTATCGACCGATTAACCATGGGCTTTTTCTATATCGGAGACATTAAGGCCAACCACCTCGAGCAGTGGTCAGAAGGGACGCCCTTCCCGAATGTTTTCGAGCGCCTGCAGCAATTAGGCGTTTTCAACGGCTACCCCATTGCCGAAGGAGAAACCTTTGAAATCAAACCCGCCGTCGTCGGCGCCGATATCGTCGGCGCGATATTCTACGAAATCTGGGACGCAGCCGACGTCAAGCCCGAAGAAGACTGCGGCTCCAAATCCCCATCCTTCACTTACCTCAACTACGGTACAAACACGGCCCAGATTGACGCCGCCAAATATGGCCGTATTGACAAAAGCCGAAACCCAGCCGAATATCCGGCCTTCCCATACGGCGAAGTAGTCCCCGCCGGATATGAAATCGATATCGTAGGCATCCTGCTTAAGGACTGGGGCGGATATGTTGATAATACCGCCAACACAATGAGATTTCTCAGGCTCACAAAGGATCGCAAGGTACTCTGGAACGCAGACCGCCGCGGCATCTATTCCACCCAGGGAATGAGCTATTTTACCTGGGGACCTTGCCGCCAGGGGCCTTGGGACATCAAGCTTTTTCCCAAACCCATTACATTCATTGCAGGCGACGAGCTCCTTGTTGACCTTTCGGCTGCCGGTAACGTTACCGCAGAGGATGTTTTGATGGCCACTATCCAAAAGGCCAGGAGGATATAAGATGAAATACTTCCAACTTTTCAGAATCACCGGTGTCGCCAACGTCATCACCTATGACGATGGCTTGAAGTCCACAGAGGCGGAAAAGAAACGCCTTATTTCCTGCCACGTCCAGATGGATAAGCACGCGGGTACAGACGACAATGACGTGCAGGGATACCACGAGCGCGCCAAGGTTTTCGACATACCGGAAAAACTCTTTCCATGCTGCCTCACTGCTAGCGTTGCACCCGACAAAGCAGAGCCCACATCAAAGCCCGTGCCGGTCGACCTCGATATACCTGCAGGTGAAACCTTTAAGATGGCCATCAAATGCGCCGCTACCTTGTGTAATGTTCGCGGCGCTTACGAATTTGAAATTATGACATAAACGAGGCCTAGCCATGACAAAGCCCCCGGAAGTCAAAGGCGTCACCCCAAAGGAGATCTATCAGGCCATCAAGAGCGAAAACCTTTGGGAAGTAGATTTAGACGCCGACCCTAAATACGTCCCATGGATGTACATAACGAATATTATCGGCCGTGTCCTTGCCAGGATGACAGGTCAAGGCCCTTTTGGCCCGGTCACGGTCAAATGTACGGCAGACGGCTCTCTTGCTGTTGTTCAGCGCGGCGGAGCCTTTGATGATTACGAGAAGTTAGAGCACAATTTCGCAGCCACCGAAGCCGCCAGGACAACAGACGGAACAACCGCCTTTCACCTTATCGACGGAGCCGAACCCTTCCCCACGGATGGCATATTACCTGGCTACACTGTCAAGAATACCACCGACACTACCTACGCCCTAATAACCGACGTTGCAATAGGCGACCTCACACTCGATACCGACATAATGGCCACCGGCGAAACTTATATCATCATACCCTATCACGAATTTACTTTCTCCCAGCAAGTCACCAGGATTGACATATTCACCTATGATGGCAAAGTTGACTATCAGCTCACCAGAGACGCGGTCAAGGCATACGGCGATAGAATTGAGCTTTTTGAGGACAGCTTCTATTCCCTCGATTTTTTCACTCTCAAAGTCAAGGCCACGGCCGTGACATTTGCTGCAGCAACCCCCACCAGGTCAAAGGTGATGGGCTGGTTTCGCGAAGGCGGTTAGTAGGTTTATTGTCTATGGGAAATCTATTTATCGGTTTTCCGGTCCCCCGCGCTAAGATTGCCCTAATGATCGAAGGTGCTGCGCCCCCTCTTGAACATGTTGAAAATCACTTGCCCGACGGTTCAGATCCGATCGTTTTACCTGGCGATATAACCGCCGATCAAAACTTAACCTGGGACGGTGCTAAATTCGTAGGCAGCGACGCCCCCGAAGCCGGAGGCTATGCAAGCCCGATCTCTATTCACCCATCCTCTTTTATACCTGGCGATGATACCATAGACTATGTCACTAAAGAATCCGGCCTTACGGAAAGAACCTCTTTTTCTGCCTTTGATTTTTTTGCCCCCGTCATTTTGCCTAATGCCGTAACTATTACAAAATTGACTCTCTATGCATATCGAGACGATGGCAGCGCTTCACTCGGTATAAACCTATTTCGTTGCAATGATGCAGGCACAAAATCCCAGATGGCCCTTGTCTCAGCTGGCTGGGAGGATGGCAATGGTAGCGGCTATGACGACACTATTGTTAATCCTGTTATCGACAATACCGCTTTTTCATACGTTATCGAATTAAACATGAACCCCAACGATGCCATACTTGACGTCAGATTAAGACGTATTCAAATAGATTTTACTTAACCAGGCCCAGCATTAATAATGCCTCACAAATTAATATTAAACGCCCCTCGAAGGCCAGCTCTGTCCATGCCTTTTTCAGCGCATAAGCTCTGGTGGAAATACCCTGATAAAACAGGACTCGTCTGGGATGACCTTGGACAGCAGTCTTTACAAAACGAAATTCGCTCCCTTGCTTACCTGGAAAATGGTATTGCCCTTGCTGGTTCGTATCCTACCGGAAAAATATTCAGGAGCATCGATGATGGCTTAACCTGGACTGACCTTGGACAGCAGGCTTCAGAAATTTATATCCTCTCCCTTGCTTACCTGGGAAACGGTATTGCCCTTGCTGCTACCGGAACCAACGGCAAA
>SDBT01018733.1_pt1 | contig 10873 bp, 13 predicted proteins | sample 2277101 | NCBI WGS metagenome assembly SDBT01 (sample SAMN10404973, study PRJNA504765) | marine sediment metagenome | isolation source: marine sediment core GS10_PC15, 103 cmbsf | place: Arctic Ocean: Southern Knipovich Ridge | collected 2010 | reverse complement strand
GCCCTCATATCCCAGCCTGGCTTGCCGGGTATCACCGGATCAGGCTTCTCAGGCTGCGGCGGTGGTGGTGCATGGAACGAGCGTTCGATGGCCGGTGATTCGTTTTTCAGTATGTCAATCATCGTCGCTCCTGACGCATCCAAGGAAACCGGCTCCAGACTTGAAGCTGATACCGATTGAACCGCCGTAGACCTTCACCGGGTCACGCTCATTTGACGTCAGGTGTGTCGACAGCCCGCCAATCGTGAACTCACCAACAGCATCAACAATGCGTGCGCAACTCTTTCTTATTGAACCATGGATGATGTACGGCCTTGCAGCAGTCGGTAAGTCACTGAGGTTCGATAGCCAACCTTTCCATTCGACCTTCGTAGGGATCTGGATGAACTGTGCGTCAGCATTGCCGTAACGAATGCGATTCCCATCGGGCGAGACTGTGGGAAGAGGACCGTGGTTCTCGCTGCTAGTGATGAAGATCGGTGAGCCGTCCACGACGCAGCCACCATCTTCGCCACTCGTTTCCGGCAAGCTGACTCTTGTCGTCAGCCAAATGCCAACTTCAAAGACCGCGTACGGCGTGGCGAAATGACGGAAGTCGTCGTCTCCAAGCAACCACGTCTTCGTATGCTCAAGATGCAGGTACATATCGACCTGCACTTTGTGGATGACGACCTGCGCATTGACAGGACAGCCGGGCGTGACATTGCCGTCCTCGTCTTCCTCGCCGCCAAAGCGTGTGCGGGTCTCACTCAGATCGAAATCTATTGCAGGCAGTTCGTCCAACGGAAGCGACGCACCCTCCCAGAATCGAGCGTAATGTCCTAGATCGACAAATTGACTGTTCTGAACGTGGCGGTGGGTTAGCTCATTGAACGTCACGCCCAGCGAACTGCCATCGGGGAACGCAAAACCCTCCCTGAAGACCTTACCAATCGCCCTGTTCCGAATAAGCCTCTGCTGGGTTTCGTCCGGGGTTTCGCTTGTACCCGGCAAGATGCCTATGCTTGGAGAAAATAGGTCGCAGTTGTCCCATATCTGACCGCACACGTCGCTGCGAGATATGTACTGCCCCTGCTGCGGCCTTTCGCCTTCAACCCACCCCACACACGGGTCACAATCGCTTGATCTAGCGACTTGAGACGAACAAGGGACCAGATGATTCGCCGCACATGGAAAATCGCCTTCGCCATGATGCGTAGCGATAAATACAGTCTGATTGTTCCTTGAGCCAACCCTGATGCCAGCGTCACGAGGACCGAGAAACTTCCTGCAATGCAAATCCGGTGGCCATTTGTTCAAGTCTACGAAGTTGCTGTCAGGCCAGAATCCGCTCATCGGTTGACCGATAGGAGTCGTATCGACGCATCGCGTACCAGCAGGTACAGTGCTCGGATGCTCCCAGCAGCTACATACATGGTGGCCAAAACACTCCGTTCGATCGTCACTCGCACGCTGTAGATGGCAAGACGCACGCTCGTATACTACTTGCGAGGGTATCAACTCAGGGACGTTAGCAATCAGGTCTGCACGCTGGTTTTTGGCGTTCCTGTTGGGCCTTAAGGGATCGTTAGGCAATCGCCCTCGCAAGAAACGTCGGCCGCGTGTATCGGTGCCCTGGAAGTGCATCTGCGTTGGGTCATCAAGGCAAATACTGCATCCGACGTCACAGCCGAAGCATTCGGTTTCACCTCCAACTACAACATCCAAAAGCCCGACGAAGCACCGGCTGTGGCCATCGGTGTTGATGCCTTCAGGGAAGTTGTCACCCTCCATCTCGACGAAGAGGCAGACTTCCTGCCCTTCGCTCGGGCCAGAGCCGATAGTACATGGTGAAGGCATTACTCTTGCACACCTACGCAAATGACCGGGTTGTCTCGATACACGATTTCAGACCATCGCGGCGTTTCTACACCACACACGCCTCCCACGTATCCAGGTCGGATGCGGTCGTGTTCGTCCTCGCCCTTCTGTTTGAATCCAAAACCGACGTTCAAGCGTTCTGAACCATTCCCTTCAGGTTTGCTGCACAGATGCGGGCGTATGTAACCATCGACACCCTTTCGCCAGCTCCCGGTGTAATGCAAACACGGATCAACCTTGGCGTCCAATTTCGCCGCACGTACCTCGTGAGCCGTTACAGGCGTCACGTGGCCGGGCTGGACGTCGTCACCCAGATCAGCACCCCCAAGGCTCCTGTGTCGCACAGAGGCCACTACAACCATCTCGCAGAGGTCGAGGCTGTGGATCTTCACGCCTGGGTCATATCCGGTGTAGTTAGACAAATCTTGAAGAGGCCCGCGGCAGCCCACCTCGATTATCTCGGGAACACAGCCGACATCAGCGCAGGCTTGATCTTGATGGAAAACGCCTTGTGCTTCCTCACAGGCTGAACGAGTCTCGTTCTCCAGGCATTCGACGCCCGAATCTAGAATGACACAGCAGGCACCCTCGGCGAGCCCACCGCAACTGATCGTGTCACCACAGCCGGCAGGAAGCTCCTCAGAGCCGCCCTGGACAAAACACTCACCGCGCGTGATGTTCAGGCACTCGTCCATGCCGCCGACATTGACACAGCATGAGACCGGCTCATCTACAAACGCTTGACAATCTACGCCGAACGCACAGCCGGTTGTACTGGGGTGCGTCAGCAGACCTAGACCGGGACAAACGCTTGGCAGATCTTCGAACCCGTGCTCAGAACACGTTCCGTCAGGATGGCAACAAACTCTCGCCATTAGACACCACTCACCCTACAAGAGCCGAAGAGGATGCTTTCAGCCAACTCGCGTACGTCGAATCTCCAGTTCGCACCGATATGCCAGTTGCCGCCCGTACGCTCCGCTGGGAAAATATCTGGCTCACGCGTCAGTATTCGTCCGGTCCAAACCGCCGGTCTGTAGTCATCGCTGATGCGATGCGGGTCGACAACCATCTGTTCCCAACCCTTACCCAGATTCTCAAAGTGGCTATCCGAATTGACCGGCTCGCCTTCGGCATCCAACAGCCGAACCGGCGGGATCGCTGGTGGCCCCATGCCGGTAAACAGCCCGCCGTTCGTATCGTAATCATCGCTCGGTCTAGCACGCTCGACCCAAACCCAGGTCACGCCGTCAAACTCGACCTCGCGGATGATTACCCACACCCGCTGATGCGCCAGGAAAGGCACGCCCAAACGAAGCACAGCCCATTGGATGCCAAGCTCTATATCGCTGTCAGGATCTTCGCTTTGCTTCCAAAGAATCTGCGCCGCACCACTGTCATCGCTCTTGAGATGGTTGACTTCATCGGTTTTGACGTCGGCGAAAATGTGCGTCTCTTTAAGGACGTCGACAAGAGCGATGTAGATGCCGGAGATGCAGGCGAGGCCGAATTTAGTCTTGGCAACCGGCACCGTCATTATCGCGAATCGGCCCCAGTAGTCTTTTACCGTCGGGATCGCACTGGACATGATACGCCGAGTAGCGAATTCGACCGGATTGTTGTCGGGCTTGATGACCGCTGCGTCGACGCCAACGATGTCGAAACGCTCGAGGTCTTCGCCGGTGTTGTTCTGGATCAGGACGAAGTTGTTTGATGTCGGCTGGTCCGGTGGTACAGGTCCAGCGGTGCCGCCCGATCGAGAGATGTAATCCCGCGCAGCATCGACGAACGCATTGTGCGTCGTGAAAGGGATCTCATTGCTTTCACCTGGGATAACTTTGTCCAGTCCAGCCATGTCAGTCGTCCATTGCTAACAGCGAAAACTCGGTCTCTTCGTAGACCTGTTCTGTGTAGACGCCGATCGGAACGTCCTTCAGTGTTTTCTCCGTAGAGCCCAGGGCTTTCTTAACGACGACCTTCTCATATCTGACCCACATATAGTCCCAACCGAGCTTGAACCCGACAGTAATGCCACCAACTATTCTGTCTGGTCGACTGCCCGTGCCCTCTATCAATGTACCGCCGATGTTGAAATTCCGCCTTGTGAGCGACACACCGAACCGGTAAGTGACATCCCACAATTCATTCCCCAGCCGTGTGCCGTCAGCGCCAAGGAATAAGAGTTCCGCCTGCCTGAACCCTTTGAATATTGAGCGGTTGATTTTCCCAACGACTTTCGCTAACCGGTTCACATAGCCTATGGTGATTTTATCCGACGTCTTGTTGCGCGTCTCTGAGAACGTAAATGTCGGGACGATGATGTCTGTGCCTTTTGGACCGCCCTCGTCATTCACACCAATCACGCCGCCGTAATCTGGTGCTTTCCGCTTTTTCGGAGCCCAGATGGAACGCTGCTTTATGCTCTGCGTAATATGCTGCGTTCCGGCTCCTATGTTGAACGAGAACGACTGTTGCTGGGCAGCTATCAGCGGTAATGTGTCGTAGATGACCGTCGCGTTCCACTTGCCATCATCGTTTTCTTCGTCTACCCACTCGGCATCAAAGAGGATCGCTTTCCGGAGCATTGTTATGCCGCTGACTTGGCGATCTAGCCCGGCGGTTTGCTCAACAATTTGCTGGACTTCATCATCGTTGGCAGTGCCGCGAACTATGAACTCAAGCTCAAGGCGCAGTTGGCTGTCAGTTGCACGGCTTCGACTGAGCGGTGTTTCAGAGATGGTTATGGCCATGATCGTTACCTGGTCTTGCCGCCGGTGAATACGCCGCCCTTCGGCCCTTGCTTGGCTATCTGTGCTGTGTTCTTTGCCGTTGCTTGTGCCGCCGTAAGGAGTCTGTCGTCGCCGCGCGTGCCCATGAGAGATTGGAGTGCGAAGGCGTTGAACGTGCCGCGCGCAGAGCCTTCTTGGAAGCGGCGCATGCCACCTTCTATGATATCCCCGAGCCGCCCGAGACGAGAATCCCTAACAATTTCCTTCGCACGTTTCGCGCGTTCACGACTCTCAGCCTTCAGGCTATCTGAGAATTTGTCCTGTTCGATTCGGATTGCTCTCGCGCGAATATCGGACTGCACGTCCTCTTCTGCTTGCGCCTTGCGTGCTGCGATGCGGATCTTTCGCGCCAGATCCTCTTCGATCGCTATAACTTTGTTTGCGGTTTCCTTTTTGAGTCCGCGCAACTGTAAGTCTCGCTCGGCCTCGTCCTTGAGGCTGGCGCCGCCGATCGCCTCCATTCTCTTCTTGTGCTCTTTCTCAAGCCTTTCGATCTCATTTTGGGCTTTTATTCGTTGGTCCACTTCGATGTCTGTCGCACGAGCCCTAATCTTCCTCGCTGCGTCGTCGAGCCGTTCGTCAACATCTTCGCGGCTTTCGCCCGTTAACAATCGAACAAGAGGCCTCTTGGCCACGAACCTACCGGCTTCATTCGCCGCGAGCGCAATTGCTGCTGCGCGATTTGCTCTGCCAGTTGTGATGCCGGCTTGGGCCTTTACTTGGCGTATACTGGCTTTAAGAAGGGACTCTGAAGCAGCAGCAGCGGCCGCATTCGGTATATCAGACGCTTGTTTTTTGATGAAGTTCTTGAACTCGAGCCACATCGTCTCTAGGGAGCCAATACCCTCCTCCCACGACTTCTTGATGGTTGTCCATAGGATGTCAGCAGCCAGCGACATATCCCCTGCGGCCATCGCATCGGCAATACCTTTGAACGATTCCATCGCTTCGCCTTTGAGATCCGCGAACTTTGCAGCCAGCGAATCAATGGCTTTCCCGCCGATGTCTTCAAGCCCTTTAAGCCTGTCCCCTGTAAGAAGAAACGCGGTGCCGAGTATGGCGGCTTGTGCAGCTAGGACACCAATGGTCGACATCATCGCCCCAAGAACTGCTACAACGGTGCCGGTGACTGAGCCGACCAATGTCATGGCGCTCACGAGTCCCATGAGCATGACGGACCCGACTGTCAGCGCAGACCCCAATGTGACTAACGCTGCGCTCGCTGCGCCGAACACGAGAACACCCTTCGCCAGCATACGAATAAGGTCTCTGTTGTCGTTTATCCAGGCAGTCAACACTTGCCCAGTTTTCCTGAGCACGACCGCCACCTCCTCAAGCGGTTTTTCGATCGCCTCTCCCAGCGCATCAAAGACGCGCACGCCCGACTGCAACATCTGCTTGAACGAGAACATCAAGGTGTTCGTCATCTTCTTGAACGCCACCTCGGCTGAACCCGCGCGATCGGCCATGATGCCGATGTCCGCCGTGAAGCCCGTCATTTGCTTCAACGCCGGGATCACACCCTTCAGAGCACGGATGTTGGGAAACAGCCTGGATATCTGTTCGGGCGATAGCAGTTGAAGGCGCTTGAACACACCCAGCAGACCCTCGGTTGCCAGCGTCGTTGACGACAGTTCAAAGCCCAACTCTTTCGCGGCTTTCGCCGAATCGTCGGTCGGCTTCAAGAACGACGATATGATCGCACGCAGCGACGTGACGGCATTCTCGGTTCTGACGCCAGCACGCGTCATGGTAGCTAGCGCAGCACCAAACTCCTCGATAGAGAGGTTGCCCGACGCAGCGATCGACGCTACTTGACCGATGACAGGCGCAAGCTCCTCGAGTGTCGTCTTACCGCGCTTGACGATCGCAAACAGCAGGTCCGCTACATCGGCAGCATTGTCCGCTGAGAGGCTGAACGAATTCAGCATCGTCGTAATCGCATCGCCCGCGACCCTCGTGCTGACCATTCCGGCACGGGCAGCCCGCACCGAAACCGCGAGAGTCTCAATCGCCTTGTCCGCCGGCACCGTCGCACTGAGGATGTCGAACAAGCCTCTGGACAGCGTCTCAGTCGACTCGCCGAACTGCACCGACATATCGCGCAGGGCCTTGTTGAATGTGCCCATGTGCTGATTGGCGTCGATAAGCATCGTGCTCACAAACGCACCTTGCTGTTGGAACTCGGCGAACGTCTTAGCGCCGATCACGAACGGCGTTGCGAAGACTGCCGTCGCTTTGGCGAATTGCTTTCCAAGCTGGGTGATGTCTCGACCGAACGACCGTAGCTGCGCCTTGGCCTTGTTGAGGCCGCGCACAAGCTGAGTGCTGTCGGCGAATAGCTCGACAAACGCGCGACCCGCTCGAATGGCTCCTTGTGATCCGGCCATCACTTACTCACGAAAAACTTCTTCAGGTCAGCCATGCTCTCGACCTCTGTGGCGCCTGCGTTGCCCTTGGACTTCTCGTACGGGTTGAAGTATTGAAGGTCGATCGGCCGTTTCTTACCGCGGTTCATGTTGATGATCGTCGCAACTATCATCGACGTCTGAGACCATTCGACATACCCGCGACCTTCCGTCATCCACAGCAGTTCGCGAAGCGTCAGGGGGCTGGGGTCGACTCCGCAGAATCCGGCGAGTTCGTAGACGTCTCGCCAAGCATCCGCTTCTCTGTTTTGTCGATGTCTGCGAGAAGATCGCTCTTTGCCTTTACGCCGACCTTTTCGATCACCGTCTTTGCCCTCGTCAGCCCCACTTCGATCAGAGCCCTGTGACCCTGAATGGCCTCCACCAGATCCTCCCGGTGTCGGCCTTGGGAAAAAAGCACGAGTTCGTCGAAGAAAGCGTTGTGCGCCGCGAGAATGACGTCGCCGCCAAGAGACTCACCGAACGTAACGTCTTTGATATTACGCTCGTCAGCTTGCGGCTTGAGCAAGATGAAGATCACGTCGCACAGCAACATTACGTCCATCGCAAGTTTCGTCAGCAACGGCGGCTTGCCATCCTCGATAGCCAACAGGTCGACGCCGAGAACATCCTTGACACGTTTCACTGACCCAATCGTCAGCTTGATGTGCCAGTCTCTTCCGTCAGAGTCAGTGAATTGCTTCATGGTTAAACAGTATCCAACAACATTCCAATGGTCAGTGTTGCGGCCGTAACAGAGCCGTTGCTGGCGAAGCCAGCGTCTGGCGTGTCGCCCGCGAACGGGTTGGTGAAGCCGCTCTTGAGATCCCACGACCACACGTCGTCGGCGTTGGGGAACTTGTGCGCGAAATCGCTCGTGATGGTCGACGAGAAATCCATGACAGCCCGCTGCGTAGCCTTCATGGCTATCATCAGTAGGTTGTCGCCGACGAAGGTCATCTCGATCGGCACCTGTGTCGCAACAACAACCGCCGTCTCGTCAGGCGGCAGCGCGTCACCCTCTCCTACAGGGGTTTCATCGAACGTGAGTTCGTTGTCGCCCACTAGAGAGTCAACCGTCAGCCCTCTACGGCACTGATGGTCGCCGCTCGTGTCTGTGTAATGGAGATCGATGAGAGCGCCATTCTCGATCGTATGCCCGGTTTCGAGCCCATCCACGCCAGTCGTGCTTTTCATAACGCCAGCGTTGCCCGCCGGAAGCGCCAAGACCTGCGCGATGGTCCCCTCGCCACTCTCGCTTAGTACACCACTGAACCCGACGCCGGCCAAAGAAAACTGCTGTGTGATCGATCCTGTTTGTGCCATAATTATGGTATCTCCACCCAAGCGCTAGCGCTAATCAGCGACACGAGTTTGACGGTTACGGACATGATGAGCGCATCTTCCAGCGCCTCGGCTCGCTCGAATCCAGTGACCGAGAAGTTAGCGTGAACGCCTTGAGAGCCCGATGTCGCTACGAGCTTGTCCATGAACGCCATGGCCAAAACGCGGTTGGCCACATCAGTTGCGATGAAAGCGTCCCTGATGGCGTCGAAGCCAGCGTCGGTCGTCTTCCACACCATTTCAAAGCTGACATCCGCATCGCGCAGCGCAGACGCCGTTCCGCGCCAGCCTGCGTTGGCGCGCGTCGTTACGTCGGCCTCTGATGCACTGAGTGACAACGTGACGTCTCGTACATTCGTCAGTAACGTCATGGCCCCAATGGCCGTATCTTCTACGCCGTAATAGGCTTTTGCGTCCATGCCGAGAATAAAATCTGGCATCGTGTACCTCCTAACGTATGCTGTCAGCCCACATTCGGCTGAGTCCTCGTTTTTCCTTCTCGAACGCCGGCCCCATGAACGGCCGTTGTTTAATCCTCACACGTTTAAGGATTCGGCCTCGTGCTGCTTCTTTACCTCTACGGCGACCGAAAAACCTGGAGGTAGCAATAGTGCTGAAGCCACCGTGCTCCAGCGCGTGCGGCGCATCGCCTATCTTGTTCATCCTCTCCGGACCGATAATGACGCTGCGCAACATGCGGCTGAAGATGAATGTGATTGATCGTTTCAGTGTCCCAATGTGCGAACTTGGCGGTCGGCCTGGGAAGCTCGCTGTCTTACGCTTCACGATACTTCTTCGGGCTGTTAGCCGCACAGCGCCGCCAAAGCGGCGGAACACCTTGCCCGTCGCATCGTCCATAGCCTTAATGACCGCAGGCCGATCGAAGAACATTGACTTGGTGCGCATGCTTATCATGCGTCCACCAATCTAAGCGTGGCGGTCAAGACACTCGTAAACTGATGCATGTCTTTCAGGTGCTCCTGCGAGTAGATTGGATCGTTCTCCGTTGAAAGCCAAAACGATGTGCTAAACTTCCTCTCGGTCCTGATGAAGATTGCAATCTGCTCAACGAGGTCTATCAGCGTATCTATCTCAGCATTCGTGACTTGGCCACTGACCTTCTTCTGCACACCGATGTCGATACGCACATCGCTCTGCGATTCCGCCCGACTGAGAAGGCTGGAGATGAGTGCGTTGGGAACGACCGTCACACGCAGGTCCTTCTCCTGCAAATCGAACTCCGGCTTGTAGTTGCGCGTCGCGGTAAACACCGGACTGAACGTCTGGAGATTCAGTGCCACGACGATTGCTTCGGCTACATCAGCAATTTGCGACATCGTTACTCCACACCAATCTGCTTCGCATGAATTCTCAGCATCACACCGTGCGGGTCAGACATTCGGTAATGCTTGGTGTCACCAATCGGTAGAACCTCAAACACCAGCGTGTCACTGCCCTGGACGAGACGAATCTCATCGCCACTCTCTGGCAGCACTTGGGCAGCGGCTAACACGAGGTCAACCGTCGCCACAATGAAGTCCAGCATCTTCGTCTGGACCGTTATGCCGTTCACGTCCGACGTTTCGTAACTCGTATTGCCCAGCGTGGCGCTTACGGTCACGCTATTGGCTACCCGGCTATAGACGACGGAGGTTGCCATGTGCGCTTTCCGCACTGTGTTCAACCTCTCCGCCGCCTCAGCCAGAAGATCAGCCATCGGTTACACCTAGTGGACTGTCGCTGTCGGATCCTGGAACACGACGCGCCAACGGAACGTGCCTACGACCTCTTCGATGGCTACCAGAAGCACCGTCTCGCCGATGGCCTGGAGCGTGATGGTGTCGTCGCCGTTTTCGTTGAGCAGCGTCGCGCACGTAATGACACGATCGCCTACTGCATAAACAGCACAGTAGATGAGCATCTCTTGCCCAACGAACGTCGGAGCCGCAAGCGTGTTCGTCTCAGCCGCTGCCGTCGTGATTGCGACGTAGCCCGATGCGTCTACCGGGATTGCTTCGCCGGTGCCGGGGTCGCCGATGGCGTTTGCGAGCGCCACCTTCGTCGCGACCGCCAGCGAGAGCTGAACATCGACTGTCTGCACCGTGCCGCCCGCGGCCTTGATGACGCGCCCGACATAAGCGTCGCTGAGCGCCGAGTTCGTTGTGACCGCGCCTGTGCCGGCGTCGGTGGCGCCAACCACGTCTGCATCGGCATCCCAATAGACGTGGTTGCCGACCGCCAGCGCGCCGGTAACCTTGACGATGCGTACCGTCGGATGACCGCCCGCTGCCTTGACCGAGCCGAGCACTGTGTCTGGAATCGGCTGAGTCGCGAATCGGAACAGGCCATTGAGGATGTCTACCTCGCCGGCTGCGATGTCACCCGACGGCGTATAAGCTACGTCGTCGCCCCCTCCAAGCAGAATCCACTCGGGTGTTACATTGGCCTTTTTTGTTTACTGCTTGTCGAACT
>SDBT01018732.1_pt1 | contig 10874 bp, 8 predicted proteins | sample 2277101 | NCBI WGS metagenome assembly SDBT01 (sample SAMN10404973, study PRJNA504765) | marine sediment metagenome | isolation source: marine sediment core GS10_PC15, 103 cmbsf | place: Arctic Ocean: Southern Knipovich Ridge | collected 2010 | reverse complement strand
GTAGTAATATTTGCCATTTTCGAATTCCTCTTTGATACGACGGCTTACTTCAATATGCAACTTCGGAGTTACTGTCATATATCCTTTGTCAAAGAGTTTATGCATATCACTTCGAAATAAAATACCATTCTTTACTTCATGTGGACCTTCCTGAGAATAAGGCCTGATATGTGCTGCTTCTAAAACCGGCAATGCCTTCTCTCGAGTAATAGCACAAGATCGGTTGTATGCATCAGTCACAAGGATTTTAAAAGCACCCTGGCCTAATCTGGGCTTTATTAGCATTTCGTTTCCATATCTATCGTCCTCTTCAATGAAACCTTTTTTTGCATTATTTAAATAGAGCTCTTCTTTTCCTGACAATACATTCACAATCTTTCTCCAAATTAATTTACCTGCCTCTGAATTTAAATAATACCTTTTTCCTCTGACTATCGGAGAACTCCACTCGGGGACTTTGAACCAATCTGATTTATTTAGAAAAAAGGGCTGAGTTAATAAAATGCATCCTACTTTAAAATCTTCCCATAGACTATCTACGTTTCTTCTGTATCTTATAATTCTACTCCTCATTTCTTCATAAGAGCTGGCTCCATTTTTCTCTTTAAAAGCATCCCAAACTAAACTTATGGGCAAATTTGTGGCATAAGCAAAAATCCCTCCACCTACAATGTAATCTCTTGGGCTATGGAGCTTAAAAAGGAACATCTCTCCGGGGTTGAGTGCTTTAAAAGTAGAATCTCCAGATGGCTGCCAAAAGTTTACTTCGTCTATTTCGGGAAGGCCTGACAGGTAATCAAACCATTCGCTATCGGTTACGCCTACATAGATCTTCATTATATTGGCCTATTTAGTTGATAATTCTATTAGCCAGCTTTCTCTTAGATGAATTTTGGCAATAGTTCCCACAAAGTGCATCATCCTTTTCCCTAAACTTAGATAATTTTTTATAACTATAAACATAAAAAGTCAAGAAAGAGGTCTTTTAAACCTTTTTATTTTCAAGAATCAAATCTCATAATTACGAAAGCGGACGCTAATAGATTCGTGAATAAGATTTTTCATTTTAGCCTTAAAATCCCAAATAACATTATCAGCACATCATATGGATCGATACTTATTCTCCTGATGCCAATGAAGAGCCTCTTCATGTGGCCTACATATTTCGTGTGCTGGAGGCACAAGCGATTCACCTTCATATTCTTCTAAATCAAAACGTCGACGTTCTGCCTGAAGCACAGACGGACTTACCTTTATTTCGTTTGAATCTGTTACTGTAAACAGGCCATTGTCAAAAGCCCAGTGATGCCTTCGACATAGACTTAAACCGTTTCTAGGATCATCTGGTCCCTTTGCTTGCACAGATATGATATGGGCAGCTTCAGCTTCAACAAGAGGCTCATCATTTTTCTGCTTCAAAATAAACCTAGACTGACAAACAGTACAAAGGCACCTGTATTCTTCAAGCAAGATCTTTCTGAATGCCCTTTCTCGAACTTCTCGTTTAACAACATACTCAGTTCTAACCTCTCTTACCTGGAATGGCATAATTAATTGATTGCGAATCGATAACCTAACTGCCTCCTCTTCATTCCCAGGCTGAACGATCTGAAAGGTAACAAGTGTACTACAGCCTCTAACAAAGAACCTGCGGCTAGCTGAATCAAATCCTTCAATGATTGCTGGCCCCAGTATTTTGTAACGGGAACCTCCGGCAGATTCCTGGGATCTTGTCGTCACAATAACAATCAAAGGTACTTTATCGCGCATACATGCAAATATAGACCGGTTTACTGCTGCATCGAGGTTTCCTTTCTTGGCGGCATATTGCATTGTCCAGCTGCCGTCTGATTGGGGACTAAGAACATCATGATAAATTTCACGATCCTGGCCTGCTGCAGAACGACTCCAAATGCAGAGAGCATATGAATCCCCTGCAGGTTTATAAATCCCTTCTATTAAATTATGTAAACAAGGAATCTCAGCTTGTGGAAAATGTTCCTCTGTTTGTCGGAGGAACTGAGAAGTAACTTCAACGCCTGTAAAACGAGAGAGTTTTAGGAAGGCTTGGGCGCGTTTTTCGAGGTTCATCATTCAACCCTTTGTTAAATGGAATTTAACATAGGGGGAAGAGAAGGTCAATTGGGATGTGTGTGTTGGTTGAGTATATTATGAAAAGTTGGAAAAGGAAAAAGTTGTAAGAATATTATTATTATTAAAATTTTTTAGATATAAATGTTAATCAGGAGAATTTTCTGCTACTTGTTATCTTCTTTCCAACTATTGTATGATTTTCATATCTTAATATCCGGGGGAATTTGCTTTAAAAAGATGATCAAAATCTAGAATCATCATAAAAGGAGGTATTTTTTTATGGATAAAATCAAATATAAAATGCTCTTCGATCAAATAACACAAACTAAACACGAAATGCAAATTGATTTCGAAAAGGTAGAGGCAAATCTCAAACATTTGAGAGAGGGCGGTTCTCTTACCTATATAGACCTTGAAAACATTGCTGATGAAAATTGCTGGCCATTTAATAAATACTGGAGGTGGCCAAGTAAACATCAAATAGAAGAACACTTAAAAAGGACTAGTGGATTGTTTAAAAATCTACCAAATAGTGAGGAAAAAGCTATACGAAGCTTAGATGAAATATTTAAAAATATTGCTCTCGTTTCTATTATCCTAAGATTTGTACACCCTAAACATTATGCCATTTATTCTCGTCCTTCTCTAAAAATTATGAGAACCGAAAGAGGAATTGATAACGTAGAAGAATATTTAAATTATGTGGAAGAACTAAGAATTCTAAAAGACAGCTTTGGAGTTGATAAGACTTCTGAAGTAGACATTATTGTATGGGCAATCGCTCAGGAAAAAGGAAAATCAATTAAAGAACTAAAAAAATTGCTTGCAGAACATCTTCCTGAAAACCTTTCACAGAGGAAATAATATTTCATCTATCTAAAAACCCTTTAAAAGTTTCTGAAACATACAACAAACAAAAAGATTATAAAACCGCAGCATTTTGGGCAACAGTAGCCTTCAAGAAGTTTTTAAGAGAAGAATGCCTGCGCTTAACAAGACATATTCCTCCTAGGAAAAATGGAGAAATATTTACATTTATTGATTACTTATGTAGAAAAACCAAGTATCGGCATAAGAAAAACACACTGCATGATTTAAGAAACCTTAGAAATAAGGCAGTACATGAATCTGAAATCTTAACTCAGGAAGACGCCAAGAATTTTATTACTTTATTGAAAAGTTTAATGCTGGAAATTAAGTAAATAATAGGACTAAAGAAAAAATGCGACAGGCATATTTATCTTAGTATAGCTGGGCAAGTTCGTTCGCCTTTTTCATAGCCAATTGTAGAAAATTCTTATAGAAAAGTAGCACATCCCTTTTTTTATTTCGACCTCCTCTTCTAGAGTGAAAAGAACACTAACCCAAAAAAAGTACCTAGCTAGTGAAAGCTAATGGGGAAAGGGAGTTATAAGTATAATGCCCCTAGCATTTGACATCAAATTTTCCCTCATGATATATTTCACCTGTAGGAAAATAAAAAAAATAACTGACAACCGGAAAAATTATTAATAATTAGACTCAAATAGGAAAGAACTGATCCTATTTAATCATAGAGAAAGGGTGGAATTATGGAAGAAAAAAAAGAAACAATTAAAAATTTCTTTATATTAGACGATAATGCTAAACATCCTCATCCAAAAATTTTAAGTTTATTAGAAGATTTTAGAAAAAATATTCCTGCTTTGGAAAGTAAACATAAAATCCCATTTATTTTATTCCAAGATGGAAAAAACGGAGGATTTTACATCGAATGTCATATTGAAGGTAAAATCGCAGTGCCGTTAATGGATTATGAAGCAGTATTAGATTCTGATCAGCAAGAAGAATTTAGAGCAAACAGAGCTTTGAAACCATGGCATGTTGCTTTTATTGTAATGCAAAGTGATGCAAAAAAAGGACGCCAGTTTAGTGATATTATCACCGAATATGATAAAAGTTATCAAAGCGATCAACCTTTGAAAGTTTTTGGAGGTCAACATAGAGGAAAATCTATTGAGGAAGCTAATAATAAAGGAGTATCTAGATATCATGGTTTCAGGATATTTTTTGGTTTAACTATGGACCAGAGAGGGGAAATTATACTAATCTCAAACACCAATATACAGATTTCTCCAGATTTATTAGATAGAGTTTCAGAAACTCAGATAAGATCAGGGCTAAGACAATGGTGTCAGGAAATAGGTCTTTTGAAGAAGAAAAAAGATTTTGCTGATAGCAAAAATGTTGAGGGAGTAATTTCTGTAAAATTAGCGAGGACTTTTGTAGTAAATTTTTATAATGGTAAAGAATTCAAAGGGAGTATTGATGAGAGTGTATTTGATCCTTATGTTTGCAAATCTGGTGCTATAGTAGATGAGAAGTACAATAAATTATTGAAAGTAAATGGGAAAGATATTTGGAAAGATAAATCTTTATTTGAAGCAGGTAGAAATTTTGCTTTTTTACATAAAAAACAAATGGAAATGATAGATGGAAATCCTAATTTGAAAAGTATCAAAGAATTTAGAATCAAAGCTTTGTCTGCAGCTGTGGTTTCAAGTTGGGCCATTGTTGCAGGACTCATTCAAGAAGATTCTAAGAGGTTAACAAGACATTATGCAATGCTAAAAATAAGAAAAGATAGAGATCCATTGAATGCAAAAGAGATGTCAATTGCTAAACATCATACTGACGATCCCACTTACAGGGGCTTAGGTGCCAGATCTACCAAGAAAGATAAAGGTAGGCTAGTTCAATTATTCTTATTAAATTCAAAGAAAGAAAGCAAAAAAGGATTAAGTAAGGAAATGATTGAAGCTGCAATCAAAGGATATGAGGCAATATTAGCTGTAGAAGAAAAAGAGAAGGCAGAAAGCAAAATAAAATAACTTCTAAAGTGAAAAGATTATTAGGTTTACAAGCATGAATTTGGACAAATTCGTTAAGGATTTGATAGATGACAGTAAATATTTCTTATATCAAGCGAAAGAAAGCAATGAAGAAAAAATGAAATTGAGATATATAAAGGCTGTTATTACAACAATTTGGTCAGCATTAGAAGGATGGATAAATTGTGTTTCATCTGACTTTATTTTATTACCTGAGAAAAAATTGCAGCTCCATGAGAAAGCTTTTTTATCTGAAAAGAAATTTGAATTAACAAAAAGGGGGGAATTTAAAATATCTAAACAGGATCAATATAGTACAATTGAGGATAAAATATTATTTTTGCTAAAAAGATTTGGAAATTATGAAATAAATAAAGATAGTAAATTGTGGAATAATTTTAAAATTACCAAAAAATTAAGAAATGATTTAGTACATCCCAAATTAGGAAAGATAGAAACTAAGAATCTCACAATTAAAAATGCTGAAATTGCAATAAATTCTGTAATTGATATGTTGAAATTACTGATAAAAAAAATATACAAAAAGGATTTAAAAATATAGATTAATTTTTCGCTTTAATATTTTCAATTACATTTCTCTGACCTCCCCCCCTAATATCGGTCCAGATGTTATGTTAAAATTTTGTTGGACGAAAGGAGTAAGAAATGGGCAGGAAACGCTACACACCAGAGCAGATCATCAGTATGCTTCGCGAAACTGAGGTACTAATTCATATATCACAGACATCAACCATTAATGTTGGAGCACCGACGGCTCTGATAAGTTACGCCTTCTTTTTTGGCGTCAGCTTGATCCGCATGTTATTTACCTTTAGGCCCTTTTGCATTCCTATTATTGCCAGAAAAATCATCCGGCCAAAGCATATCTTTACTGTCTTGACCTAAAGGGTAGCCAAATGAATATACATTATAAAGCTTAATCGCAAGGCGTGTTTGACGCTCATTGATATAGCGCAATGGCATATAGTAAAGCATCATCTTTATAGCATTATATCCAGCCTCTTCGGAAGTCATATATTCCCATTCTTTTGGGAGACTTTTCTTTTCATATACGTGCTTACCAACCTGTGACATATACCAAAAGGTCATCTCATATGCTGCTTGGTTTAAAGATTCCTGGGACCACGCTAGCTTGATCTTCCAGAAATTAGGTAGCAATTTTTCGATACGTGTTTGTATTTGTGGCTCAGTCGGTTCAGGAAGCACAATCTTTCTTTCCTGACCTGTGTTAACACTCTGCCATTCTCTACTCAACTTCCAGGTGGATGGTACTACCATAATTCGCAACATACTTGAAAAGCTTATTTGATTAGGGGGCCATATTATTCCCCCCAGCTTAACGCCTCCGTTCAGTCTTGAAATGTGTCTTTTTATTTGGGCGTGGACTTTATTTTTAGACAGAGGCATAGATTTGATTTCAATCACACCATGTATCTTTAGTAGTTCATTGGGATTGACATGTTGGGACGACATTTGTTCAGCAATTAATCCATCGGCTCCCTTAGTGAAACTTCCCCACTGCACATTTGATTCTCCACCTATAATTCTGGTCCTACGTCGTTCCTGAACCATATCGCCCCAATATAGATTAACACCTTTAGGTAACAGTCTTTTATTTTGGAGATGTTGGACTAATTCCAAACAAGGTTCAAGAGATAGTAGTTCAGCCAGTTCACCTTTGAATCGATTGACCATGTGTGAAAAGATAAATTGAACACACAAGCCACATTCAGGATCTGAAAGAGTGCTTTCACCGTCACTAGTCAGAGACTCATGTTCGTCAGGATGATGGGGCCCATATTCAATCAATCGTCGAAAGAGTTTACCTCGAGGATGTTCTTCAATATCTCGTATTGCGGTATCCAATGATCGTTTAAATATATCCCATACAGAATTACCATCAATAAGATAAATGATCGGGCTACTTAGCGCTGAAGCCACCGATTTATGGATGGCAGATGCAAGCGGCCGGTTGTGTATGATTGAAGCTATTTCCTTAATTGTTTTTTCATGTGATTGCCAATTCAATAATCTTTTGCTCTCAAAATAATCTTATAATACAATTAATATAATGCTCTGTATAAGCTGCAGGGTGCCCGCAGGGCAGACTGTCAGACTTGATGCGGTTGTTATGCCACATCCTCTTTTCTTGCAATGAAATCCATTTTAGCCTTGAAATTCCTTCTCATTTCAGAATTGGCTGGATCTTTCAATTCTTCAGAGTAGCGTTCTACTTCATCTTTCAAATATTCATGAATCTTTGTTCTGTTTATATAGGGAATCCCGTCTGCTTTTTCTCCCTTCAATAGACCAATCGACCATAGCAAAGAAGGCCCCATGACTTCTGCCTGGTGCAATATTCCACACCTAAAATCGTGATAAAACCTTAAGGCTTGATCCGCACTAAAATGTTCGCGAAATCCTTCCCTATTTGTCGAGAAGCTCTTAAACATTTCTTTGGATTTGTTTTTTGTATCCGTTAACCCTTCTCTAAAAGACTGTAATGTTTCAATAAGGAGACAATCAATAGCCAAAATACTGAAGCCGCATCTTCTTTCTAAAAGACTACGTTTATTGTCTTCTTTGATTAGCAAATCAACCGGCTCTAAATATCGAGAATTAATCCTCTCCTTGAATATGTCAACCGCATGATTCCAATCAGGACTTTTTTTATCATCCAATTTCAATTTCAACCATTCATTTCTATGTATTCCGGCGGCTATGTACATTTGATTCTCCTTTCTTCCTATGCGGCATAACGGGGCGGCTCAGGGGCGGCGCGTTCTAGTGCCGTCCCTTGCAGCTGAAGTATAGCTGCTTATACGGCTAATTCAGTCTATTCTCAACGAAATCTTGGTATTCCGAAAATAGCTCCCAGGTTTCAACATAGCCAAAAAACTTCAATTCTAAGTGTTCCCCATCCATTGTGGCATCAATTGTTCGATTCTTCCAAGAGACAGGTAAAAGGCTTTTATCATATTTATTAAACTCGAACTTGAAATTATGAGAAAGGCAATTCCTAATCATCCGTGCAAATTGATACCACGGTTCTGATTTGAAGGTAGATTCATGTTTTGTTTCATTGCAATAGTTCTTGATAAGCTCGAAAGACTCCTTGATGAGAACTCTAATCTGCGAATTAAGAAACTCCTTTATAGCTATACCACGGTCAGCAGGTTTCATCAGTAGATTCTTTACATGTTTGAATTCAACCGTGTAATTCCCAAATTTGGCGTTGCTTTCTTCTAGGATCGGATAGACTTTCTCGTTTGATAAAAGAGAAATTGCCGCCAGACCAAAAACATAGTTGTTCTTAGCATTTTTGATCTGGCTAATAAGTTCCTTTTTCTTCATGAGCATTCTGAACTATTATATGTAGCTAACGGCGCGTATGATCTACCGTGCCGAAGGTACGGTCAGCTCCATGTGATTGTTGGGTGGCTTCTTTTCTCAGGGCATCTTGACAGCTGGCAAGGCACAGGTATTTGCCAAATCCGTTTAGTAATGTCCGGGCCCTGGCCCCGCATAGAATCGAGGGATTGGCGCGACACCACGAAGACAGGTAGGACGTTCCTCCGGATTGATAGTCCTTCATTGTCCCGCCCGAGCCGTTTTCTCCACCGTACTCACGACCGTCTTCCGACCCCCAGAATCCCGTGGTGCCGCATGCATGAATTTCCATTTTTACCCACCCAACGATCGGCATTAGCGGCGCGGCCGAGACGCCCCACTGCCTTAGATAGGCGATTAATCCGACAAAGATGTTTGCCGCGTCCGACTACATGCTCTATTTTGAAAAAAATGTTGTTTAAAACCAGTCTAAACTCATGAACCCTTCCAAAAATATGCTGAAAATACAATAAAATCCTATCAATATCCATACTGTATTGCAATCAACATATCTGATAATGTCAACGCAAATTGAAAATGTCCGGTTTGATCAGCGACAATTATTTTTACCAAGCCGCAGAAATAATTCAGAGGTTATTACCCCACTTACTTTAACAGCTCATCGAATGCGCTATATAGATAAAATTCACTATATAAAATCGTTTCTACCTAAATTCACATTATAAACTATTTTTGTAAAACCCTATATAAATTTATAATACTTCGATAATTTTGCCAGCCGCGAGTTCGAGGTATCTATCCCTAATTTCTTCTTTATACCACTTAGCCAATTCAATCAACTTGTTTTTAGCAAAAGTACTGAGAAACATTCTTATGGTTGTAAGCATAAAACTTGCGGTCATCTGCACAATAAATTGAGCATCAGTTGGCAATCTTATTTGGGAAATGGCAACCTTACCCGGTTCTTCAATTTCAATCTTGCCTTCAATTATAGCCATTCCATGTGAAAACTCAGATAATGGACGATATAACACTTCATATTGAGCAGGTCTACCAAGATAAAGGGCTAAAGCTTGGATATTGCTTGGCCCATTGTGCATATTGAACCACCACCTTGGATACCTTTTTGTTTGGTTTTTTATGCGTTGATATTCTTTTTCAGATTCTTCATATGCGGGGTGCCTAAAAATCCTACAATGTCTTTCTATTTTATCTTTGATATCGGGAACAGTAACTGATTTACTACCTGAAAGAATATTGTCTTTCTTTATATTAGCAATGTATTCTTTATACACATTATCATCAGGATCATAACGACATAAAATTCTCAGTCTATGATGTCTGTTCCATATCACAAAATCTTTCCCTCTATTTTCTGTGTCTTCTTCAAGGATATATTCGATAGTGAGTAATGATTCAAATATTCCTCTTAGAAGCATTTTACAAGGTTCTGCACATGATTCTCTTATTAAAACAGAAATCGCGTCAGCCATGTCTAAGATATGTCGATAAGCTTGAATGACAGGGACATATTCGTCACCTTTTTTAATGTTATCAACAGACCATTTGAAAACATGAGAGCTAAAATTTGTGATCTCATCAAGAAAGTCTGAAAATTTGTTTAGAACATTTTTTAGATCAGATGGAATATCCCTCGGAATTATGTTGTCGATTGGCTTTGTAGGCATTTTCTTTCCGTTTTTATAAATATTTAAATCTTGGCTTTATTTCGTTAATGAATCCAGAGAGAAAAATCAAAATTCAGATTTAAAAAAAATAAGTTGACTGTCAGGGATGTTATCTCCAAATTTTTTATAGAGAATCCAAAGCCAGATTTCTTGAGTAGTATTCATGCATTCTCGAATCTTTTCATGGCTGATTTTATTCAGTTACGATCTGTGTACCTTTAAATTTTCTGCTTAAAAAAATATAAGAATTTCCTTTTTGTGCTTACCACAAATCTATCGCAATTTTCCGCAATTTCCACCGGATGACGTCCTAAAATAGACATATCACACACAAGACGGCAAGGTCAATTGCCAAAAAATAGAGACAAAGCAACAAAAACAGCAAAACGGTCAACAATAAGATAGACTCTACCTGCCATTCAGTCAAAAAAACCTTTCCGACCCAGTTTCAGAAATACTCTCCGCTCTCTCCGGCCGCCATCAAAAGTTACTGTTGGACAACCTGAGGTAAAGGAGGGCACTCAGCTTTACACCTATCTCATATAATATCAATAAGCTATGGCTAGTTAAAATTCTAATGAAAAACGGGAAATTACCCCCTATTTTTAGCCCAAAATGGGACAAAATCTCAAATTCCCAAATCCTAATCACCTGATTCCGCACAACTTACACTAGTTTACATAATGTATATCGTACGTATCTCATAGAGATAAAAAAGCTTTTAAGAAAAGTTTAGTAGACTGAGACTATTGATATTTTAAATTAGTCAATTAAAGTGACTTAGAAATAAAATTTCATTTTCAGTCAAGAAAGGTTGACTAATGAGCAACGATAGAGCAGGCAAATTCAT
>SDBT01018730.1_pt1 | contig 10874 bp, 24 predicted proteins | sample 2277101 | NCBI WGS metagenome assembly SDBT01 (sample SAMN10404973, study PRJNA504765) | marine sediment metagenome | isolation source: marine sediment core GS10_PC15, 103 cmbsf | place: Arctic Ocean: Southern Knipovich Ridge | collected 2010 | reverse complement strand
CTTTACTATCTTCTTCTTCTTGCTCTTTACTGTATTTACCTTCTTATCCAGCCAGCTTATAGGATTGTTTACATATATATCTCCATTAGGATAAACCCTGATGGTGTGGATTGTGTGGAGAGTTCGTTCTATTATTCCTTGTTGAGTGTTTTGAGTTAACTGAGGGCCTGAGTTAGTTGAGTTACTCTCTCCTAGATTTAAGAATGCTTCGTCTCCTGTCATTTTAACCTAAACTGTTCGAGTTCTTCCAGTTCTTCGTTTAGTTTTCTGCTGAGTTCCTGTTCTTTGCCAAGCAGTTTTCTGAATTTCTGATAGTGTTCTGTTTTGCTTTTTACAGTCTCTTTTCTTTCTTCTTTGATCTTCAGAATCCTCTGGATTATTTTCATCAATTCTTTTGTCATTTTTTATATTTTTTATCTATGATTATTTTTGTCTCGAATTCCCATTTACTACCATCTTCAAAATAATAAGCAATCAATGGTAGTTTGGTTGGTTTTGTTTCTTTTATATTTTTGTCATTTCTCAATAACTTATCGTATAAAATCTCTATCTCTTTTACTGCTTCTCCATTAATACTTATACCTTGAGTTGATACATCTAATTTCATTTTAATCCTCCTTCTGTTATATTATTGAAATATTTGATATATGCTATCAACATTTTTCTAAATTTATTTAACTCAGTATTACTTAATTGGAATTCTTCTTCTTCAAAGATTATTGTATTTGGCTTATTTGGCCTTCTAAATACTGAATGTTTTTGTCCGAAAACTTCTATTTTTGGTAAAGGATGTAATTCTCTTTCAAATTCTTCTATATGTTTGATTGCTTCTTGTCTTAATACTTGTTTATAATTTTCAAAATCACAATCAATTTCTTCTAAAGTTTTTAATTTCATTTTATTCCTACTATCTTTAGCTGATAGGTTTTTCTTTTTCCTTTCTTACCTACAAGTCCCCATCCGTGTACTTCTAATCTGTTCTTTGCAGATAGCCATATCTTCATCTTTGGCTCTGCTATGCATTTATTGGCTCTCTCCTGAAGATGGCCTCTGGTAGTTACCTGCACTCCTAACACTCCTACATAATCAGAATGTATGGCAACTAAATCTATTACATTAAAAAGGTCAACACTCTTTTTAGAGAACATATTGAATTTTTCTACAACTTGACAAGTATACCCTAAATCCCTGAGATACTTCAAGCTTCTTGCTGTTGGTGATGTCATCTTTGGTTGGATTCTAGATGTTGGATTTTAGATTTTAGATATTTAATTAAGGAGTTTATTTGTTTAAGTATGGATTCTGCTTCACTCAATAAAGGTTGTTGTTCTAATTCACTGATATAATTTAATCTACAACTTATCTTAATACACTCTATTGTTTCACTTAAACTACCCTTTGCAATATAACAAAAATGAAGATAATCTTTTGCAGTAGCTCTTGAGTTACCTTCCACAAGATTCAAACTTATAGAAATTACAGCTCTTCTAATCTGGCTCTGTAAACCAAATTTTTCTTCATTAGGGTAATTTATACCATAAACTTTTACAATAAATCTCCTAATATCTTCTAACATCAATAATCCATCACCCATCATCCATCACCTCGTCAATGCTGCATTACATTTAGCAAGCAGCTCTATAACTCTCTCTTTTTCCATAGTTGCTATAAAACTACCTAGCATATGCACAGGAGATGGCTTAAGGTTGTTCTTCTTAGCAGCCTCAAGATACTTTACCTTGAAGTCATCAAATGCATCTAGGTTAAGCTTAGAGCTAGAGCCTCCAGTCTGAGTCTGTTGCTCTTGCTGATTGCTGTTGCCTGGAGAATAAAACCCTATTACTGTCTTAGACATATAAGTTGAGTTTGTAGGCTCATGCGCCATCTCCTTCTCAGAATAGCATATCCTGTATTGCTTGCCTTCCTCTAAATCAGACAGCTGCTTAGTGTTCTTGGCCCTTAAAGGATCAAAGCATGTGAATGAGAAAGACTTCTCAGATTCCATGCTTGGCTTAAACTTAGCCTTGTATCTTTTCCACTTCTTCCCATCTCTCTCTCCCTGACTTGCCAACTCTTTCCCTAAAAAATACCCTTCTGTATTATTTAACGGTGCTCTTTCATTTTCTGCCATTTTACATTATCAACTCCTTGTTTTTAAAATCAGGGTCTAATTCCTTGCCTTCTTTATCTGTAAGATGATTACTCCCTTCTGTAAGAGCCTTCTCTTGCTCATGCTGTGAGCTGTTAGCTTTCTTACCATAATGACGCCAATCCATATCATTACCCATATCATACAGCTGTTTTGCTAACTCATAAACTGACTCTGTAGATATCCCTGCTTCCTTGCTATAAAATCCTGCAAGTATTACAGATGCATTATTAAAACACTGCCCCCTGAAAATCTCATCTTTTTCTCGTTCTGTATAACTCATTTTCTTACCTCCACTCTTTCTTCCATAATCCTATTATAAATCTACCACGTTTATCTCTTTTTCTTAATTTAACAATTTCCTTATGTGCTTTAGACATTTTCAATCTACTATTATTTGTCAGTTTAGCAGTTCTTAAATTATATATTATCATATCCCTTTTTGAATGACATGAACAACATAACCATCTCCAATGTTTCATATCTCTTTTGAATATTCCATCTATATTTGCTAATTCTTGAGCTTTTTTTAAGTTACAATCTTCACATAATTTAGGCATTGAATGATTTCTTTTAATCCAAGCATGGACTGCATTATAACCAACTTTATCTCCTTTCCACATGGAATTTTTATTACCTTTTTTTGACTCACTTACTTTCCTTTTGTGTTCTAAAGTACATCTTCTTAGTCCCATTTTTCATTCCATAAAGATATTTTCTTGCACCATTCCTTATGCCTTTGTGCAAATTCTTTTTTGGTTCTGCTGGCAGTTACCTTAAGAATATCATTACCACAGCATTCTTTATGTTTTTTATCTAAAGGACATGTGTAGCAATTAAGGCATCTAAATTTAAAACAATAACCACAATGTTGACATAAAGCATCGGAAATAATCTTTAAGCTGACTTTAGTATTTTTTAAAGCCACTCTAATATTTTCCTGTTTCATCAAGCTTAGTGTTCTATAGCTAATCTTCATATCATCATACAATTCTCTTGCTTCTGATACATCATAAACAGGATGTTCTATTGATGTAATCTCTTTATGAAATTTCATTTTCATCTCACCTTCTCATGTTTTAGATTATGTTGTCTCTTCAGATAATCAATCTGCTTAGGATAAAGACTCCTTATTATCTTGTCACATTTAGGACATTTCCATTTTAATATTTTATCATTCATCAAATCACCTTCTTATACAGTACAGTATGGTACTACTATTTAATACCTGTGTTTTCTTGATTAAAACATTTAATCATCGATTATAATGTCTTAGTTTATGGCAAACAGAACATAATAAGATGCATATATCTTCTGGTTCTTTATCTAGGCTGTATTCTATATGGTGTATTTGTAATTTGTTTATATCCTGTTCCTTACAATCAACACATTTGTAATCGTATTTTTTAAATATTTTATTAATCCTATATTTTGCTTTTAACCTTATTTTATACTTATCTGTCTTAATATACCTTTTATTCCATTCTTTAAATGCAATTTTATGTTTTCTTTTTCTTTTTGGTTTATTCTCATATTTTCTAATATGTTCTTTATTTTTCCGTCTCCACTCTTTCATATATTTTTGAACACTTTCTTTATTATTCCAATTTATTTTCGACATTTTCGGTATAATTAAATAACGAAAGTATTTAATTATTTGGCTTCTGGGATATATAGTTCCACCTTTAGTATCCTCATCCCATAATGGTCACGCATAGGTGTCTTCATTATCTCTATCACTGCCTTCCCATCTGTAATCCATCTTTGTTTCTCTAAAGGCAGTTTCCTTAACAGACGGGTGAATGGCCTGTATGGGACACAAAGCTCTATCTTCCTGCCCTTGTACTCTAGCAGGGAAGGGATAAGCAGATAACTATTAGCAAACAATGTCTTGAGGTTATGCCAGTCTGTAATCACAATCCGCAGCGGTTGATGATATAGAAACTCGCTCCACTTTATTCTTGGGATAAATTCTTTCATTTTGAGTTTAATGAGTGTCTGAGTTAAATGAGGGTAATGAGTCAATTCACTCAACTCCCTCAATACACTCAGATAATCAATTCTTGCTTCTCATTCTTTTCCCTCTGCTTAAGATGGGAAAGATACTGCCTTGCCTGTCTTAAGGTCCAGATGACAGGAGTTCCATTCCCAACCTTGTAAGGGTAGACAAAGACTTTCTCCTTAGGGAACATTACATGTATCCTACTTAAGAACTCCTCTGCTGTCTCTGCTGTATGATTTATAAGACTCATCTTCCTTTCATATCCTCCATAAAATCATAAATACTATCCCAATGTCTTGAGCAATTGAAACAATGGAGAGATCCATCATCCCCTATCCATAAGTTACCATTGCCATGCATCTTATGATAAGGGCATCTGTAATGCCTGTCTTGTGTCCTGTCTACCCCTAACTCCTTAAGTATGGTAATAGCCTCCTGTATCTTTTTAGGCTGTACATTGCCATATATGCGCCTTCTATGAGCCTTCCAGAAGTTACTAATCCCAAACACCTTAGTAAGCATCTCCCTGCTTATATTTGCCACAGGCTTTTCACTTATAACAGAATACATCCTGCTACCTATCTTAGAAGGTGGGCATATAATACCGCATCTGCTGGCCTGGATATCCGCTACTCTTACGGATTCCGGATGTTGGATTTTGGATTTTGGATTCTGTAATCCATCATCTATCATCTGACATCTATCAATTCCTCTCTTAGATATCATATCCCCTTTCAGATTGTAATACATGTGCTTAAGCCTCTTGCATGCAGTCCTTACTGTGAATGTCTTAGGCAAGAGATGAGCCTTGCTCTCCTGGAACTCCTTATCATCAAAGTCTATGACGATAAGATTCCCAAAGCCTGTATTTATTCCTACGTTACCACCGGATTCTATATGCTGCTTAAGCTTGGGTTCAAAGAACATATAGCAATTATCAGAATTCCAGCGTTTTTCCAGTGGGAGCTTACCCCATCTTATCCCTGTCCTTACCAGGAAGAACCTGTAAGCAGGATTCTGTAATTGTTCAGGTATCTCTTTTTTCATTTTATATCAGCTAACAGCTTTCAGCATGAGCTAGAGAACGTGACTCATGCTCTAGCTGTCGTCTGATAGCTGTTTATCTACTCTTGTTTTTTAATGGAGGTTTTGGCTATCCTACTTCTAATTCTTTCAGCCATCATCAATGAAACTAAAATATGGTCAATAAGTTCATTATATTTATCACCCGAACTTTGAGCATCAAGATATTCATCCCATTCTTCTTCTTGTTTCTGATGTAAATCAATTATATTCATAGTTTTCCAACTATCTCCTTTCTCAAAACTTTCTTGTTGATATTCTTTTTCGCAATCTTTCAATACTTCTCTAAAAAACATCATTCATCTCCGAGAGCCGAAACTCTCTTGTTGTTCATTTTGTGTGTTTTATTACCAATTCGTTAGATATTGGTAGTTTTTGGTAATCGGAAGGGAACTTGCGAGGCGTGTGATGGCAAACCGCACATTTATCCGCCTTCTATGCTTTGGTTTACCATCGGAAGTGGGGACGGACATCGACATACCCTCTTATCTCCCGTTTGTTCCTTTCGCATCTCTTCCGATTATTTTCTGTGTTTTTCTATTTTGTATTTAAGACTTTGAATATCTCTTTTTCTTGAAGTTGAATAATCAATCTTATGATTATCAAACACTTTTATCATTTCCTTAAACACAGCTTCTTTGGCGAGGGTGATTGCATATTTGACAGATTGCTTAAAGTAAAAATCTCCATATTTTTTTACAACTTTAGAATATATCTCATCATCTGTTTTTGGTTTCATTTTCTCCTCTAGCTAACAGATGTCAGACGTCAGCATGAGCGTGCCCGGGCTCTTGCTGTAAGCTGTTAGCTATCCTGATGTTCAGCCTTGATTATCTCATAATACTTACCGGCATTCTCTAATTGCTCAACAGTAGGCTCTCTGGGCTCCTGCCAGTGTATCTTCATGGACTTGGAGGTAAGCTTCTCTATCCTGATAAAGATATTCTTCCCATCTGCGTTTTTTTTTAAGCATGGTATCTTCTGCTCTACCGGAACTTTGGACAGGGCCTTAACCAGCGCTCTCCATGAAACATGCAGGAAGATATCATCTCCCTCCCGCATCCCAAGCGTCTTATCCTCTGATCTTGCAATGGCATAATAGACCTGGTAAAGACCATTCCCTTCCTTGAATACCAGAGAACGGAAGCAGTCAACAAGCTCAAACTCAAGTATCTTGCCTTCCTTCCACTCATTCCAGTAAACTGTCTGAAAGCTCCCAACTAGTTCATGAGCATTAACTACCATCTAACCACTTCCACCTATATACCCAAAACTCCTTAGAAGGACTTAAATCATACATCTTATCTAAAACTTTGAATAATTCCTTAGAACTATTAAATCCATCTCTCTCTGCTAAATCCCACATTAATCTGCTAATCATTAAAGTTGCATGATTAAAAAATTCAAATTTCTCCATCTTATGATTAATTTTCTCTATAGAAATCCCTGTTCTCCATAATAAAATCTTAAACACTTCTGTAATTTCTACTGTGCCTAGTGTTTTGCTAAAAATATATTTTGCTGGTGGAAGAAAATTATCAGGATATGGACTTCCATTATCTCTACTAAAACAAGTATACTTACTTCCCTGCTTCCACATTATCTTTACTTTCTCTTTAACTTTAAATCTTGGTGGTGGATTAATCCCAATTATATCTCCAGTTTTTGCATCAAAATAAAAATGGTTTCCATATTTATCCATAAATTCTGTATTAGTGCCTGTAAATGTTTTATCCCAATTTCTATTCCAAGCAGGCCTGATAGTCTGTACTTTACTCTTATCTAACAAACTAGGTAGAATTCCAACTACACTAAAATTAAGAACTTTCATCCTTACCTCTCTTGCTGGAGTCTGATATCTCCAGCTGAATCTCACACTGGCTTGTAGAAAACATCTTACTCTCCTTAGTCTTATTGTCTTTAAAGAATATCATACCTTCAACTAAAGAATAATCATGAACATTCCTGAATACCAGAATATTCCCTTCTAAACTCTTAACTTTTATTTTGTAAGGTCCTAGCATAATCAACAACTCTAGCTCTGAGTCCAAGAAAAAGAGGCAGAAGGTTTAACTGCCCTTTATCTTGGCTAATCTTTTGGTCTAAAAAGGTTTGTTTACGATAAACATTTCTCAGATGAGCAAGTATTTAATACTTTTGGTTTCCTAATATCTATAATCTAATGTTTAAATTCCGGCGTTTAATAGCAAAAAGCAGTTTAATAGTGGAATTTTGTGGAAAAAACATCATTTTCCTTGATTTTCCAAGAATTATCAAAATATAGTATTAATTATAGTATCTTTTTTAGTATCAATTATGGTATCCATTATAGTATCTATTTCACAATTAATAAATCAATAAAGAACTTCTACCTCTCTTCTACTTGACTTCTACTCAACTTCTACCCATCTTATTTCCACTGGTAGTCTAATATACTCTACTCTACTCAACTCTAATCTTATCTCTTCTTATCTAATCTTTTATCATCTCCTATCCTAACATCTTGTAATATATCATCTCCTATCTTAGAGTGTTCAGTATATTCTAAATCCTTCATAATCAAGTGATACTTATCCTTTCTGCATATCTTCATGACTAAGTCAATGTTATCTGAAGGTAAATACTTAAAATTCATATGCCTGACTATTTCCTTAATTTTCAAAGATTTATTAAAAATCAAAAAACTCAGAGAATCAACTAACTCAATACATTTATGAGTAAATGCATAAGAACACACAGATATAGGCTTATTTTAAGACTTCTTAGGCATAGCCATATCTTACTATTACCTGATAAAAGATAATGAGAAATAGAGCCAAACCTATGTGTTTTTTACCTATTGCTTGTTACGCAGTAATCCGCATTTCTTCGCATACTCACGCAATCTTGAGGAAGGATTATCAACTTCTGTAGATTGATTCCTATAAGCGCTGGTGAATTCTTTATCATACCAGTCCATAAGCTCAAACATCTTCTTACCCCTCATATAATCAGAATCTATAAAGTAATCCTGAGGCTTATCAATCTGCACTTTAGAATAGAGTTTCTTCATATGTGGCCTGTCTGTATCCCAATGACCAACATTAACTTCCTTTATGATCCTGACATCAACATAACTAAATATCCCTCGTGTGATAAAATAACTATTATGAGTAACAAAGATAAAAGAACAGTTATTTTGCCTGCTGTTTGCCAACAATTCTTTTAATTCTTCATTCACAGACTTATTGAGTACATCAAAGTACCTATGTGCTTCATCTACAAGACAGACTGCATCTGTCAAATTGTATAATTGCTTCATTGTAGTTATATCCCCACAACTAAAGGATAACTTGCTAAGCAGCTCTGGCTTAGGAAACCTAAATACAAAAGCTTTTCTGAATAATGATATATCTTCCAGGATCTTAAACCCCAGAGCAGTCTTACCACACCCTTTCTTACCTATTATCAAGAAATTGTTTGGATCTGTATAAATCTTAAATTCTTCTGACATATTCTCACCCTTTTATTTAGATTCACTATATTTTATCCTTGAAAAATTCAAAAAAGCCTTTAGTTCTTTCTCTTCCTCATCTGTCATCATATCAATATTGCTTATTATTATTTTTCTCATATTAACACCTCATAATTTTATCAGCAGATTTTAATGATAAAGCATAACATAAACCCAAATAGTAATAGGAACTAAGATGATGATAGCTATGAGTGCAGATATAATGTAGCTGCCTAGACTATCAGGCTCTTCATTATATTTTAAATCAAAGCATTTACCAACTGTGATGATAACCACCTCCATGTTTAAACATCCTGTTTAAGAATATTAAGCAGAGTCCAGCACCTACAAGAGTAAACCATAAGAAGAAGAATATAAGCTTATCTTCCTGGTTTAATAGTGTGGCTAAACTGTGTATAGGGGATACATACCAAGTTATGTAATTAGCTACTAAGCTTAACCCTACAGCAGATAATGCATTAATATCCTTTTGTTTAAATTTATATTCATCAGTCATCTTGATACCTCTTTAGCCTTACCTAATGGTAGATACTTAAACCCATCTGTGTAAATCAATATACCATGCTCATCAATATTAATTTCAATATTTTCCATATCAAAACACCTCATTGTTATTTAAAAAAAAGAAAAAGAAAAGAATCACAAATTCTTTATTGATTCCCTTCTTGTTGATTGCTGCCAATGGAATTTATCCAGGAAGTTGATCCTGTCTGAATATTCATTCCATGAAATATAACGCTTACTGAATAACCTTTTTATTGTTCTCATCATAATCATTCACCTCATGTTGTTAGTTAATCTATGTTAATCTTAATGGATATACTTATATATAAATGTTTGTATTCCTGCACATACCCTAACATAGATATTAAAGAATAAGATAATATAGAAAAGTATATAAATAAGTTATAATATCATACTGATTGGTGATACTATGGTAATAGATCCAGGAGAAGTAAAACAGAAAGGAAAATCAATAAGTAAGCAAATACATGATTTTCTAATAGAGAATAAAGGGAAAGCTTACAGTGTAAGTGAGATTATGGCTACATTGGATAGACCTGCTAACATTAGGAGTGTTTACGTTTACTTAGGCAACCTATGTAGGGAGAAGGATGTCAAGCGTGGAGTGCATAATTATGCTACCTGCTATTGGGTAGAATAGGCCTTATTCTTAAGGTGTATGTGTATACTGTAGTATATGCTTATAGGGTGTGAGCTATGAAGGGATATCTTATGGTGTGTTACTATGTAACGTATGATACATATATAAGTCTTTTAGTGAGTTGATTAGTTTTTTGATTCGTCTTGTAAAAAAGTAAAGTAATAAGTAATAGTAAAAGCATATAGTGAACACATATAGTGATAGAAAACATAATACTACTACTACACCATAGTATTAATCATTATGGCCTGAGCTTGTTACATATATTAATATTTATTAATATTCATTAACATTAATCTATATCTAATCGAGAATGTGAATTATGGGTGGTGGAGTATTACCTGTATATACTGGTTAACAACTAACACATACCCCATTTCAAACAAAATACAAACATTTATATACAAGTTAATATATCTGTATATATTGAGGTGAATAATATGCCACATATCGTTATAAGCGATCAGTGTAAATCTATTTTAGACAAGCTAAAGAGACACCCTAGAGCTTCATATTGTGAAGTGATAGAGGATTTGATAAAGGAGCATTCAGCTAACAGCAAGAGTGTTGAACCAGACACAGGGATTGATCTGGAACCAATACCACAAGCAAAGACAGAACAACCATGACAAAAGCCATAGTACCCAAAGATGAGAATTTTGGATTAGATATGTCAAATAATGGAGCGTTAGTTCATTTCCATGATACTTCTTTGTTCTTCCCTTTAGCAGAGATCAACAATGTAGGATGCAGGAACTGTATATGGAAATTGCATAACCAATGTCCCCATGGTAAAAAGGATGGTGAGTTTATACATGGGGGGATATGTCCAGAGATGATGCAATTCCTTACTTCTCTTGCAGAGAAGGGGGATAATCTTACAGCCATATGGGAGAAGTTCCATATCTACAAGGCCCGTCTTCAGGAATCTTTGGACTACAAGGATTATGTCCAACTTGAG
>SDBT01018729.1_pt1 | contig 10874 bp, 7 predicted proteins | sample 2277101 | NCBI WGS metagenome assembly SDBT01 (sample SAMN10404973, study PRJNA504765) | marine sediment metagenome | isolation source: marine sediment core GS10_PC15, 103 cmbsf | place: Arctic Ocean: Southern Knipovich Ridge | collected 2010 | reverse complement strand
GCTGTAGTCCTCTAAATATTCCCCCATGGAAAGGGATATATTATTGGCGGCTTCATCTTTGGTTAGTTGTTTTATTCTTCTTTCAATGTCCTCTACTTTGTTGTCGATGATATCCGAGGGCTTTAGGTCGACACCGAAATTAGTTCTTGTCCATTCGATGATGCAATTGATGTGATAGTCGTCACGGAGTATTGTGCCGCAACTTTTTTCAATGGCAGATTCGATCATCTCGGCGATGACATTTTTGAGCTTTTTGCCGGCTAAAATCTGGCGCCTGCGCGAATAGAAGATTTTTCGCTGGTAGTCCATTACCTCGTCATATTCGAGCAGGCTCTTACGTATGTCGAAGTTTTTCTCTTCAACCTTCTTCTGCGCTTTTTCGATGCCCTTGCTTATTCGTTTGTGGTAGATTGGCTGTCCCTCTTCCCAGCCGATCCATGAAAGCGCCTTGACGGTCCATTCGGGGGCAAAGATACTCATCAGGTCATCATCGAAGCTCAGGAAGAACTGGCTTGAGCCGGCGTCACCTTGCCTGCCGCAACGGCCGCGAAGCTGATTGTCGATTCGTCTTGCCTCGTGTCGTTCGGTCCCGAGTATGTGCAATCCGCCTATTTTGGCGACGCCGGGACCGAGCTTAATATCGGTGCCTCGACCCGCCATGTTCGTAGCTATGGTGACATTGCCCCGCATTCGACCATCCCGGCCTTTGTGCTGCTCGCCGGCCTTGGCGACGATGACGGCCTCTCTTGTGTGCTGTTTCGCGTTGAGAACCTCATGATCGAGCCCGTATCTTTTTTTAAGAGCTTCTGAAAGAGCCTCGCTCTTTTCGATGCTGATCGTGCCGACAAGAAGCGGTTTACCGGCCAGGCTGATTTCGTTTATCTCTTCCACTATCGCATTAAACTTTTCTCGCATCGATTTATATATTGCATCCTCCCGGTCGTCCCTGATACACGGCTCATTGGTCGGTATTACAATAACTTCGAGCTTGTAGATATTCATGAACTCTTCGCTCTCGGTAATGGCGGTGCCGGTCATTCCCGCTATCTGGTCGTAGAGTTTGAAGAAGTTCTGCAGGGTTATGGTGGCGAGTGTCTGGCTTTCTTCCTTTACCTTGACGCCTTCCTTTGCCTCGACTGCCTGATGCAGCCCGTCGGACCATTGCCGGCCGTGCATCAATCGGCCGGTAAACTCGTCGACGATAATGACCTTGCCCTCCATGACGACGTAGTCTTTTTCCCGCTCGAAGGTCACGTGGGCCCTCAGGGATTGTGATATCAGGTGCGGCCAATCCATGTTGGATCCGGTGTAGAATGAGCCTAATCCCGCAATTTCCTGGGCAGCTCCCACGCCTTCATGTGTAAGATTTACTGCTTTCTTGTCGTATTCTACTTCATAGTATTGTGTGGTGTTTTCAAGCCTGGTCTGGGCGATGTCGATCTCGGTCTGGCTTTTCTCTATTGCCTTTTGGGCCTTTTCGATTCTATTGCTGTTCTTTTCCTTTTTCGCTTCGGCCAGCTCGCCCTGGGCGTTGGCGATAGTACGCTCCGCTGAATCGATTTGTTTTTTAGTTCGGTCGTAGCTGCTTTGAAGACTGATCAGTTTCCTTGATACCTGGTCGGCCTTGCCGTATCTGGTGACGTCATCGAAGGCCGGGCCGGATATGATTAAGGGAGTTCTGGCTTCGTCAATCAGAATCGAGTCGACTTCGTCGATTATGGCGTATTGCAGCGACCCCTGGACCATCTGCTCGATCGAGGTTTTCATATTGTCGCGGAGATAATCGAATCCGAACTCGTTGTTCGTGCCGTAAGTAATATCACAGGTGTATTGTGCTTTTCTATCGTCGCCGGCACTGTCCATGTCCGCCTGTATCGCGCCTACCGTCATCCCCAGAGACTCATAGACCGGCGCCATCCACTCGGCGTCTCGCTTGGCTAAGTAATCGTTGACCGTAACGATATGGACTTTCCTTCCGGTCAGATGCACGAGGTACGCCGCCAGGGTTGCTACGACGGTTTTGCCTTCACCGGTAGCCATTTCGGCGATCTTGCCCTCGTATAGGACATTGCCGCCGATAAGCTGTACATCGAAATGCCTCATCTCGACATTTCGCCTTGCCGTTTCCCGGACAACTGCGAAGACCTCGGGAAGAATCTCCTCAGGTCTTGTTCCGGCCTTTATAGCGGCTTTGAACTCGGCAGTCTTTGCCTTCAGGGCCTGGTCGTCGAGCTTTTTGGTCTGCTCTTCGAACTCGCTTGCCTGCTGAGCGATGACCGAATAAACCTTGATTAGTCGGTCATTGCGAGAGCCGAAAACTTTGACAAGTGTCTTGCTTACTTTATCTAATACCATTGTGTCTTCCTGTCATCCCTGCGGAAGCAGGGATCCACAATCGTTATGATATGGATTCCCGCTTACGCGGGAATGACATAAAAAGTGCCCTTATTTGACCCGTGTAATGTACTCACCGGTACGAGTATCGATGCGTATGACCTCGCCGAGCTTGATAAAAGGCGGCACCTGTACGATCAGACCGGTTTCGAGTGTTGCCGGCTTGTTTTGATTTGTCGCCGTGGCGCCCTTTATTTCCGGCGGCGTATCGGTTATCTTCAGATCCACCGTATTGGGCAGGGTCACAATCACCGGCTTGTCTTCGTACATACTGACCTGCAATTGGCTATTCGGCTTAAGATATTTCGCAGCGTCACCGAACGCATCATCGTCGAGGGTAATCTGATCGTAGTTTGTCGTATCCATCAGGACGTGCTCGCTTCCGGAGGAATACAGGTATTCGTATGTTCTTTTGTCCAGATATGCCTCTTCGACTATTTCCTCTGCACGCAGGCGAATATTTTGAATTGTGCCGTCTGCCAGGCTTTTTAGCTTTGTCTGATAAACCGCTCCGCCTTTGCCCAATTTGACGTGCTGATAATCCACAATTGCGTACAATTTACCGTCAATCTTAACGGTCTGATTTTTATGCATCTCAGATGCTCTCATTTGCAACTCCAAATAACCAAGAATCATTCATTAATTTATATGCAAAGGACCAACAAATATGGCAAAATTGACAACGAATGTCAAGAAATGAATGAATTTGCTTACATTGCTTACGAATCTGCTTTTTTTATTTTCGTTTTCTTTTTTTCTTCTTTGTCTGCTTTTTCCGGGCCTTGCTTTTGGTACGCTGCTTCGGCTCTTTTGCCATAAGCTCGACCGGACTGACGTCGAGCTGACGGGCCGGGACGTTCACGGAAACGATACGCACTTTCATGGCATGGCCCAAACGTATGCTGCACCCCGAACGCTCGCCGGCTATGCACTGGGTCTTTTCGTTGTATTTCCACTGGTCGGGGCCCAAAGCGTCCATTCGGATAAGTCCTTCGATGCCGAATTTCCTGCACTGCACGAATACGCCGAAGCCTGTCAGGCCGGTCACGACACAGTCGAGTTGTTCGCCTATTTTTTTGCTGAGCATTTGCAGTGTTAGTGCGGTCGTCAGTTCCCTTTCGGCGTTCTCGGCCCGCTGCTCGGTGAAGGTTATGTGTTTGCCGGTCTCAACCAGGTTCTGCTCTTGTTCCTTGGGGAACGGTTTATTTTGCAGATAAAATTCCAAAGTACGATGAACTATCAGGTCTGCATACCGTCGGATCGGGCTTGTAAAGTGACAATAGTGTGTCGAAGCCAGCGCATAATGGCCTATATGCAGCGGGGCATACTGTGCCTTCTCAAAGCTTCGCAGCACCGCCATGTTCACGGCGAAAGAACGGTCGGTGCCTTTTACGGCGGCCAATAAATCCTGAATGACTTTGCGATCCGGATTCCGCGGCAGAGAAAAACCGAATGCCCTGACGAGCCTGGTGAGATTTTTCGTGCTCATAGCATCCGGCTCCGGATGAATCCGCCGCATGAAGGGCATATTGAGTCTGTCCAGGAGCGAGGCGACGGCGTCGTTGGCCTCGACCATAAACATCTCGATGATCGTATGCGGATAGCTGTCATCTGCGGGATGGGCATCTACGACCTGGCCCGCTTTGTCGAATACCAGTTCGGTCTCCGGCAGGTCCAGGTGTAACATTCCATTTTTTCTTCTTCGCTGTTCAATTGCCCGGCTGAGTGCCTCCATATCTTTGAGCAGCTCAATCACTTCAGGCATGGTGTTTTTTGTGTGACCTTTCAAAATCCTGTCGGCTTGCAGGTAGGTCAAACGCTGCTTCGAGCATATAACCGAGTTGGCAAAGCTGCGGGACAAAATATTGCCCTGCAGGTCGTAAGTTATATACGCGCTTTTGGCGAAGCGTTTCTGGTCGGGCTGGAGACTGCAAATGCCGTTACTCAAAATCTCCGGCAGCATGGGAATTGTTTTGCCGGGCAGATAGGCGCTGTTTCCGCGGGCCTTTGCTTCTACATCCAGCGGCGAATCCTGCGTTACGAAGGCACTGACATCGGCGATGTGAACACCCAGCACCCGGTTGCCATGTGAATCTTTCTCGATACTTATCGCATCGTCGAAATCTTTCGCATCCGGCGGATCGATCGTGATGATGACTTTATCCGTGATGTCCTGTCGGGTGCCCCGTTTTTCGGGATTGAAGTCGGCGGCGGCCCGGCGTGTCTGCTCGATACAGCCGGCGTCGAATTGGCCCGGCAGGTGGTATTGGTGAATTATCGATTTAATCTCGGTATCGTAACGTCCCGCTTTGCCGAGCACCTCGACGATAACGCCGCGGGCCAGATATTTCTCCGTCGGATAAGAAAGGATCTCGACGACGACTTTATCTTTTTCCTTCGCCCCTTTTGCACCGACGTCGTCGACGGAAATCGGATCGAAAAAGCTCTTGCCGTCCGGCTGAACGATCCATGTTTCCGGATGTTTCACCAGGGTCCCGACGAATTTGTTTTGCGCTCGTTCGAGCACTTCGATGATTTCACCGCTGCACCGCATTTCGCCGCCGCGTTTGCCTTGCCTTTTGACCTTGGCGATGACAATATCACCGGTCATTGCGTCGGCTTTAGCGGTTGGCGGTATGAATAAATCGCCGTGCGAGTTCGGTTCGAGAGGTATGATAAAGCCGAATCCCCTCGGATTGGCTCTGAACGTTCCTACAATCTGACCGGCCAAAGCGGGCAGGCTAACCAGATTATGCGCACCGACTACCACATGCCCGGCTTGTCGCAGTTGGTTGAAAGCATCTTTGAACTCTGGATAATCGTCTGAGCTGACGTCTAATGTTTTGGCTAATTGTGCCAGCTTGAGCGGTTCGTAATCGGTGTGCTTCAGCAGCTTGATTATTTGGTTTTTGAAAATTTCCGGCATATTTTGTGAAGCTTATCCGCCACACAGGGGCAGAAATGTCCGCTTCGTACCTTCCTTGCGCTTGACACTTAGCGCTTCACGAAAACCGAGATGGTTAACCCTTTTTCGCCTTGAGGGCGTTGAGACGTTTGGTTAAGCGTGATTTCTTTCGGGCGGCGGTTTTCTTGTGCATTGTGGTTGTCGAAGCCGTCTTGTCCAGCTTCTTTGTGACGAGCCTTAGATGCTCGCTTGCCGCATCGACGTCGCCTTTGTCTATGGCCTCCTCAAGATCCTTAATTTGTGTCTTCATCTCACTTTTGCCATCGCGACTGATCGTCCTTCTTTTAGTGTTCTGTTTTGCTCTTTTCTTAGCCTGTAACGAATCTGCCACTGTAATCTCCTAAAAAACTGTTGTTATTCTATTTTGAAATTCTTATTGAGAGTCTGGTTTCGTTTTTTCACTTCTTAGTTTATCTACCCGCTGGCTGACGTCTTTATACGTGAAGTCGCTCTGGGCTATCTTGCGATATATCTCCAGCGCCTTATCCGTATCACCCTGCTGTTCGTGAGCGCGTGCCAGATTATACCGCAATTCTTTGCCAATTGCATCACCTTTTATCTCATGGGAATCTATCGCCTGGGTGTACACATCGATTGCATCGGCAAGCCAGCCTTTCATGGAAAAGCAGAAGCCTATTTTATTCAGCGCTGCGATCTTCCGCCTCGGGTCTTTCTGTGCTTCCTGGAACAAAGGTATGGCTTCGTTGTATTGTTCATTCCTGACCAGACGAATGGCGTATTCGTATTTAGCCCCAATGTCGGTCGGATAGTTCTGCACACAAAGCCTGTAGTGTTCCAATTCCATACTGTTTAATTGTGCCGATAGTTGTTCGGTCAGGGCCTTGGCCTGCGCATCGCCGGGATTAGTCTCAAGAGCGGCTTTTGCTTCTTTTAACTTCCTTTTGAGCTGTTTAATCCTGAGCAGGCTCGCCCGCCGCTTGAAACTAAAATCACTTCTGGTTTTGTACGTATTCTCCAGTAGTGCGATCGCATCATTTTCGGCCTGATCGGTTTCCAGACCCGAAAGGGCATCGGCCAATTCGAATATATTCGCCGGCAGCTCTGGATTCTGTGCTATTTTTTTTCTCGCGTCTTCAACTGCTTTAACGCGGTAATCCTCGGTTTTGATAACGCTTGCCTGGGCGTGAAGTTTTTCCTGGCTCTCGCGATCCTTGATGGATTCCCTGAAATCAGCACTGGTGTTATATTTGCCCCTGGCCATAGTCAGTTCGGCCGAGAGATTCTTGTACTCATCTGACAATTCCCCGTCATCAGGTCGAAGTCTGACGGCCCGCTGAAGCGCAGCGATGGCCTTGTCGAATTGCTCAAGGGTTTTATAAGCATCTTTTAAAAGGAGATATGTTTGAGCAGGCGGATTCCTGGAAGCGTTGATGGCCTGAAAAATCACATTGGCAATCCAATCCGCTGTTTTGTCATAGCCGCCGGCCAGCGCAGCCTTCAGCATCGCCTCGGCGTAAGGAATGTGATCGGGATCCTTCGTGAAAAGGTATTCGGCATTAAGCATCTGCTCCAGCGGAGTTTTGCCCCGCAAACGCTTAACTCTCTCCATCATCGTGGGCTTTTTGTTATCGAGCCCCTGCCGATGCAGAGCTAATTCGGCCAGCGGAAGATGCCCTTCTTTAAGAGCTTCCGGGGCATAATGCAGACCCTGAAGGTACATATCGATGGCATAATCGAAATTTTTTGTCTCAGCAACCTTCCCGGCTTTATCAAAAAAAGCTCTGGCTTTGGCTGCCGCCTGGCTATCTTCTGCTGGCATAAGTTCTTACCAAATGAGTGTTTCGTACATTACTCGACCGGCATATAGTAGTCTTCGGCTAAAGTTTGTCAACAAATAAATACTTGTATAAAAAGTAAAGCTGTGTTATAAGAAATCCCGAACGTATTATTCTGTGTTGGGAATCCTGAAAGAACCTGAGCAAAGTCCGATTACAGGAAAAATGATATGATAAATGCTCTTGAACAGTATGATCCGCAGATTTATGAGCTTATACGACAGGAAGCGGCACGCCAGAGCGGCTCAATCCGCCTGATTCCCTCGGAAAACTATGTATCCAAAGCAGTTATGCTGGCCAGTGGAAGCTGCCTGACCAATAAATACGCCGAGGGCTACCCCGGCAGACGATACTACGAAGGCCAGCAGGTGACCGACCTGATCGAAAGAACGGCTCAGGAGCGGGCAAAGAAATTATTCAAAGCCGACCACGCGAACGTTCAGCCCTATTCGGGCTCGGTAGCGAACCTGGCCGCCTATGTCGCCCTGATAAATCCCGGCGATACTATTATGGGAATGTCTCTTTCTCACGGCGGGCATCTGACGCACGGCTGGAAGGTCTCAATAACCAGCAAATTCTACAATTCCGTCCCGTACCCCGTGAATCCCGAGACCGGCAAGCTGGACTTCGACCAGATTGAGGAGCTTGCGAAGAAGCACCGTCCGAAAATAATCATCTCCGGTGCCACCGCGTATCCGAGGGAAATCGACTTTGAAATCTTCGGCCAAATTGCCAAAAAAGTCAATGCGTACATGGTCAGTGATATTGCCCACATTGCGGGTCTTGTCGTTGCCGGCATCCACAAAAGTCCGGTTCCCTATGCTGACGTCGTATCGACGACAACGCATAAAACGTTGCGGGGCCCTCGCGGCGGTATGCTGCTGTGTAAGGAGGAGCACGCAAACAAAGTGGACAAGGCAGTTTTCCCCGGCCTGCAGGGCGGGCCGCATATGCATACGATGACCGCCATCGCCGTGGCAATGGCCGAAGCCGATACCCCGGAGTTCGTCGCCTACGCCCAGCAGATAATTAAAAACGCAAAAGCCCTGGCGGAAAAACTGCTGGAATACGGTTTCGATCTTGTTACCGGCGGAACGGACAATCATCTTATCTTAATCGATTTGAGAAACAAAAATATTCCCGGTAAGAAACTGGCAAAAGCCCTGGACAGGGCCCGAATTGTCACGAATTATAACACAATACCCGGCGACCCGGCGCCTCCGATGAATCCGAATGGATTGCGTATAGGCACGCCGGCTATTACCACACGCGGTTTTAAACGAGAGCAAGCGAAGCAAATCGCCGATTTCATAAAGACAGTCGCTGAAAACATCGACAATGAATCGGTTGTCGAGCAGGTCGGAAAAGAAGTCTTGCTGCTGTGCTCGCAGTTCCCCGTGCCGGAGCATTTCATCATACCGAACAAAAATAACAAATAACGTATAGGAATTAACAAAACCGAGACAATAATGGAGAGGCCATAAACCGGAAGATACGAATTATGCTGAGAGAATTATTTCGATAGCAGGCGGAACTAAATACTATTCGCTATTATCGAGGATCGTCATGAATGCTTCCTGCGGTATCTGGACGTTGCCAACGCTTTTCATGCGTTTTTTGCCTTCTTTTTGCTTCTTTAGTAACTTCATCTTACGTGTTACATCTCCGCCGTACAGCTTCTGCGTTACGTCCTTGCGGAAACCTTTAATGGTTTCTCTTGCGATGATTTTGCCGCCTATGGTAACCTGCAGGGGAATTTCAAACTGATGCCGGGGAATCGCTCTTCGCAGCCTTATGATTAGTTTGCGGCCTCGAGATTCTGCTTTGCTGCGATGGACGATCAAACTCAATGCATCGACTGCAACCGAATTTATAAGAATGTCAATCTTGACAAGGTCACTGGCCTCGAAACCTGTAAACTCATAATCCATCGTTGCATAACCCCGGCTGATGCCTTTAAGAATATCGTAAAAATCATATACGATCTCGGCAAGCGGGGCTTTGTACTCAAGTATTACCCTGGTGGTGCTCAGATAATCGGTCTTTATGAGCTTGCATCGCCTGGACTCTGTGAGTTTCATAATCGCCCCGATCGTATCGGTACCGGTTATTATCTCGAGGCGAACGAAAGGTTCGCGAAGCTCTTCGATGTGATTCGGAGAAGGCAATTGACCGGGCGACTCTATTCTCTTGACGGCACCGTCCTTCGTCAGGATCTCATAACTTACCGTCGGGGCGGTCTGAACAACCTCTATATCATTCTCGCGTTCCAACCGTTCCTGAATTATCTCCATGTGCAGCAGGCCAAGAAAACCGCACCGGAAACCAAATCCGAGCGCAGGCGAATTCTGAGGACTGAATGAGAAACTTGCGTCATTAAGGGCAAGCTTATCGAAGGCGTCCCTCAGCCTTGAATAGTCCGTATTAGTACCGGGATAAAAATCTGAAAATACCATCTGCATCGGTTTTTTATAACCGGGCAAAGGTTTTGAAGCGGGTTCGGCCTGATCCGTGATTGTGTCTCCTATCGTCACGTCGGCCAACTCACGAATATTTGCGATAACATAACCGACCTCTCCAGTGCCGAGCTTGTCAACGGCAGTCATCTCAGGTTCAAATTTCCCCAGTTCGGTGATGGTATAAGTTCTGTCGCTGCGCATAAAGTTGACCTTTTGCTTCATACTCAAGGACCCGGCGAAAACCCTGACGTAACATATCACGCCCTTGTACTGGTCACAGTGACTGTCAAAAATTAATGCCGCCGTTGGCTGGTTGCTATTATCCTGGGGTGCTGGAAGAAATGTCACTATCGCTTCAAGAAGTTCGTCGATTCCCAATCCGTTCTTTGCGCTTATCTTGAAAGACTCGTTGGCACGGATCCCGAAAACATGTTCGATTTCTTCTGCCACCCGGTCAGAATCTGCCGCGGGCAAGTCAATCTTGTTGATTACACTCAAAAGTTCAACGTTGTTTTCAGTCGCCAGGTATGCGTTAGCCACTGTCTGTGCCTCGACACCCTGGCTGGCGTCGACTACGAGCAACGCGCCCTCGCATGCTGCCAGTGCCCTTGAAACCTCATAGTGAAAATCGACATGTCCCGGAGTATCGATCAGGTTCAGCATATATGTTTTGCCCTGGTGTCGGTAATTCATAGTTACCGCCGAGGCCTTTATGGTTATTCCCCGTTCACGTTCGAGATCCATGTTGTCAAGAAATTGATCGACCTTTTGACGATCGGAAATCGTGCCGGTCAGCTCGAGCATGCGATCAGCCAGGGTGCTTTTGCCGTGATCAATATGTGCTATAATCGAAAAATTTCTTATATGTTCCGTACCCATCTCGAAAGTTACAAAAGTTGCCTCTTTAATCAATCCGGGTAAACTTGAGACTGTTGCCGGTTATACGGGGATTATAATATCAAATTAAAACGGGCTCCGGCTTAAGCGGAGCCCGCGGGTTTTTCCGGTGCGCTGTTTTTGAATTAGCCAGGGATGACGTTGGTCGCGCAAGGCCCTTTTTTGCCCTGTCCGACCTCGAACTCCACCTTCTGGCCTTCATCAAGACTGGCGTAACCTTCAGTCTTGATTTCCGAGTGATGAACGAACAAATCCTCGCCAGCGTCGTCGGGGGTGATGAATCCAAAACCTTTGTTTCCGTTAAACCATTTTACTGTACCTGTACTCACTACTGTGCTCCTTTGGCCTTATAACGGCCGTAAA
>SDBT01018728.1_pt1 | contig 10874 bp, 25 predicted proteins | sample 2277101 | NCBI WGS metagenome assembly SDBT01 (sample SAMN10404973, study PRJNA504765) | marine sediment metagenome | isolation source: marine sediment core GS10_PC15, 103 cmbsf | place: Arctic Ocean: Southern Knipovich Ridge | collected 2010 | reverse complement strand
TCGTTCATCACATTCTTGCACTGTGACAACTATATATGTCGCGACCATCTCCATATATGTCTACTCACCTCTCAATGTCGAATCTCCACATTTCCCAATTACACCTCCTAATTTCCAACCTCCTCAATCCCTCCAAAATCCTGTAGAACCCGGCATAACCCGGCAAGACCAGGTGACGACCAGGCACGACCAGGTGACGACCAGGCACGGACTCATTGCCGCGCTACTCCGGACTCCTCTTTACGTTAACAAAATGAAAAACAGAATCTGCACTGGCACGGAAAATGAAAAACAGAATCTGCACTGGCACGGAAAATGAAAAATGAAAAATGCCGCGACGTGAAAAAAAAAAATTGGAATCTGCTGCGACGTGAAAAAAAAAAATTGGAATCTGCCGCGACGTGTTTTAAAAAAATATTTTTGAACCGTTACGAGCTTGTTAGGGTCGGCAAATTTTTCAAAAATACCGCCATACAGTCCCTATAGCAGCGAGACTTCGCCGTCTATATTCCGGAAATAAACGGACTCTTGTTCCATACCATTGCAGATATAGTCGGCCGCGATATCGGCGAAGATTAAAACTGATTCAGCGGATTCTTCGGTTGCGATATCAAACACGATTACCGACTCAATATTCAATCGGCCGTCTTTCATGACGTAACCGCCACGAGATTCCGTTTGCGTGAATCCGCCAAATTTTACGGCAAGCGCTCGCGCGATAGTGTCTACAACTAGCGGCCGCGATTCGCCGCTATTGGTTCGCGCGGCGAAGACGATTCGAAATTCTCGCATAGCTTAGGACTCCGTTACTGATACGCAATCGGCCGCAAAGATTGTCGGCGCAATTTCGCGCGATATTTTCACGCATAAAGAAATTGTAAAATCAGGAGTCGTGAATTCGTGCGATTCCGCAATTTCCAATTCCGGATTCCAAAGCCATAAAATCAGCAAAATTTTAGACATAATTAAAACTCCTTTTTTGTGAGTCCTAAGGACTCAAGGTGCAATTGAGAAACATCGAATCCAGTCCGGCGGCCGTTGGATTTGGCCGCCACGAATTCGCACCAGCTATTCCAAAGCGACTCGGCGATACTATCGCGGCCGGACTCGGCCGACACCTTGTCACAAGTCGCGATATATTCCGCCACTATCTTGCGACGAGTCTTTGTTGTCTTAGCATTCTTGAATCGTGTCGCGCGGAACTTGCTTTCTGGGATTCCGAATCGCGCAAGATTATGGGAGTCCAAACATGCCGCAAACCGGCCGCCGGAATTGCCATATAAACATTGAATCGCGAATCCTGATTTAGCAAGTCCGAATCCAACTCGCGCGGAAAAATGTTCTAGCATGGCGGCCGTCTTATCGATATCAGAGTCGGCCGTGGATTCAATATGTTCGCAGAAACTGAAAAGCGATTCTTTGTCGCGGTTTATGTCCGCTATCGCTTGCAATTTCCATCCATATAGAATGCCATCTATGGATTCATCGGCTCGGCCGGATTCGAAGTTATCAAGCGATTCCATGTCGGCCGGAATACTGGCCAGACTAGTTTGAATCGTGAGAATCACGAATTTGAGAACTCGCGCAAAATTATCCGGATTAGCGCGGCCGAATTCAGCTATGGCGCTTTGGTGAGTTTTGAACATACTAGACTCCGGTTGTAGGCTTGCGTGGTAGGGCTTAGGACTGCGGCCGCCATGGTAGGCAACCGCAGGGTCTAAACGCTATCGCGCGGCCGCGAGGACTCTGATTCTACCCTCACTAGATGCGGCCGATTTGCAGACTCCTTGTTCGATTAGCGCGGCCGCAGTCCGGCCGAACCAACCCTGAAGAGTCCACGCGAGTCCGTGGTCTATTAGATGTTGCCAAGCTTCTATGGTTTGGTCTTCGGATTCAGAATCAATGAATCCTTCGGCGATTCCTACTGCGGTATAATTATCCATTGTCATTGTCTCGTGTCCTTTGTTGTGGCCATGGCGACCGGTTTAAGGTTGCGGCCGGTTACCTATTGTCCGGCCGCAATGATTAATACCAAGAATGCCGACTCCATTTCCGCCGCATTATCTTCGCTAAAACTATCGGCTTTGCTTCTATGCCAGTTGTCGTGTGCAATTTGAATCGCCACTAGTTCTTCGTTTTCAGTTCCGGGCCAGCTGAAACATTGCGCTAACTCTTCGCCGTCGATTCCGATAGTCCAATTTTGGCTATCCATTTTATCAACGGTCTCTTGCGTTAATGCGACACCAATGGCGCAACCGTAACCGGCGGAATTCCGATAATAGTAACTCGGGTATTCAGCGGTATTTTGCGCCGCGAGTCTTCCTTCGGCATGGGCTAAACGACAAGCGCTTTTAACTCCGGCAAGTGTAATATGTTGAATCGTCATAGTCTGGATTCCTTGTTTGTTGTGGCCATGGCGGCCGGTTTAAGCGTCACTGGTAGCGCTTAGGACTGCGGCCGCCATGGTAAGCAACCGCAGGGTCTAAACGCTACTGGTCGCAATTATGCTTTGTTTCCAAAGCGAGCGCCGTGAAAAGCAAACCACGCATTCTCTCCAACTCGGCCGCCGGATTCCGTTTCTGTGGCCATGGTGAGTTTGCCAATTTCCGCGCGGCAATTCGTACGCCATGGAATTCTCGCGCGGCCGCGATTTCAAGCTTGCGATTCTGCGAATCTACGGCCGCCAGTTTTGCCGCATTGATAGCGTCGTGAATCACTTCGCCGTCTTCGGCCGCCATTGCCGCATTGATTGCCGAATCGATCTGCGGCAAATTTCGCAGTGCAATTGCTTCCGCTATCGCCGCTTGCGATTCGTCTGTTTTGATAATTACCGAGTCATAGCAATCGCCGCGGTAAACGTCCTTTTGTTCATCCTCGACAACCGGCCGCGAGAAATCGCCGAATTCAGGAGTCCAGAAATCGCCGCGAGTCCATCGTACCAATAAGGTGTAATAGTTTGCCATTGCTTGAGTCCTTGTCTTAGGGTTGCGGCCGAATTAGGCGGCCGAGTCGATGATATAAACCGCAAGCGATTCAATGTCGGATTCGCTATTCTCAATTATCAGCTCGCGCGCCAATTGACGGCGAATGATAACTCCGGATTCCACGGCCGTTGAATCGATATCATTTAAAAGCTCGTCAATTTCGAATTTATACATATTCTGGACTCCTTCTTTTGTTGTGGCTATTGCGGCCGCTATTGCTGGCCATATATCGCAGCTAATGCGTCACAAACACCACGCGCGTTTGCTCCGGCCGATATTAATGTTTCGCCTAATCGACGAGCGCAAATTTCATCGTTTTTAGCGACCGTATGAATCAGGTTCATATAGTCGCCATAATGGCCGCGCGTCGTAGCGACCGACGACTCAATGTTGGTCACCATTTTACTAATCATATCGGCAATTTCTTTTAACACTGAGTCGGGTTGCGTCGTCATAGTCTCGTTTCCTTCTTTTGTGATGGCCATTGCGACCGGTTTAAAGCTCTATGATATGGCTTAGGGTTGCGGCCGCCACGGTAACGGCCGCAAAGTCTAAACGCTACCGTAGGGCAGATTCCAACATTGTCGCGGCCGTGGTGAAATGCGGCAAGGCGACATAGACAACCGCGAGCGCTATCATGCCGGCGGATAAGAAACGTAGCAAAATTCCATAAACCATTGTTTGATTCCTTGTTCTGGGGTTGCGGCCGTTGATTGATTGCGGCCGTTGATTGTTGACTACGGAGTCAGGAAAGGAACACTGATCGGGCAGGGAGTATCCCAGCCGTCCGTCAACCCAAAAGAAGTCTCGCTCATGTACCACGCGGCCGGACTCATCGATAACCATTAAAAAGCAATCGACTCCGTGGTCGTTCAAAATCTTGATATGCTTAAGCGCTCCAGATTCGGCCGTGAACGTTACAGCCGTTTGGACTTCGTTTCGCACTAGATATTGCATGGCCATGGGTTTGTGTCCTTTTGTTGGTTTATGAGAATTCCAATAGACCACGAATCGCGGCCGAAAGTCGAGTCCTTATTATAGGCGAAAAAAGTTAAATAATCGGAATCAATAAAAAAAAGGCGGAATTCTGCCGATAATGGCGATATATTCGAATCTATTAAACTGTTGACGCTTTTCGCGATATTTTGGAAAGTTTCTGAAACTTTATGAATCGGGAATTTTCGGAAACTTTGTGAAAAAACGGCGGAATCGAGCCGTTTATCGTGACGCTTTTCGGGTTATTTATAGGTTAAAATCACGTAAAACTTTTGAATCCCGTCAGGTGAAAAGCGTCACGGTAAGTCCTTGAAAACAAAGGGCGAATCGTAAACATCCCCTATTCGAATCCCTAGGGAGTCAGAAAGCTATCGCATTCCGCTTGCGCTATCGCTTGCGCTTTCTGATTCCGACTCAGGTTTAATTGATTAAATTCGTTTAGAATCAATCTAAGAACAGATAGGGAACAAATCGCATTGGCGGAAATTATGAATACTGGTACCAGGGAGTCGCAAACGGCCGTCTATGGCGCTTATAATCAACCCTCGACACCTTTAAACAATCACATAGTAATGAATTACTAATAGCGGCCGGACTATTAGGGGAAGCGCTATATACCGCAATAAATTATTTCCAATATCGAATACCATCGTAGACTATGGAGGCCACGGGGTAATTAATACAAAGCGAATTAGAACAAAGATTTACTCTAGAATCGTTATAATAATTAGTTAACAGAATCGCCCTATGGCCGCCGATTCTTTTATCAATTACAAGGGTTGACGTGCAAAAAACGTGTATTTTATGGCATTTCGCACGATTATTACGTCTAAAGCTGGGTTGACATAATATAGTTGCGCCATATCAGCTGATATTGAATGATTATAATAAAACAGCCCATATCTTAATGTTTATTAACATTTAATCGGGAATTGCGGCCGTTTAGAATGCGACTAATACGCATTCGCAGCCAACCCGGCCTAGATGCGAATGCGTATTAGTCGCATTCCAGTATATACGCCCACGTATACTCTATGCGGATGTTGCCTGTTTGTTCTCACGGCAGGTGACGTTCATGCTTTGTTCATGCTTTGTTCTTCACCCCCGTGGGGCCGAGGAACAAACCGTGAACGTCGCGTTGCGAATGAGAATGAGTCGCATTGCGAATGATAATGAGTCGCAATTAGAATGCGAATGAGTCGCAGTTGAGAACAAAACGGGAACAAAAGGGGAACACGTCCCCCCGAAAAGAACAAACCCAGAACAAACGGTGGAGGGCGGGGGGTGCCCCCCTGATTCGTATGAGGTTGCGTATATTGATTATAATAGACCACGGCGGCATACTGTTTTTTGGGTATATTCGCAGTATATTCGATAGGGGCAGGCCCGCTACGGATCGTTTCAAAAAAGGCCCGGTATTATTTCAGATTTTGAAACGATTAAAATAGTGCTTGACTATAGCGGCAGAGTGTGATATAAGCCAGCCGTATGACTACAAAAATATGTACTTCCTGTGATATTTGGAAACCTATATATTGTTTTTCGCGTGATAGAAAGAACAGCGATCACCGGGTTCCTGTTTGTAGAAAATGCCGGGCCGCTAGGGCTAAGGTCGCACGCGATAAACTTAGGGCACGAGAGCATATTGATATCCCAGATTTTAAAAAATGCGGAAAATGTCAAACTATTAAAAGTAAAGAAGAATTCTCCCAGTCTAAATCACGGAAAGATGGTTTATACCATAGATGTAGAACGTGTGCTCGTCTGCTTGATTGGAAACGACGGAATTCCATGCAGCGGGTTGAGCCGGAGGAATATATTACGTGTACTAGGTGTGAGGTGGTTAAGCATAAATCTGAGTTTCATAGAAGTAATAATCGTATTAACGGTCTCCATCCCGAGTGTAGACAGTGTAAAAGTGAGATTCGGATAGAGAATAGAAAGAGATTAAACGCGAATCCTTTCTCCCCCGAGAACCAGGCTATTATAACTGACCACATGGTTGATAAATTAAAAAGCAACGCCAAGAGTAGAGGTTTGACGTGTACCTTGACCGGCACTGATCTTCTTCCGCTTCCAAAAAGATGTCCAGTTCTGGAAATACCTTTAAAGTATATGGTAACGGGAACATCAATTAAGCCTGATACGGCGTCAGTAGATCGTATTGACAATGACCGCGGATATGAGCCCGACAATGTCCAGATTGTATCTTTGCGTGCTAACGTTTTAAAAAGAGACGCTTCCATTGAGGAGCTGGAGAGTATTTTGGCGTATATGAAAAAAGCCGTTTGACTATTGCGGCGAGTTGTGGTATAAGCCGGCCGTAGCTTTAATAGGAGAAAAGCGATGGATCAGTTTGAACCGCGGTCGTCAGTGGCGAAATTCAAGGAATATCACGGGGAGAACCCGAATATTTACGAGCTGTTTAAACGGTTTGCACTTGATGCGGTTGAGACCGGCCGGCCCCGATTTTCTGCTCGCATGATAGGTGAGCGCATCCGTTGGTATACCACGGTGGAGACCCGCGGCGACAGTTTCAAAGTCAACGATCACTATTGGCCCTTTTATGCGCGTTTATTTGTGCGCGACCATCCTCAATATTGCACCATGTTTGAGTTTCGTGGAGCCTTGGGGGATGAATTGCTGATCCCGAACCTTTAGGAGAGATTGAAAATGATCACCGATAAAGCTTTCCTTACCACCCATGAGATTGCACAATATCTAAGGGTAACACCATTAACATTGAAAAACTGGCGTCGAGATGGAGAAGGACCACCGTGGATACGGCTAGGACCGAAAATGATCCGATATCCAGTGCTCGGTCTTACAGACTATTTGATGGAGTTAGAGGATGCTTGAGCGCGAAGAGGTTCTTATTGTGACGTGGTTGAAGCTCCCAGAGCCAATGAGGGAGTATATTAAGAATGTCCAAGATTGGCGTTTTCGGAATGACATAATTATCGAGTGGGGCTCTGAACTACAGCCAGTTGCCGATCAATCCTATTCTGACACATTAACGCCGAACGCTATTTCGGAATACTGGCGGGATCAGACTGAGAATAATGGTTACGTCGGCGGTTTAGACGCCTTTATACGGGATTACGGGCTCGTCTTCGAAGAGTGGTTGATCAACCAAGAATTTGATCTCACGGGTATCCGGAAAATCCTCATAGATATCATGTGGTAAAATAGCGCTTGACTATCACGGCAGGTTGTGGTATAAGCCGCCCGTAGCCCACCCACATGGCTCACACCAAGGATGGCTACTGGTTAACCCCGCGGGTTGAAAAACGGGTTTGGACATAGCCCCGCTCCACCACCCGCGGGGTCCGACTTGCAAGAAGGAGAAACCCAATGAGTAAGCTCGACATCCCACAACGGGACGCAGTGAATAACTTCCATGACATTCTCGCTGATCTCCAAGCTCGGTACGGCGGCCACACGAGTGGTTTCCAGACTGCCCATTACGAGAAGATTGCGGCTACCTTGACTGTGGGTGCATGTATGAACGACGCCACCCAGTCCACCAAGGATAAACTTTCCAATATTTACACCATACTCGATGAAATTGCCGGGGCCTTGGCTCGGCTAAACCACACAATCAAAGGGGACGACTGATGACCACGCCTGTTTCAACGAAAGTGAAACTCAAATTCGATAATACATATCTCGACGCCCAGTTAAGAGACGACGGAAAAATCGACGTGATGCTGACATCGGGGGACGACATAATAACCACCCTGACCATACCCATCAAGAGGCTGTTATTGGCCGAGATTGGGTACAACCACATCATGAGCACAAATGAATTCAGCACCGAACTCGTTCGAGATAAGGTCAACGATCTGTTCGACATGTTCGAAAGTAAAGTCAAGACAGCTTTGAGAGCAGCTCGGATCGAACTCGATAAAACCCCCCTTCGACACCCCTAAACCGTGGACAACCACATAACCATTGCGTACCACATAACCCTGCTGGCTATCGGCTTTATTATAGGCAGTAACCTGCCTGGCCTCGTAGCCCTATTTTAGGAGAAGACCGATGAAAATTCGTCCAGCCGGCCGAGAACGCTTAGCCAAACTCGCCACCCTTCTGATGACAGTACCCGACAAGCATTTTGATATGAGTGTTTGGAGAGACGGCGAGGATTGCGGAACAGCGGCTTGCGCTGTCGGGCACGCAGCAATGGACCCGTGGTTTAATGCGAGAGGCTTAAAACTACAAAAACGGAATAAGCTCATGTCCAGACCAGGTCATAGCTGGATTCCGTTTTTCCAGGGTCGTACTCGGAAGTACCTTAGTCTTAAGGCGGCTCAAGCGTTTTTTGGGTTGTCGTACGAAGATGCCGGTCACCTATTTCTACCCAGGAAATATAGGAATGAAGGGCTGGATGTGAAACCTTCCACGGTGGCCCGCCGCATTCGTACGCTATTGAAAAAGCAGGCAGCCCTTCAGTAACGAGAAACCACCTTTAGGAGAAGACCAATGGCAGACTTTCGTGTTGTGCTCGATGATCACGGTGGCTCGCTTTGTTTGAACATGGACCACATTCACAAGATTGAGGTCAAAACTCACTACGATGTAAAGGACGCAAGGCTTGTGTTCTATAAATGGGATCAAGACACCGATTATGAGTTCGAGGCCTCTTTCTCCTCGGAGTTGCGGGCTAAACAGGCGTTGAACTCCCTTTTGACGACTTCCAAGATACAAGTACGCGCGGGTGGGACGAAAAAGTCATGAGAAAAGACTATATAACTGAAGCGCAGGGGATCACCCGATTTGAGGTGATCGACCATCGAAACATCAAAAGGATGACAGCCACGGAGGTGGCACACGCACGGGTTTTTAATGCGTGGGGATGCAAATTGACAATCTCTATCCAGGACGATGGCCAGACCCTGAAAATATTCGTAAACGATGGAGAGGAAGACGATGAAGAAGAACGACAGGGTCATGGTTACAAGACTGGGAGATCATGATGTCAGCGACGAGTATAGACGAATTAAGCATCTGGTTCGACCGGGCTAAAAACGAACCGGGCTGTACCCACATGATCGTGGTGTGCGACACTTTCTCCTACGAAGACTATCCGGTGATCATCAAGAGTCACGAAGACGTGCGAGAGCGGGCGAAGGAATATGACGGCGTGAAAATGCAGCGCATCATGGAGGTGTACAGCATGGCCCTCGACAAAGACGAACAGATGGCCGAACACCGCGCCTTCCACTGGGATTGATTCGATGATTGAGAATACGCTGCTAGCGTTCGGTGGATTTATGGCGCTGATAACCTACTGGGTTATATGTTTCCGGATAGCCGAATGGGTTGATGATTACCTTGGGCCGTACCTGGGGTTCATGACATTCTTGGGGCTCTGTGTTGCACTCCCGGTCTCTACATTGATTGGCTATCTGTCCACACTGGCGTAACCAGAAAGTTCTTGACTCTAGCCACGGGTTCTGTTATAAAGCCCACCACAATCCGGGAGAACCCCAGGCCTTGCAATCGGATGCCGTAGGAAGGGATCAATGCCTTCTATCGGGGTGACAGCCCGGAAAGTACGGGCACCTTCTCTAATCAGGAGATATGCGATGAAAGAAATAATTGCGATAGTGGTCCTCCTTTTAATCGCGTTCATTGGAGGTATTATTGTTGGGGTCGCCCAAGGGGAGGTCGGGGTATTGCAAACTGCCATCGATGCCAAAGCGGCCCACTTCAAATGCTCCCCGACCACAGGCGAGTGCGAGTTCACCTGGGGACCCCCTGAATTCCCAACCATGGAGACCGACTGATGCCCCTCACGGAAAATGAAGAAAAAGTCATGGGGCATTACAAGTCCTTTTTCTCTTATTTCATGCGGATGCCAGTCCCGCCGGCAAACGTCAGTCAAGTTGCGGCCACGTTGGCTGCGGGTGTCATGACGGCTGATTTGTTGGACGAGTCCATTCACGAGCTGAGATCAATCGCGAACACAGTGGCGGGGAGTTGATGATATTAATAGCTGACATTTATGTTCTGCTCGTCATTTTCTTCACACCTACCGCGGTGGAAGTGGAGCTCCATGAATTCAATTCGAAGGTCACCTGCATTGTGGCTATGGACCATGTCCTCAGGCAACCAACCAACAAGTACCGTTCGGTCTACGCCACTTGCACACCGAAATAGGAGAGCCCGATGCCCACGACCGCAGAACGCATCGAGCAGATGCGGACGATTGACGATCTGGACTACCAGCTGAAGTTCGGAAAATACGTCGGCAGGAGCCTGACGGAGATGCTCACCAAGAACCCAGAATATATTATCTGGGCCGTAGATAACATCGAGTGGTTCACGTTGTCGGAACGTCTCGAAGAGATGTTCGATACCGAGGTTGAGCACCAGAAAATTCGGGGTGAACCCGACGAAGCCTGGGGAATGTCCTGGGATGACTTTGGCAACAATTAGGAGAAACTGATGATACTCAAGATAACCTCACCCGAAGGTGTTGGCTACCGCCAGGTGCCTTTCTTTTTCATTTCGGACGACAGGCTGACAGTCCAGTTTGTCGCAGCCAACGGCCAGACCACCACTCTTCAGGGGACGACGGGTATTAACCCCGCCACGGCTCACGCATTCGATATGTACACCGACGAGATGCATGTCTTGGAGAGCGTGAACATCCAGATGCCGTCCGCGGTGAGTGAGGAAACTCCACCTGAGCAGTTCAAAACAACCGGAGCCGTTCCAGAGGCCACGCTGCCTGTTATGGATGACGGCATCGGAGAGCCTGAGGGTGAGGCATGATCGTCCGGCTGAGTTCACCAAACAGTCTCATCTACTTGTCGGTGGCGAACATTTCCTTTTCCGATGGTGGCAAGGTTATCCACGTAAAAAGGCACGACGGCGAGGTGACCA